>Ga0310697_10003329_pt1 | contig 16339 bp, 10 predicted proteins | sample 172DNAGHGlowgp2_FD_203883 | JGI IMG/M metagenome (GOLD analysis project Ga0310697, IMG submission 203883) | Sheep rumen microbial communities from Palmerston North, Manawatu-Wanganui, New Zealand - 1728 DNA GHGlow gp2 (v2) (version 2) | ecosystem: Host-associated > Mammals > Digestive system >... | reverse complement strand
GACGCAATGGCATTGAAAAGCGCCTTGTTGTTGGTCTCTTGCTTTGCCATCTGCTCCAGCATCTGCGGCGTGATGGCCCCACTGTTCTTTTGGGCGAAGGCCCCGCTTGTGCCGATGAGACACAGGGCGAGGGCTGAGAATAGCGTTGTCTTGTTCATATCAATCAGTTACAATAACAGTATCATCATTTCCTTCAGATTCACATTCTCTCCATGTCACAGAGCGATGAGGGTTTATGGGGCTCATAAGCGCTTATGAGCCCCATGAGAGTATTACTTCACTGCCACTTTCCTTCCGCCGACGATATAGAGTCCTTTTGCGGGACGGTCTATGCGCTGGCCTTGCAGGTTGTAGAGGTTTTTACTTCCCTCGCCCTTTGAAGAGGGGTTGAGAGTGATGCCGTTGATGAGGTCGTCGCAGATGACGATGCGCTCGACTCTTTCTCCCCCCGGCAGGCGGCTGACGAAGTAGGCGCGCATACCTTCTACGTTGGTGCTTCGTGTGACAGGCTCAAAGGCGGTGCCGTCGGCATTGATGATATAGGCTTCCGTCACGCGGACGGTAGACCATGTTCCCATGAAGTAGTAAGCCTCAGATACGAGCTTCAGTTCATCGTCCGCGTTGGCCGGCAGGAAGATGTTGTCGGCAGCGAAGACGACCTCTTTGCCGAGCATTGCTTCGGGAGCAGCCATGACATAGGGAACATTGACTTCGAGCTTGGCGGGGAAGTCGAAGACGACGGTGTTGTCATCTTCGAGCGAAGCGAACTCTTTGATGAAGAGGTCCTTGGTGGTCTCTTCCTTCTGCCAGCGCAGGTCGTTGCCGTCGGCAGTGATGGTGGCAGGCTCGAAGGGCAGCACCAGCGTCGTCCAGTTGTCTTTTCCTGTCGAGGCTTTCTTGAAGGTGTGGGTGAGGGTGATGCGGTCAGCCTGTATGCTGCTGGGTATGACGAAGCTATAGCCGTCCTTCAGGCTTATCGTCTCGGCATGTCCGTTGCGCACGACATTGAGTCCTTCGAGTCCCTCTATTTCAGCATCTTCGTCGACGTAGTAGATGGTGTTGGGATAGCCGGCGTCACGAACGTTCTTGACGGTGCTGATGCCTCGCAGGTCGACGGCAACCGCATTTGTCGGTGTACGATAGTTTGACGATGGGGCTGCACCGGTGATGTTTCCGTTGGCCATGTAGCTGACGACACCCTGTTTCATCTCGCCGAGGCGAATGATACCCTGCATGTTGGCATTGGCCCAGAGGTTGTCCAGGCTGGTGGCGAAGGTGCGACCGATTTCCTTGCCTACGAAGAGGTAGGGCAGGCCTTGTGTTGCGCCCGCCGGTATCGTATAGTGAAGGGTGACGGCACCATTGGTTACATAGTAGCCGGGTGCCGAGTCGAAGATGTCGCGCCAGAGGGTGATGCGCACGATGCCGTCGAAGTCTTCCTTACCGTTGTTCTTCAGCGTGAGGGTACCATTGATGATACCGCCATAGATAGCTGTGCCCGACTTGTTGGAAACAGTATTGCTGACGACAGAGAGTTGGTTCGAGCGTGCCGACGAGACGCCGTTCTTGGTGATTTCGACATCGGTCTGATAGAGCACGCGGCGGCCGTCACCGTCGGGCGAGAGCCATATATGCCAGATGCCGGTAGCGTCGGCGGCGGGTTGGAAGAAGAAGGCATTCGTCTCCGATGTGTCCTTGAGCACGTCGATGGCCGACAGGCTGGTGGCGGATCCTTTCTCCTCTGTCTGTGAGGCGAAGAGGTGGATGGTGCCGAAGTATTCGCCTTGAGTGCTGCGGAAGGTGACGTCGACCTGTTGGCGGTCACCAGCCTTCAGGTTGCCGGCAAAGTCAACTTTCTCCACGACGAGACCGTCATAGGGGTCTACATGCGTGAGGGTGACGGTACCGTCTTCCTCCACTACGGTATTAATCCATTCATTCTTGATGCTGAAACAGGTGCTCCACCACGATGCGCCGGTCTGACGCGTGATGGGTGCCACCTTATACGTCCCGGGTTCCAGTCCCTCTACCGGGAAGTTGAGCGTGCGGTAGCCATTCACGCCGAGGCTGGCTTTTTCCGTAGAGCCGATGACCTTATAGCTGCCGTCTTCCTTCAAGAAGCCGATACCCATATCGAAGCTGTGGGCGAAGCCCGTCCAGTTCACGTAGTTGGCACGGATGGCAGGCTTTGTATATGTCTGGTCCTGACTACGGCTCCAGTAGCCGTCTTCACTCAGATAGACAATCTCCTGACTGGTAATGGAGGCGGGCGCCAGCTCGGTTTCCTTGACGTCGTCGGGCAGTTTCACGCCCAGCGTCACGCGCTGCGACATCGAATAGCCGTCGCTACTGGTGCTGGCACCGATACCGCTGTTGTCGCCGGGGTTGAGAATGGTGATGCGGAAATAGCCGTCGCAGCTGCCGCCCCAGCCCCAGTTGACGTGGAAGAGGCCTTCACCGTCGAAGCCGTCGATGACGAAGGCATGACCGCCACCGGTGGAGTGACCGGAGTAGCTCATGGGGCGTCCGGCAGCCAGCTCGTTGTAGAGAAGGTTTGTCCAGTCTTCCAGCGAATAGCCGTTACGCGGTGCACTCCACGCACTGTCGTCGAAACCGAAGTAGCGTTTCAGCAAGTCGGGCACATTGCCACCGTGAGAGGCTCCCGACGAGGCACCATAACCCATCTTCACCGCCTGACCCACCATCAGCATCAGCAGTGCCACGGCATCTTTCTCCTCCTCGGTGTTGGCTGCGGTATAGACGTCGCGCATGTGCGCCCAGTCGATGGCCGTGCCGCGGGCAATGGCGGGCAACTCGACCCTCTTCGAACCGCTGGGCGTTGTATAGGTATTGCTGTGGGACGGTATTTGACGCAGAATGGCATCGGGATGCTTCCAGTAGCCGATGATCTGGGCGATGGCCGTTGCCACACAACCCGTCACGGCATGGTCGCCATGACCACCATCCGAGGTATAGTATTCAGGACACATGCGATTGTAGGGGTCGCCCTGATTCCAACGCGACTTCACCAGCGGACTGATGGCACGCATCACGGGCTTGGCACGGCGCGGAGCCTTCTGCGCCGTCAGCAGCGAGCCGGCGGCACCACTGTCGTCCATCTGCTTGATCTCGTCGGCATAGCCCTGAAGGAAGGCCAGCATGTGGGGCGGCATGTTCTCGGCATCAAACGAACCGTGGTCGCAATAGCCGAGGACAGGTTCCGTGCGGTCGTCACCCGACATCACGACGAAGCCTTGCTCCTGACCGACATTGAAGACATAGTAATAAGCCTGGTCGGCCGACTGCGCACCTTTGCGCGGAGCCTTGAAGGCGGCTTGTTCCGAAGACATGATGACACCCTTCGATGCCATGAACGAACGGGCCTGACTCAGTGCCTGCTCGCGCGACACCGGGCCTCCCCATGTGGTCAGTACTGCCAAAAGACCGACCAGCGCCAGTGTAAGTTTTTTCATGTTGTTTAGAATTGTCAGGCGAGTTTGCGCTCTTGCTAATAATGATTATGGTTTGCAAAGTTACGCAATATTTCTGAAAAAGCCCCCCTTTTTCAAAGAAAAAAACTTTTCAATCAGCAAAAACAGGGCAAAAGGAGGTATCGGGAGGATATTTCAAAAGTGTTAATTTTTCAGAATTTTTCGTACAAATCGCATCAAAAAAGCACTGCAACGCTCATGAGAGGGCTGAAAAATGGCAAAAACGAAGACACTTTCACAAGTTACTCATTATCAGACATTTAACAGACAATTCTGCTTTTCGAGGATGACGAAGAAAAGAACCGGGACTGTAAAATAGCCTATTTTACCGAGTAAAATAGGCTATTTTACTCAACAAAACAAGCTATTTTACCTTCACAATCCTTAGTTTCGTCACCCAGAAACCTATGTTTCGGCACCTTCAACTCTTAGTTTCGACCGTTCCGGTTGTCCCAAACCTCAGAACGATTGTTCTGTTTCGTACCATTTTTCTCTGGTTGCCGTCGTTCCGAAATGTTAAATTTGTGATTTTATTTTGACATGTCGGCAGCCGTTCCTTATCTCATCCGCCCGACGGGTCACAGGCAGTTCATGGGATGAATGGCGACTCGTCGGTGTTATTTTCGGCTGAAATTTTGTCAGGTTCGGAAAATTGTGTAACTTTGTAGGCTGATTACACATTATTTATATAGATACAGATAGATAGTGGAAAAAGAAAAATATAGACTCCTCAGCCAGATAGACAGTCCGGCTGACCTGCGGAAGCTGAAGACTGAGCAGCTGCCGGAGGTATGCCGCGAACTGCGCGACGACATCATCAGCGAGGTGGCTGTCAACCCGGGGCACTTTGCCTCGTCGCTCGGTGTCGTGGAGCTGACGGTGGCACTGCACTACGTCTTCGACACGCCCAACGACCGCCTCGTATGGGACGTCGGACATCAGGCCTACGGACACAAGATACTGACCGGACGGCGCGACCAGTTCTGCACCAACCGCAAGCTGGGCGGCATCCGTCCCTTCCCCTCCCCGCTTGAAAGCGAATACGACACGTTTGCCTGCGGACATGCGTCGAACAGCATCTCGGCAGCACTGGGAATGGCTGTGGCCATAAGAGAAAGAACCTCGCTCCAAACGACTCCCCTCTCGACCCCGCGGGAAACGAGCGACGGAAACCCGATGGGCGAAAACCCCAAGGGAACGGTGAAGACGGAAGGGCGGCCGGGGGCTAAGGTCGTAGCCATCATCGGCGACGGCGCGATGTCAGGCGGACTGGCTTTCGAGGGCCTCAACAACGTCTCGTCGACCCCCAACGACCTGCTCATCATCCTCAACGACAACGACATGTCCATCGACCGGGCCGTCGGGGGAATGGAGAAATACCTGCTGTCGCTCGACACCAACGAAACCTACAACCGGTTGCGCTTCAAAGCCTCGCAGTGGGCACGCTCCATCGGCGTCCTCAACGACGAGCGGCGCAAGGCCATGATACGCTTCAACAACTCGCTGAAGTCGGCGCTGTCACATCAGCAGAACATCTTCGAGGGCATGAACATACGCTACTTCGGACCCTTCGACGGACACAACGTCGTAGAAATCGTCCGCATCCTCCGAAGACTCAAGGACATGAAGGGTCCGAAGCTGCTCCACCTGCACACCACGAAGGGCAAAGGCTATGAGCCGGCGGAGAAGAGTGCCACCATCTGGCACGCGCCCGGTAAGTTCGACCCCGAGACGGGCGAGCGCCTCGTCGGCGACAACAAGAACAAGCCGCCGCGCTTCCAGGATGTCTTCGGACAGACGCTCGTTGAGCTGGCCAGGCAGAACCCGCGCATCGTAGGCGTCACACCGGCCATGCCGACCGGCTGCTCGATGAACATCATGATGAAGGAGATGCCCGACCGCACCTTCGACGTGGGCATTGCCGAAGGACATGCCGTCACCTTCTCCGGCGGAATGGCGAAAGAAGGACTGCAACCCTTCTGCAACATCTACTCGTCGTTTGCCCAGCGGGCCTACGACAACATCATCCACGACGTAGCACTGCTCTCACTGCCCGTCGTCTTCTGTCTCGACCGCGCAGGACTCGTGGGCGAGGACGGACCGACCCATCACGGCATGTTCGACCTCGCAGCCCTCAGACCCGTACCCCATCTGACCATCGCCTCGCCAATGGACGAACGCGAACTGCGCAACCTCATGTATACGGCTCAGTTGCCCGACCACGGACCCTTCGTCATCCGATATCCTCGCGGCAGCGGAACATGCACCGACTGGCACTCTCCCTTCGAAGAGATACCCGTAGGCAAAGGCCGCCGGCTGCGCGACGGCAACGAGGTCGCCGTGCTCACCCTCGGACCCATCGGAGCCGTCGTCAGCACCATCGCCCAGGAGACTGGTGAACAGGCATCCTTTGCCCATTACGACATGCGATTCCTCAAACCGCTCGACAAAGACATCCTCGAAGAGGTGGGCAGCCGCTTCCAGCGCATCGTCACCATCGAAGACGGCGTCAGGAGTGGGGGCTTCGGTTCTGCCGTCCTCGAATGGATGAACGACCACGGCTACCATCCCGACATCATCCGCCTCGGCCTGCCCGACGAATTTGTGGAACACGGAACACCCGCCGAACTCTACCGCATCGTCGGACTCGACAAAGAAAGCATCATCAAGGCGATAACCCCTCCCAACCCATAATATATGCGAATAGTCATCATCGGCGCTTACGCCATCGGAGTTCATCTGGCACGCATCCTCTCGCGAAGAAATGAAGACATCACCCTCATCGACGACGATGAGGAACGGCTGTCGCACATCGGAGGCGACCTCGACCTGCTCACCATCCAGGACAGGCCCAACAGCATACACACCCTGAAAGAGGCAGAAGTAAAGGGCGCCGACCTCGTCATCGCCGTCACTCCCGACGAGAACCTCAACACCAACTGCTGCATCCTCGCCAAAAGACTCGGTGCCAAGAAAACCGTCGCACGCATCAACAATGCAGAAGACCTCAAAGGCGACAACCCGAAGTTCTTCCAGGAACTGGGCATCGACTCACTCATCTATCCTGAGATGCTGGCGGCTGAGGACATCAACAACGGACTGAAGATGTCGTGGGTGCGCCAGCGATGGGATGTACACGACGGTGCCCTCGTCATGCTCGGCATCAAGCTGCGCGAGACCTGCGAAATACTCAACCAGCCCCTCAGGCAAATCAGCGGACCGCAAGACCCCTTCCACATCGTGGCCATCAAACGAAAGGATGAAACCATCATCCCCGGCGGTAACGACGAACTGAAACTCTACGACCTCGCCTACATCATGACGACGAAACCATACATCCCCTATGTCCGCAAGATTGTAGGCAAGGAGAAGTATGCCGACGTCAAGAACGTCATGATCATGGGTGGCGGCACGACAGCCGTCCGCGCCGTGCAGTCGATGCCGGAGTATATGTCGGCAAAGATTATCGAGATGGACCCGCAGCGGTGTGAGGAACTGAACAACATCCTCGAGACCAACCAGGCCCTCGTCATCAATGGCGACGGTCGCGACATACCGCTCCTCATCGAAGAGAACATCAGCAACACACAGGCCTTCGTGGCACTGACGGGCAATGCCGAAACCAACATCCTGGCGTGTCTGACCGCCAAGCGAATGGGTGTCCGAAAGACCGTCGCCATGGTCGAGAACATCGACTATGTCAGCATGGCCGAAAGCCTCGACATCGGAACCATCGTCAACAAGAAAGTCATCGCCGCCAGCCATATCTACCAGATGATGCTCGATGCCAACGTCATCAACGTGCGGTTCCTCATGACCGCCAATGCCGACGTGGCGGAGTTCATACCCGAAGAAGGCTCGCGCATCACCAAGAAGCCCGTCAAAGAACTGGGACTGCCGCGTGGCGTGACCATCGGCGGCCTCGTCAGGGGCGAGGAAGGAATGCTCGTCTCGGGAAACACGCAGATACAGCCCGGCGACTCCGTCATGGTGTTCTGCCACGGGGCTGACATGCAGAAAGTAGGAAAACTGTTCGTCAAACCAACGCTGTTCGGATGATCAACCTCAAGACCATATACAAAGTACTCGGCACGCTGCTCTATATAGAGGCGTCGCTGATGGTATGCTGTCTGGGCGTGACGTTCTATTATCATGAGGATGACACGTTCACCTTCCTCACCTCCGTCGCACTGACCCTGCTCTTTGCCATCATGCTGAAGTTCATGGGACGTGACAGCAACAACAACCTCTCACGGCGCGACGCCTACCTCGTCGTCACACTGTCGTGGATGCTCTTCAGCCTCTTCGGCTCCCTGCCCTTCCTCATCAGCGGATACATCAACAACTTCACCGATGCCTACTTCGAGTCGATGTCGGGCTTCAGCACCACCGGTGCCACCATCCTGACCGGACTCGACAGAATGCCGCACGGACTGCTCTTCTGGCGGTCGCTCACACAGTGGATAGGCGGACTCGGTATCGTCTTCTTCACCATTGCCCTGCTGCCCTCGATGGTCGGCGGCAGCGTGAAGGTCTTCGCCGCAGAGGCTACGGGACCCATCCGCTCGAAACTGCACCCGCGGCTGTCGACCAATGCCAAGTGGATATGGTCGGTCTACCTGTTCCTGACCTTAGCGTGCATCGGATGCTTCATCCTCTTCGGTGCCGACTGGTTCGATGCCGTCAACTACGGCATGACGTCGACGGCAACAGGCGGCTTCGCTGTCCACGACGACAGTTCGCAGTTCTTCACCTCACCAGGCATCGAATACACCTGCACGCTGTTCTGCTTCCTGGCTGGTATCAACTTCACCCTTTTCTATGCCAGCATCGCCAAGCTGAAGTTCAAGAACCTCTTCAAGAGTTCCGAGTTCAAACTCTATCTGCTGGCCACCGTCGCCTGCACGCTGGTCATCGCCGTCATCCTCTTCTTCGCCAACCACTACGATGCCGAAGAAGCCTTCCGCACCAGTCTGTTCCAAGTGGTGACCTTCATCACGTCGACGGGACTCGTCAACGACAGTGCCGGCGAGTGGCCGCGCATCGTATGGGTCATCTTCGCCCTGCTGATGGTGCTCGGCGGCTGCTCGGGCAGTACGAGTGGCGGCATCAAGTGTATCCGTGGCGTGATGCTCTGGAGAAACATCCGCAATGAGTTCCGACAGATACTGCATCCCAATGCCGTGCTGCCCATGCGCATCGACGGCATGAACGTGCCGCAACAGAAACGTGTCACGCTGCTGGCATTCATCACGGCATACACCATCATCTGCCTGCTGGCCTTCCTCGTACTCATCGCCGTGGGCATCGACAACACGAAGTCGGTCACCATCATCCTTAGCTGTATCGGCAACGTCGGACCGTCGCTGAGCATCGACGTCGGCACCAGCATGTCGTGGGCCACACTGCCCGCCGCCATCAAATGGATGTGCATGGGACTCATGCTCGTCGGCCGTCTCGAAATATTCTCCGTCCTCGTCATCTTCACCCCAGCCTTCTGGAAGGAGAGTTGATTTCTTTAACTTCCTTAACTTCTTTAACTTCAAATTAAAAAAAAAGATATGCAACCTCTAAAGTTTAACGCCTTGCTCAAACAAACCATTTGGGGCGGCGACAAAATCATCCCATTCAAGCAGTTGAACGAACAGTTGGAAAACGTTGGCGAAAGCTGGGAAATCAGCGGCGTCAAAGACAATGAAACCATCGTGAAGGACGGACCCTATGCCGGTCGCGCCCTGAACTCGCTGGTAGAAGAGCTGAAAGGAAAACTCGTGGGACAGGAGAACTATGTGCGCTTCGGCAATGAGTTCCCCTTGCTCATCAAGTTCATCGATGCCCGTCAGGATCTCTCCATCCAGGTACATCCCACCGACGAGATTGCCCACCGACAGGGCAAGAGCCGTGGAAAGACCGAGATGTGGTACCTGATGAAGTCGGATGCCGATGCCAAGCTCTACAGTGGACTGAAGAAACAGATTACGCCCGAACAATACAAGGAAATGGTAGAGAACGACACCATCTGCGACGCATTGGCCCAATACCCTGTGAAAGAAGGCGACGTCTTCTTCCTGCCCGCCGGACGCATCCATGCCATCGGCACCGGCTGCTTCCTCGCCGAAATCCAACAGACCAGCGATGTCACCTACCGCATCTACGACTTCAAACGGAAGGATAAGAACGGCAACTATCGTGAGCTCCACACTAAGCTGGCGGCAGAAAGCATCAACTATAACGTCGAGAAGGACTATCGCACCAACTACACACCCGCGAAGAACCAGGGAGTGACACTCGTACAGTGCCCCTACTTCTGCACCGCTGTCTATGACCTCGACGAGCCTATGACTCTCGACTACTCCGAACTCGACTCCTTCGTCATCCTCATCGGAATGGAAGGAAAGGCAACGATTACCGACAACGAAGGCTATGAGTTCACACTGCAGGCCGGCGAAACCGTTCTCATCCCTGCTACGACAAAAGAACTGAAAGTGGAAGGAACCCTGAAGTTTCTCGAAACCTACGTCTGACTCCTGAAGCTATGGAAACAAAAGAATTCAAATTCAAAGGGATGCTTGTTAACGGCTTCCTCATGCTGTTCGTCACATTGTTCCTGTTTGCCCTGGTGGGCTTTGCCGTCTACAAAGCCATCGACATTGAGAACGGATGGTATGGCGCCTTAGCCTTTCTGATTTTGGTCGTCGCCAGCATCATGAGCGCCGGCTTTGTGATGATTGAACCCGGCATGGCGCGTGTGATGATGTTCTTCGGACAGTATCGAGGCACCTTCGCCGAGGTCGGCTATCATTGGGTGAACCCATTCATCACCACCAAGAAACTCTCCATGCGTGCCCGTAACCTCGATGCCGAGCCTATCAAGGTAAACGACAAAGTGGGTAATCCCGTGATGATCGGAATGGTACTCGTATGGAAACTCAAAGACACCTACAAGGCCATGTTCGAGATTGACTCCCAGACGATGGCGCAAGTCGTCGGCAACGGACAGGCCACCGTGGGCACTGACGTAGCCAGCGTGATGCGTGCCTTCGAGCGTTTCGTCAAGATACAGAGCGACGCTGCCCTCCGACAGGTGGCTGGCCAGTATGCCTATGACGATACCGAGAACGACCATGACGAGCTGACCCTGCGCAGTGGCGGCGAGGAAATCAATCAGGAACTGGAGGCGAAACTCAACGAACGTCTCGACATGGCAGGCATCGAAGTGGTAGAAGCCCGCATCAACTATCTGGCTTATGCACCCGAGATTGCCGCCGTCATGTTGCGCCGCCAACAGGCCGCCGCCATCATCACCGCCCGCGAGAAGATTGTCGAAGGCGCCGTCTCGATGGTCAAGATGGCACTCGACAAACTGTCCGCAGAAAAGATTGTCGAACTCGACGACGAAAAGAAGGCAGCGATGGTCAGCAACCTCCTCGTTGTCCTCTGCGGCGACGACTCGGCACAACCCGTCGTCAACACAGGCTCACTGAAAGAATGAAAAGTGAAGAGTGAAAAGTGAATTCACTCTTTTTAACGTCTTTCCTTTGCAAGTTTTCGCATCAGTGGACGTTTTCTATATATACATATTTATATATATAAGTGAAAACAATGAAAACACTGAATCTTTGGAGAAGCATCCTCGTGATGGTCGCAGCCCTCTCCCTTGCCTCATGCCACAGCGACGACGAAGCCGCAGGACCCACGGCAGAACAAATCAGCCAAGCCCTCTTCGACATGAAGGACACCTACGCCGGCACGCTGACGGCACATGTAAAGAACAGTTCCAACAAGCAGACGCTCATCGGACTCACCGCCACCTCTCACGAACAACTCATCCTGTCCATTCCGCTTGACCTCATTGCCGACCAGATAAACGACCGGCAAGTGGCCGACCGCATCCGTGAGATAGGCTTTGCCGAAGTGATGGCCGACTACCAATTCATCCAGATTGACGACGGTACCGCCCACTTCCTCCTGCAGCCAAGAGTCATCCGCGGCGAAGACCTTCTCGCCGTGACACGCACCTCTGTCGTACAGTATCATGGACTGACACTGCTTTTCGACGCCAACTACGGCGGAACATTCAATGGAGCCGACTCCTCGCTGCAGTTCAACATCTGTGTCAGTCAGATACTCCTCGACGGCAAAGCAGTCGAGGAGTTCCAACCCGTTGTCTTCAGCTTCAAGGGCAACACCATACTTCTTTCCCTGAACAACGAAGAAAGCAAACTCATCCCGCAGTGGATAGAAGGCCATTGGAGCCTGGATGAGCAAATCTTCGACGGTGAAGTCCAAAGCCTTTCACCCGAGATAGTGTATATCTTCTCCGAGGGCAACTACCAAATCATCGACAATCTTGCCGACCCACTCCCCGGAAGAAGCGACATGGGTCATGGCCGTTATGCCTTCTATATGGACGACATTGCCGAAATCCACCTCTACATGATCGAATATCCCGAGGAAGCGCCCTTCACCGGACGCTACACCCACTATCAGGTGGTCGCCATCGACAGCAACACCCTCGTCCTGCGCCGAACCCACGATGGTCATACTACGACACTCAAGTTCAGCCGAATTCTTTCTCAATGAGTTCATCCATTCTCCCGGCCTTTGCGTAGGGTACGGTATCGGCCTGCCGGGAAATGGCTCTGTCCGGTTTTAGAGAGTCATCGAAGCCGAGAATATAGCGGGTGGCAATGCGATAAATTTAGTTGACAAGTTAACTAAAAGCATCACTTTTTCTGAAGAAAGGCGGCAACATCCTGTCGGATGCGCTGGAAGGGTGCGGAACGGAAGTAGCCGAGGTTGCGGCGCAGGGTTGCCTCTATGTTGCCGATGCTGCCGGTATAACACGACAGTTCGTTGCGGCGTTGCGTGTTGTGCTGGCTCTGCCTGTTGATTTCCTGCTGCCGTTCGCGGATGAGCTGGTCGCAAATTTTCTTCAGCATCGGCACCACTACTTTGTCCATCAGGTGATGGCCTTGTATATATAAATAGGTGGTCTCGGGGGTGACGCCCAGACGTGCAAGGTCGTCTTTCACCTTCAGGTAGGTTTTCTTGGCATCGGGTTGTTTGCGCTGCAGCTGGTGTATCTTTGCACTGACTTTCCTTCGGATGTTGGCAATGATGTCGGGGGCGCGCTCTATGGTAAAGTGTCCTGTCTCGATGACGCGCAGGAAGTCGGTGATAGAGAACTCTGTATAGTCGGGACGCCGATAGTACCAGATGCTCCATACGAACAACGGGAAGACGGCCTGTGAATACTGCCGCAGGTATTCGTCGCAGTCGAAGAGCTGCCGGTCGTTCAGTGTGACCGCCACGCAGATGTCGCGCAGGGAAGGACCGTAGCATTGCAGGTTCTCGATGGCATAGGCATAGGTATGGAAGACGTAGGGATTGGTGGTGACGATGTGCGACATGGCCGTTGCTCCTTGCTCCAGATAGTCGTAGTCGGCATCGACGCAGGCTATCATACTCTCCCCCACCCTTTCGGTGAGCATATTCATCAGGGCGGCCTTCTTGCCTCGCTCGAGCTTGCCGACCTTCGTGGGGAGCATCACCTCGAAGTATCGGGTGTCATCCTCGAAGTCGCCGAGCACCGAACGCCAAAAGAAGATGTCGTCGTAGGCCTCGACATAGGCTACGATGCGCCGCCGCGCCGTCTTCGGCCGAAGGCGGTTGGCAGCCTCGAAGTACTTCGACGATATGTTTTCTTTTAAGCTTGACGGCATTTACCAAATGAATTGGTCGTATGGTGGTTGAGTCGTTTAGGGCAGTTACCACCAGAAAAGGGAATATCCCCAATCTACCAATCTACCAAACAACTTGTTTACTTGTCAGTGATATCGGAGACAGCGGTCACACAGTCCATCCAGCCATGCATGATGACGGCAGGCGAATGGGTGGTGAGGAGGAGCTGGACGTTGGGGTTAAGTTCCATGATGAGGTCGATGAGTCGCTCCTGCCAGTCGATATGCAGGCTCACCTCGGGTTCGTCGAGGAAGAGGACGTAGTTCTGGTTGTCTTCTACGAGCACGGTGAGCAGGATGGTCAGCATCTGCTTCTCGCCGCTGGAGAGCTGATAGGGCACGAGTGTCTCTCCTATTTGTGAGAAGCGTATCTCGTTCTCCGTGCGTACGATGGTCTTGCCGGTATAGGAGAACAGGTCGTCGACGATGTCCTGGAAACGTGTCTTCCGTTGGGCTATCTCCTGTGCACGCCGGGCAGCATCGGGTGCTCCGCTCTGCAGGACCTCGATGATACGGTTGCCGATGTTCACCTGATAGTCCAAGTATTTCCGCTGCAGATGATAGAGTTGGAAGTCGAGGGCCGAAGAGATGCGTGTGTCAACATGAGCCATTGTCTCGTTGTCGAGCATCGGCGAGTCGAGGGTTCTGATGAGGTCGTAGCGTATCCATCGGGCATCGGCAGGATAGACATCCAAGTGGACGCCCTTGAGCAAATGGCTCGGAAACTCGCCGCCTGCCGACAGGCTCTTGACGACTTTGTTCAGGATGGTGCTCTTACCTTCGCCGTTGATACCACTGAGAATGTTGACATGGCGGTTCAGGGGCCATACGACATGCCTCTTACCACTCCACAGGGAGTCTATCTCAATCTTTTCGATGTATTCAGCGTATTTCTGCATAGCTTTAAGGATTTAGCACTGCAAATATAGAGGAAAAAACGGGAACAACCAAACATTTTCTGGAAAAAGTGATGCTTTTAGTTGAAGAGCCCCTCCCGAGGGGAAGGCTGGGATGGGGGCTTTTTTTTCACCTTTTCGTTTAACCTGTTTACTTGTCTACTAACAAATATTGCTGCCCGGTAAAAACGGCCCGAAGGGCCAATGACTTACCCTTCGGCCGTGGACCTTTGGTTCGGATTACCTTTTCCAGAATCGGGCGGTGATGTCTTCCTGTGTTCCGTCGCTGTTGATGCGATAGAGGCGTTGGTTCGTGGTGGGTTTGTTCAGCGGTCCGAGATGTCGGATGTAAGGACCAATCTTGATGTAGTCGAAGCGGCTTTTGTCGATGGCCGACGAGATGCGCAGGCGTCCGCTATACCATGCGGTACGGAAGTGCGGATGGCGCTGCCGCAGGTAGGCGGCCAACCTGCTGACGGCATCAGGTTCTGCATCGCCTCCCATGAAGGCGATGCATGTGATGTCTGACGAATACTGTCGGATGAAGTTGTCGAGAGCCGCCTCGTCGAGCGGCTCTCCGATGTCGTCCCAAAGGTATCTGCTGTGGCACCCCGGACAACGGCAGGGGCAGTTGGAGATGTTGATGGCTAATGTCACCTCGTCGGGTATTTCCTGAAAGACAATACCAGTATTGACGTATTTCAGCATAACCTCAAAGTATTACATCGCATGGGCGTAGTATCGGCGTGCGGCCTCTTCCTGTCGTGCCTGAGAGAAGTTGGAGACGCGCTTGAGATAGCCGATGATACGGGTCATGTAGTCGATGTTCTTCGAGTGGCAGCAGGGGCACTCCTTCAGATAACGCTTGTCGATGTGTCCACAGTCGTTGCAGACGGTGTTGGGAATGTTGAACGTGAAGTAGTTGCAGCCTTCCTTTGCCGCCACCTTCAGCAGCTGTGCATACTGCTGCTTCGAGAGGTGTTCGTCGAGGTTCATGTGCAGGGCCGAGCCTCCGGTGAGGTGTTCGATGTAGGGAGCTCCGTGCAGTTTGAACTTGTCGATGATGGAGAGTGAGTCGTCCTCAACGACATAGAAATAGGAATTATAGCAGTCGCGCGGCACGAAGTAGCCGTCCTCACGGTCCCACTTGGCGTGCTTGACGCCGACGTTCTCGGCGGGTATCATCTCACAGTTGAACATGACGTCCTTGGTGCGATACTGACGGTTGTATTTCTCGATGAGGCTGAGGATGCCCTGCACGAACTTCTGATAGTCGTCATTGGGCGTAATCTTCAGTCCCATGAACTCGGCTGCCTCGACGAGGCCGTTGATGCCGATGGTGAGGTACTGCCGGGCGATGTTGATATATCCTGCATCGAAGAGCGGCAGCATTCCGTGAGCCTGCAGTTCCTTGAGGTTCTCGTTATAGGCGAGTTGCACCTTGTGGCAGAGGTCGATGATGTGTCCGAGGAACTCCAGATAGTCCTGGTCGTGGTTCACGGCATACTGGATGCATCGGTTGAGGTTGATGGTGAGTACGCTTTTCGAACCTGTCGAGACGCCGCCGGCTCCGAGCGTATAGCTGAAGCCGTTGTCGGTAATCTCGTTGCGCAGACGGCAGCACGACGACAGCGAGTCGGCATTGTCACTCATATAGGTGAAGAAGGAGTGGCCTTCGGAATACATCTCTGCCGTGAAGTCGCCCCACTCGGGATCCTTTGGCTCGCCATTCTCGTCGGTGAGCAGTGCCATCGTCTCCACGGGGAAGGTCAGCAGCGTCTTGGTGCGCTCGTTGTTGAACCACTTCATGAAGCGCTTCTGCAACCATGACAGGCCTTCCCAGTCGGGCTGTGAGCCGTCGGGGAAATAGAACTCGCCGAAGATGCTCTCGAAGTAGTAGCGGTCGTAGTAGGCGACATTCCAGAACACTGCCTGATAGTTGCGGGCACCGGTGGGCTGGTTCAGCGTGTAGACAATCTGCTCAAAGCAGTCGGTGATGACCTTGTCGATGGTGCGCTGCTTCAGGCTGAGGTCGACGACACGGTCGGGCGTCTTATAATAGTCTTTACCATATTCGAGACCAATGAAATAGTTCATATACATCAGGAACTCAGGTGTGGCGCAGGCACCGCTGAGCATGGAACTGACCATGAAGACCATGTTGACGAAGCCACCGCAGAAGCTCTTCAGGTTGGTCGGTGCGGTGGAG
>Ga0310697_10003327_pt1 | contig 16345 bp, 18 predicted proteins | sample 172DNAGHGlowgp2_FD_203883 | JGI IMG/M metagenome (GOLD analysis project Ga0310697, IMG submission 203883) | Sheep rumen microbial communities from Palmerston North, Manawatu-Wanganui, New Zealand - 1728 DNA GHGlow gp2 (v2) (version 2) | ecosystem: Host-associated > Mammals > Digestive system >... | reverse complement strand
CCACTGCCGAAACTCATGAAACACAAGCCCTTGCCCACCCCCTTGTAGGTGATAGCGGGCTCGGTAGTCTCATCGGGTATCATGCCATGGGGCGTGTCATCACCGTCCACATCAAAACTGATCTTGAGCGGTTTGCCGTCATTGGTATATCCTTTATATTTGTGTCCTGCCATAAAGACTCTTGAGTACTTTTATTGGTACAATAGGAAAATGGTGGGTATCTTGTGGTAGTCATATTGCGACTTGCGCCACTCCCCTATTGTGCGTGTGATAATGCTCTGGTGCTCACCCGTGATGTCACTTGCCACACACAAGCGCATGCCTGCAGGCAGATGCTGGGCAAGATCGGCGATGAGCTGGTTGTTGCGATAGGGTGCCTCGATGAAAATCTGGGTCTGGTGCTCGCGCTCGATGCGCCGCGTCATTTCCTTGATGCGAGCCTGACGGGCAGCAGCCTCGATCGGCAAGTAGCCCTCGAAAGCAAATCGCTGACCGTTAAAGCCCGATGCCATCAACCCCATCAAGATGCTAGACGGCCCGACTAGCGGGAAGACCTTATAACCCTTGCGCTGGGCGATAGCTACCAGATCGGCTCCCGGGTCGGCGACAGCAGGGCACCCCGCGTCACTGATGACGCCGACGGCATCGCCATGGGCAATGGGGTCAAGCAGTCGTTCGAGTGCTGCGGTGTCCTTGAGGTCGCTGTGCTCGTTGAGCTCATGGAAGGTGAGCTCATCGATGTTGATGCTACGGTCACACCTCTTGAGGAAACGCCTGGCCTCTCGCAGGCTCTCGACAACATAATAGCGAATCTCGCGCACAACCTCCACGTTGTGTGCGGGAATTACCCTGTCCTGCGGGCCATCGCTCAACTGAGACGGAATCAAGTATAAACCAGCATCTAGCATTGATTGCAACAACTGTTTTTAAGTTTATAAACTGCAAATTTAATCATTTTTTTTCATTTGCAACATGAGCTCTAGCAAAATAGACGAGAAAAAACATCTAGTGCCATCCGACGTCGCCAAACAGGCGCCTGAAAATCATCACAAATACATGCCCGCCAACTAAAAATCGTCAGTTTTTGGGGCAAAAGTGTCAAAAATTCTAAATTGGGCTGGATAAAGCAAAAAATTGTTATGATTTTATAATGTGCGCGTGACAAAATTGCAGTACTTTTGTGGCGGTAAAAAAAGATTGTTTAACTGTTCACAAACCAATTATATCAAAATGACTGACAACAAGAGTTTAATGGAGAACATGAGGCTGACCTACAGGCCCAAGCTGCCCGTCACCCTCAGGTGCCCCGTGCGCGCGATTGAAGGAGAGCCCACACAGTCGGTTGCCGACCAAGAGGCCATCAAGTCGCTGTTTCCAACCACCTATGGCATGCCCCAATTGACATTTGAACGCGATGATTCGGCCATGCCGCCCGAGAAGCCCTTCAACGTGGGTGTCATCCTCAGTGGCGGACAGGCTCCCGGTGGTCACAATGTAATCTGTGGCCTCTATGACGGTATCAAGGCGCTGAACAAGTACTGCCGTCTGTTCGGTTTCCTGGGCGGACCTAACGGTCTTGTCAAGCATCGCTACATTGAGATCACTGGCGACATGATTGAAGAGTACCGCAACACCGGTGGCTTCGACCTTATCGGCTCTGGTCGCACCAAGCTGGAAAAGCCCGAACAGTTTGAGGCCGGTTTGCAGATCCTGCGCGAACTCAAGATCACGGCTCTGGTAATCATCGGTGGCGATGACAGCAACACCAATGCTGCCATCCTGGCCGAATACTACAAGGCCCACGATGCTGGTGTTCAGGTTATCGGTGTCCCCAAGACCATCGACGGTGACCTCAAGAACGAGCACATTGAGATATCGTTCGGTTTTGACACAGCAACCAAGGTTTACAGTGAGCTCATCGGCAATGTAGCCCGCGACTGTAATTCGGCCAAGAAATACTGGCACTTCATGAAACTGATGGGACGCTCGGCGTCACACATCGCCCTGGAGTGCGCCCTGCAGACCCGCCCCAACTACTGCATCATCAGCGAGGAGGTTGAGGCTAAGGAAAAGACCCTGCACGACATCGCCGAGGAGATTGCCACTATCGTTGTCAAGCGCCATGATATGGGTATGGACTACGGTACTGTCCTCGTCCCCGAGGGCATTGTGGAGTTCGTTCCCACAATGAAGAAACTCATCGCAGAACTCAACGAGATGCTGACCAAATTCCCCGAGATTTCACGTCTGCGTGAATTGGAACAGAAGAACTTCGTGCGTGAGCACCTCAGCGAGGAGAACCGTGTCGTTTACGACTCGCTTCCCGAAGATGTCGCCCGTCAGCTGGCATTGGACCGCGACGAGCACGGCAACGTGATGGTATCCCAGATCGAAAGCGAGCGTCTGCTCAGCAGCATGGTGGGCCATGTACTTGAGATGCGTGCCGAGGCCGGTGAAATCGAACCCATCAAGTTCAAGACTCAGCACCATTTCTTCGGTTACGAGGGACGCGCATCATTCCCCTCGAACTTTGATGCCGACTATTGCTACTCGCTGGGTTACAATGCATCCCACCTCATCTTTGTTGGTGCTACCGGTTACATGTCGGCCATCACCCACCTGGGACGCAAGGCTCAGGATTGGGTTGCCTGCGGTGTGCCCATCACCATGATGATGAACATGGAACGTCGTTCCGGTAAGGACAAGCCCGTTATCCGCAAGGCTCTGGTGGACCTCGAGGGTGCTCCCTTCAAGCACTTTGTCGAGAACCGCGACAAGTGGGCGCTCGAGACGTGCTATATCTATCCCGGTCCCATCCAGTTCTTCGGTCCTGAGGAGTTGGTGGACAAGATTTCCTACACACTGTTCTTTGAGCAGTTCGGCAAGGAATAACACAACTACGGCTTATCGTCCCAAGGGCACCCGCCCCGTTAGACTTTAAGTATATAGTTTAACTTCTAAACAGCTTGCTCCCCGCCCCTGGTGTTCAGGAGGCGGGGATTTGCTTTGGCGACGGGTGTAGCAGCGGCACTTGCTTAATGGAGGCTCGGTGCAATAAAGCTCCATGCTTTACGTTTATTGATTAGAAATAGAATAAAACTAAAATACAATATGTTTTCTGGAATCGTAGAAGAAGCGGCGCGCGTCGTCGCATTGCGTAAGGATGGCGGTAACCTGCACATCACCTTGAAGTGCAGCTTTACCGACGAGTTGAAAATCGACCAGAGCGTGTCACACAACGGCGTGTGCCTCACGGTTGTAGAACTGCCAGGCGACGGCACCTATACCGTTACCGCTATTCAGGAGACGCTTGACCGTAGCAACCTGGGGCTGCTCAAGGTGGGCGACGAGGTGAACGTGGAGCGTTCCATGCTCATCGAGGGACGCCTCGACGGCCACATCGTTCAGGGCCACGTGGACCAGACCGCCGTCTGCACCGCCGTCAAGGAAGTAGATGGCAGTCACTACTTCACCTTCAAGTATGAAGTAGCGCCCGAAATGGCGCGCAAGGGTTATGTCACCGTCGAGAAGGGCAGCGTGACCGTCAATGGCGTGTCTCTCACCGTTTGCAACAGCGAGCGCGACAGCTTCCAGGTCGCCATCATCCCCTATACTCGCGAGATCACCAATTTCCACTGCATCGAGGTGGGAACCGTCGTCAACCTTGAGTTTGACATCATCGGCAAGTACCTGGCCCGCCTCATGGAATTTGCCCTGTAACCGTATGACAAGAAACTGATAGCTGACAGCTAAAAGCTAATGGCTATGAAAAAGATAGGTATCATCAGTGACACACACGCATGGTGGGATGACCGCTATGCCCAGCACTTTGCCGACTGCGACGAGGTGTGGCATGCCGGGGACATCGGCAGCGACGAACTAGCCGACAAGTTAGAAGCCATTGCCCCGGTGTTCCGTGCCGTCTGCGGCAATGTGGACGGAGCGAGCCTGCGCCGACGCTTCAAGGAGATGGAGATCTTTGAGGTCGAGGGCGTCAAGGTGGTCATGACGCACATCGGCGGCTATCCCGGCAAGTATGCACCCGGCATCCGTCAGCGCCTGGAACTGTCCAGGCCCAAGCTGTTCGTGTGCGGCCACAGCCACATCCTCAAGGTGATGCCCGACCCCTCCTTGGGATGCCTTGTCGTCAATCCAGGCGCAGCAGGCGTGCAAGGTTGGCAAGTGGTCCGAACACTGGTGACCCTCACCCTCGACAACGGTAATATCACCCATGCTCAAGTCATTGAATTAGCAAAATGAAAAAGACATTATATATAATGACAATGTTGATGGCAGGCTTGCTCTTGTCAGCCTGCCACAGCAGCGAAAAGAACTACCGCCAGGCCTACGAGAAGGCCATGGAAAGGCGGCAGACAGGAGTCGGCGCCGAGACCTATGCCAAGATTGAGGCCGAGCGCCAGCGTTACACCCACGTCATCGACGGCGATAGCGTGAGGATGGTCTATATGAACGCCAACGTCGCCATCGACTCGACCGACGTTGCCAAGCCTTTTAACATTGTGGTCGCCACGTTCACCCAGCGCATCAATGCCAAGAGCTACCGCGACCGCCTGCGCGAGGAATGCGGCCTCAAGGGCAGCTATGTCCTCTATGGTGGGCCTGACAAACAATACTTCGTCGTTGCCCAGGGCTTTGACGACCAGCACGCTGCCGCCGCCATGCTCCATGACCTCAGCCAGAAAGTCTGCCTCAAGATCCTTGAGCCATTGCCCTGGATCCTCAGGAAGCTATAGACCCTACCCTATCAGCACTCATAACAACAAGCGAGGGACGCCACATGGCGTCCCTCGTATTGTGTAGTTATTGCAGGATTGAATTACCTCACGCGGCCCTGGTAGCTGCCGTCACGGGTGTCAACCTCGATGATCTCGTCGGTGTCGATGAACAGGGGCACGCGAACGGTGGCGCCGGTCTCGACGGTGGCGGGCTTCAGCGTGTTGGTGGCAGTGTCACCTTTCACACCAGGCTCGGTATAAGTAATCTTCAACTGGGTCTTGATGGGCATCTCGGCAAACAGCACGGTCTCGGTCGAAGCGTCGCTGACAACCTCAACGATGTCACCTTCCTTCATATAGTCGGCACCAGTAATCAGAGCCTTGCTGATGGGGATCTGCTCAAAAGTCTCGTTGTTCATGAACATGGCATCCTCACCATCCATATACAGGTACTGATAGGGGCGACGCTCAACGCGTACGTCCTCGAGCTTCTCACCGATGTTGAAGCGGCGCTCCAGCACGCGGCCATCAACCACGTTTTTCAACTTGGTGCGCATGAAGGTGTTACCCTTACCGGGCTTTACATGGAGGAATTCGATGCAGAAATACAGATCGCCATCCAAGCGGATGCACGTTCCGTTCTTGATGTCTTGAGCATTAATCATAATTGTAATGTTTGTGCTATTGTTTTATGTAAAAATTGTTTGTTGTCAGTCATTTGTGGGTGCAAAAGTAGTGATTTTGAGAAAAAAAACAAAAACTTTTCCGCAAAAATGCGTTTTGATTTGTGTAATTTCAAAAAAAGGACTAATTTTGCACCGCATTTTGCGAAAAATTTTCGGAACAACTAAAAATCAGAGATAGAAATGAAAAGAACATTCCAGCCCTCGAACCGTAAGAAAGCCAACAAGCATGGCTTCCGTCATCGCATGCGCACCGCCGACGGCCGCAAGGTGCTTGCCCGTCGCCGCGCTAAGGGTCGTTACAGCCTCACTGTCAGCGACACCGTTTACAAGTAATCCCCTGTAAAGGGCTGCCGCTACCCAGCGGCACTTCAAACGCATCAAGCCGTTATGGTCCCCCGGGACTGTAACGGCATTTGTTGCATCTCGGCAGCACCCCATTAAATAACAGCAGGCGGTGCGACAGGGTTGCCTATGCCGTGACTCCCGTCACGGCCATTTTCCAAGTAGACTATAAATTTATCCCTTTCCCCAACATCAATCTTCATGCTGAGGGATAGACTTGATCGGGCGGCAGGGATTGCCCACGGCAATGACATTACTAGGAATGTCACGCGTGACCACCGAACCGGCACCAATCGTCACGTTATCCCCGATCGTCACACCCGCCAGTATCGTCACCGAACCACCAATCCACACATTATCCCCGATCGTCACAGGCAGCGCCCATTCCCGCCGCGAGTTACGCTCCACCGGATCCGTGCTGTGGCAAGCCGTGTAGATACCCACATTGGGACCGATAAAGCAGTCGTCGCCGATGGTCACGCGCGCCTCGTCAAGCACCGTGAAATTGAAGTTGGCGAAGAACCGTTTCCCCACACTGATGTGCTTACCGTAATCGCAATAGAACGGCTGGTTGATGAACACCTTGTCATCACCCACATGCCCAAGCAGCGACATCAGCATCGCACGCCGTTGCTCGAGTTGAGTCGGTTTCAGCCGGTTGTATTCCTGCAGAACGTCCTTAGTCTCGTTCAATTCCTTGATCAGCTCAGGGTCAACAGCGCTATACAGCTCCCCTGCCAGCATTTTCTCTTTCTCCGTCATAGTGTATCTAGCTAGTTTCTACCACAAAAGTACAAAAAAAATCAGCACTACTCTCCCGAGCCATGCTGACAATCATGTTTAACCCTAAAAAACCTCCAAAAATTATGAGTTCGGTAGGGGATGTACAAATATCGTGCCAAAATCATGATGTGATTTGGTTGGTATTCTAAAAAAATATTAATGTTGCTGGAGGGGGGTGTTAGTAGTCTTGGTTCAGGAGGTGGGTGAAGGCGGTTTTTAGTTCGTCGGCTCGGCGGGAGGCGAAGACTTCGTCCAATTCGGCGGTGCCCTGGATGGACTTGTGGATGCCGTTCTTGCTGTAGTAATAGCGGGTCTCGTCGGTGCTGCCGTCTAGGGCGTCGTTGCTCTGGAAAAAGAATAGGAGGCCTGATTCTTCCTCGCCGAAGAGGTACTCTTGATAGAACTTGCGCGCCGCGATGTTGTAGGTGCGGGTGATGAAATAGATATTGTACACTGGCGTTCCCAGCACGGGGTCTTCGCCGAGGGTGAAGTAGTAGTGGATGACCTCCTCGGTGGGGCCACACCCTGGGATGACGTAATGGCTGACAATCTCCATATCGCTGCGGGGCACGTCCTGCTCCTGGGCATGGTTGTTGAGTTCCACTCTTTCTTTGGCGGCACGATAGGCGGCGCGGATGCTAGCCATTTCGTCTTTTGTCAATTCCTGGGCATGTGATGGCAAGGTCGCCAATGCCATCAGCAGGGTGATGAATGTGATGAAGTATCTGGTCATGGCGGATCACTCACTGCTATTTCCTCGCCTTGAAGGCATTCTCGATATCTACCTTAGTCAGCACGGAGAGTTCGTCATCACTGATGCTGCGTTGTGCCGACAAGCGGTTGGCCTGCTGCTCGACGGCGCGTTCAAAGATGTTGCGCACATAGCGGGCGTTGCCGAAGTTCTTGGTCTTGTGGGCAACGACATAGTCCAGGTTGTCCTTGAGCAGCTGGGCGGCATCATCGGTCATGGTGTACTGGTTCTTGTTCAGGTATAGCTTGAAGATGTCAAACAATTCTTGCTCGGTGTAATCCGGGAAATTGATGTAACGCGTGAAACGGGACTGCAGACCCGGGTTGGAGTCAATGAAGCGTTTCATCTCGTCGGGGTAGCCTGCGATGATGACCACCAGCTTGTCGCGGTCGTCCTCCATACGCTTGAGCAGAGTGGAGATGGCCTCTTGGCCGTAGTCGCTGCGGGCATCCTGGGGCACCAGGGCATAGGCCTCGTCGATGAATAGCACTCCGTTGAGTGCCGAGTCGATCACGGCATTGGTCTTGGTTGCGGTCTGCCCCACATACTCTGCAACAAGTCCCGAACGGTCGGTCTCCACGGTGTGGCCGCTCTTGAGAATTCCCAAGTCCTTGTAGATACGCGCCACGATGCGTGCTACGGTGGTCTTGCCCGTGCCGGGGCTGCCGGTGAACACGAGATGGAACGACATCTTGGGCACCTTCAGGCCCTGGGCTTTGCGCTGCTGCTGGATTTTGGCGAAATTGGCGATGGTGTGCACCTCTTCCTTCACCGATTCCAAGCCGATGAGTTCGTCCAATTCCTGATAGGGATCGCCCTCTAGCACCTCGGTGATGACGACGCTGTCCTTAGATTCCTTGGGCTCCTGGGCAATCTCAGTAATGGGGGCTGGTGCCTCGGGGGCAGGCTTGCTAGTCAATGCCGCCCACAACGCAAAGATGACTAACGCCAACAACGCTGCAACGCCATATTGTTTCATCCTCTTGGTGATTCTTACCGGCTCACCGGGGCGCAAGAACTTGTACAGCATCACATATCCCCAATAGATGAACGGCGAGAGAATGGCGACAAACACCAACAGCCCTAAGGCTCCGTCGCCGCAGTCGCCCTCGGCACGCATGTCAAACACGGCAACGATGCCGACAATGATCATCAGGGCCGCAAAAGCCAAAAGTGCGATGCCGCAGCCGCCCGATAGTTCTCGTTTCATAGTCAATCAGTGTTTTAGTGAACTGCACAGTTTTGCAGCGCCCTCTTTTTTCTATGCCAAAATCTGCTCTGCCATACGACGGCCGGCATCGAAAGCCTTCTGCAGGTCTTCTTCCCAATGCTCGTCGCGATATTGGCGCTTGGCATCCTCGGAGAAGCCAGCCAACTCAAAGCGGCTGTAGTCCTTGACCTGATAGGTATTGTAAGCAATCAAGCGCTCAGGCTGACCCAGCGCAGTAGCAATACAGTACTCCATCGAGCCATAGCCCTGGCTGTTATTCCGTTCGGGCGTTCCGTTCATGGTCTCCATCAACACAACCGGCATCCTCTTAGGCGCCGTCATGCTGTAGTCGTTATAGGAGAGCCAGGGGAATGCCAGGCGCTCAAGGAAAGTGCGCATCTGCCCCGTCACGTCTCCAAAATATATCGGGGAGCCCATCACCAGACCGTCGGCCTGGGCAATCTCTTCCAGGACGGGAGTCAACGCATCCTTGAACTTGCAGACATTGGACGCCCTACCCTTCACTTTGCAGGCCATACATGACATGCAGCCCTTGTAGTCCAGGTCATAGAGGCGCACAATCTTCACTTCAATCTGGTCACTGACAGACTTGGCACCCTCGGCAAAATGCTGCAGCATCTGGGCGGTATTCATCGCCTTGCGAGGTCCGCCGTCGATTATAATAATCTTTTTCATATAATGGTACGTATTAATTAAATGTTCTTAATTCTTATCTGATAAAGTGTGTCGGCTGCCACTCTTCGCGCTCGGGATAATCGGGACTATCGCCGGCATGGATTTTCTTGAGCAGCCAAGCCATGTTATCGGCAAGCACGCGCATGGTCTGCATGCCCTCGGCGTCCTGGGTGGCCTCGCCAGGCTCACGACCATAGGCGATGTTCCAGTACTGGCTGGTAATCAACGGCATGTTGACCATCTCGAACATCATGTTCATCGTCTGGAAGGCTGCCGTGGCACCGCCACGACGGCAAATTGCCACACAGGCCGCAGGCTTGTTCTGCAACTTATCGCTGGCCGAGAAGAGCGCACGCTGCATCACAGCCAGCAAGGCACCGTTGGGCTGACCATAATAAACCGGCGAACCGACAACGAGCGCATCGGCCTCGTCAAATTTCTCCACAATGCGGTTGCACATATCGTCGTCAAAAGCGCAACGTCCCAGGCCACGGGTCATGCACTGGCCGCAGGCGATACAGCCACGCACGGGCTTATTGCCCAGTTGCACGATTTCGGTTTCTACACCATGCTTCTCGAGCTGGCGGGCAACCTCTGACAAGGCGATGAACGTATTGCCCTCACGGCGGGCACTGCCATTGATCAATAGAACTTTCATAATGGTTATTATTAGTTTAATTTGTAATCTCGGTTCAATTCTCCAGATACCAGCGGTAGAGGGCGGGGACACCGTCCTCGAGCTCCATCGTGTGACGCCAGCCTAGGGAGTGAAGTTTGCTCACATTGGTGAGTTTGCGCAGGGTGCCATCGGGCTTGGTGGCATCCCACTCGATGGTGCCGCGGTAAGCCACAACAGTCTTGACCAGTTCGGCCAACTGCCGGATAGTGACTTCCTTGCCACTACCGATGTTGATGTGGCAGTTGCGCACCTCGTCGCCCGTGCCGCGCACATCCTTGAAGTCGATATGCTCCAAGCAATAGACGCTGGCGTCCGCCATATCTTCGCTCCACAGAAACTCGCGGATGGGGGCTCCTGTGCCCCACAGGCGCAGGCGGTCTTTCATGATGCCGTATTTCTCCAGCATAGCGACAATCTGCCGCTCGTCAGCCTTACCGTCGAGCCCCTCCACGGGACGGCGGTCCAAGTCTGCCCGGATTCCCGCCATATCACCCTCGTTGAGCAGCCTCGCCAGATGCATTTTACGGATCATCGCCGGCATGACGTGACTGGTCTCAAGGTTGAAATTGTCGCGAGGTCCGTACAGGTTGGTGGGCATGACGGCGATGAAGTTGGTGCCGTACTGCAGATTGAAACTCTCGCACATCTTCATGCCCGCTATCTTGGCGATAGCATAAGGCTCATTGGTATATTCCAAGGGAGATGTCAACAAGGCATCCTCAGGGATGGGCTGTGGCGCCTCGCGCGGGTAGATACAGGTACTGCCCAGGAACAGCAATTTCTTCACGCCGTGGCGCCAGCTCTCACCGATGACGTTTTGCTGGATCGCGAGGTTCTGGAAAATAAAGTCGGCACGGTACTTCAGGTTGGCCAAGATGCCGCCCACATGGGCAGCAGCCAGCACAACATATTCGGGCTGCTCCTCGTCAAAGAAGCGTTTCACTGCCACAGCGTCCATCAGGTCGAGTTCCTGATGAGTGCGGCCTACAAGATTAGTATAGCCCTTGCGCTGCAGGATATTCCAAATCGCGCTGCCCACCAAGCCGCGGTGGCCTGCTACATATATCTTTGAGTCGCTAGTCATAAGTCACTAGTCGTTAGTCGTTGATTATTGCAGGTGGTAGATTTTCTTGATGTGCTGCAAGTCATACTCCACCATGATGCGCACCAAGTCCTCGAAGGAGGTCTTGTGGGGATTCCAGCCCAACCGGGTCTTGGCCTTGGTGGGATCACCGAGCAATTGGTCGACCTCGGCGGGACGGAAATACTTCGGGTCCACTTCCACCAGTACCCTACCCGTCGCCTTATCGATGCCCTTCTCATCAATGCCTTCGCCCTGCCACTCCAGTTCGATACCGGCATAGTGGAAGGCCAATGTGCAAAATTCCCTCACCGAGTGGCACTCGCCCGTGGCGATGACAAAGTCGTCGGGCTCGGGCTGCTGCAGGATGAGCCACATGCACTCCACATAGTCGCGGGCATAGCCCCAGTCGCGCAGTGCATTGAGGTTGCCCAAGTAGAGTTTGTCCTGCAAGCCATGGGCAATGCGCGCCGCGGCAAAGGTGATCTTGCGGGTCACAAATGTCTCGCCCCTGCGCTCGCTCTCGTGATTGAACAGGATGCCGTTGGCACAGAACATCCCGTAGCTCTCGCGGTAGTTCTTCATGATCCAGAACGAGTACAACTTGGCACAACCATAGGGACTACGCGGGTAGAAAGGTGTAGTCTCGCGCTGGGGTACTTCCTGCACCTTGCCGTAGAGTTCGCTCGTGCTTGCCTGATAGATCTTGGTCATCTTCTCTCGGCCCGCGATGCGCACCGCCTCGATGAGGCGCAACGTTCCAACGGCATCGGTTTCGGCAGTGTATTCGGGCACGTCGAACGATACCTTGACGTGGCTCTGAGCCGCCAGGTTATAGATTTCATCAGGCTTGATTTTCTCAATAATCCTGATGAGCGAACTGCTGTCAGTCATGTCGCCATAGTGCAGGTTGATGAGTCGGCGCTGCTTCATGTCGCGCACCCACTCGTCGAGGTAGAGATGCTCGATGCGCCCAGTGTTGAAACTGCTGCTGCGACGGATGATGCCATGCACCTCATAGCCCTTCTCCAGCAGGAACTCTGCCAGATAGGAGCCATCCTGGCCTGTGATGCCCGTGATCAGAGCGACTTTCTGGTTGTTCTCGTTCATAGTTTTATTTAGTATTTAGTTTCTAGTTTCTAGTCCCTAGTCCCTAGTTTCTAGTCCCTAGTTTCTAGTTATTTAGTTGGCTTTAGCCTTCTAAAGCCTTACACCTAAAGCCTTATTATAATGCGTTGTCTAATGTATTCTTGTCATCGTCGGTGATTTTTTCGAGCATCGACAAGTGGACATGAGTGGTGGCGACGGCGACGACACCGGGAATGTTGATGAGCACTCGGCGGTCTTGCTTGATTCGCACAAAGATACCCTCGGCTCCGGCAAAATCACCTCCGATGATGCGCACCCGTTCACCATGGCTGAAGTCACCTGGCTCAGGATTGAGGTAGATCAAGTTCTCCTCATAGGTGCCAGCGACCTTGATAAAGTTCTCCATCTCACTGTCGGGCACGGTTATGGGATGGCGCGTCCCGCGCTCCCCGCGGCTCATGATGTAGCGGATGGGCAAGGCCGTGGTCTCCTTATAATCCCTCATGCCGGTGGGCGTGATATTGATGAAGATGAGGTTGTGGATGCTCGGGACAAGGCGCTTGACCATCACGCCATTGCGTTCCTCGCGACGGTACTGCATGGGCACGAAACAAGGTATGCCGCGTGTATCAAGGTCCTCCTTGACCTTGAGTTCGCGGTTATAGGTCACACGGATGGCGTACCACACCTTTTTCTCGCGTCCCTTCTTCTTGATAGTTCTCACTTCCACAAGTGCAAAGATACAGAAATTTTCGCAAAACTGTACCATTTATCCGTTTTACTCGTTATAATAATAAAACCGATACAAGGAAACATGGATAAGGAAATCAAGAAATGGACCACCCTCGAGAGCCGCTACATCATCCAGCGGCCCTGGCTCACCGCACGCGTCGATAAAGTACAGCTGCCCGACGGACGCATCAATCCCGAGCACTATGTGCTAGAATACCCAGAATGGGTCAACATCATTGCCATCACACGTGAGGGCGAGTTCGTCATGGTGCGACAGTACCGCCACGCGATGGACATCGTCCTCGACGAGCTGTGCGCCGGAGTCGTTGAGCAGGGCGAGACGCCCTTGCATGCGGCACAGCGCGAACTGCTCGAGGAGACAGGCTACGGCGGAGGCGAGTGGCGCGAAATCATGACCGTGGGGCAGAATCCCAGCATCTGCGACAACATCACCCACTGTTTCCTTGCCGAGGGTGTGGAGCGCCTCAGCGACCAGCATCTTGACGCTGGCGAGGACATTGCCGTGCTCTTATTCTCACGCGACGAGATTGAGGCGATGCTACGCGAGAACCGCCAGTTGCAAGCCCTCATGGCTGCCCCGTTGTGGCGCTACCTCGCCGAACATCCTCAAGTGTAAAGCGTTTACAGTTCATAATGTGGCCTTAACGTAGCCACCCTTCATTTCCAACCTCAAGGTCAAGGGAACGGACTGCCATTGCGCCCTAAAAAACCGACCTTGACGCCCTTTTTTCTTACCACTTTTTAGGTATTGTGCTTCTCGGTGATTGGGAGTAATTTTATACTCCAAAATCACTGAAATGCAACTGATTAGATACATCATACTATCCTTGTTGGTAATGGCTGTGCAAGTCGCTGATGCACAGGCTCTAGTCCGTGGTGTCGTGCTTGACGCCGAGACCTTGGAGCCCGTCATCGGTGCCACCATCACCGACGTGAAACAGGGCAAAGCCCTTACCGTCACCCAAGCGGACGGCACCTTCGCCATACCTAAAAATAATGATGTCCGGCTGAGGATTTCCTCTATCGGCTATAAGCCCCTCATGACCGCGCCCACCGCCGACGGTCGTTACCTGCTGCATGCCGAGGTGAGCCAACTGGGCGAAGTGGTCGTGACAGCCCAGGAAAACCGAGGGCTGACGACATCGTCCAAGATTGAGAAACATGCCATGGAGCACCTGCAGCCCTCGAGTTTTGCCGACCTGCTGGAGTTGATTCCCGGTGGCCGCAGCATCGACCCGTCACTGAGCACGCCCAACAACATCCACATCCGCGAGATTTCCACTGGCAACAGCAACTATGCCACCTCCTCGCTGGGAACGAGTTTTATCATTGATGGTGCCCCCATCTCAACGGGTGCCAACATGCAGTATCTTGCAGGCGCTTGGGACGACATGGCCACCAGCCGCGACAACACCAATGCCGGCGTTGACATGCGAGGCATCTCGACCGATGACATTGAGAGCGTCGAAATCGTGCGTGGTATCCCGTCGGTGGAATATGGTGACCTGACCAGTGGACTGGTGAAGATTGAACGTCGCCGTGGCGGACATGACGTGAAATTCCGCCTCAAGGCCGATATGGGTTCCAAACTGCTGTATGGCGCCAAGGATTTTGAATGGGAGCAACACCACCTGACCTTGAACCTGAGCGCCGATTATCTTGATGCCAAGGCTGACCCACGCAACCGATTGGAGAACTACAAGCGAATAACCGTCTCCACCCGATTGAGAAAAAGTTGGGAACACAAAGATTACAGCCTCACCCTTTCCTCCAACCTTGACTTTTCCAGGTCGCTCGACAATGACAAGGAAGACATCGACCAGACCTATAGCGCCGAGGACTCCTATCGGTCAAGTTACAACCGCTATGCCCTGTTGAACGCCTTGCAATTCAAGAGCAAGCATAATTCCTGGCTCAAATCGGCAGAGTTGACGGTATCGGCATCACTCGAAAATGACCTGATAGAGCGCACGCGTCTGGTGCAACTGTCGCGAATGACCGTCGCCCCCCTGTCCAAGGAAGAAGGCGAGAACGATGCCTATATACTACCATTCAAATATATCGGCCACCATGAGGTGGAAGGCAAGCCCGTGAATGCCTTTGCCAAGCTGAATGCCCGCGTGCAGATTCCCAACAACAGCATCTCCAACTCGCTGCTGCTGGGTGCCGACTGGAACCTGGATAAAAACCTGGGGCGTGGTCAGGTGTTTGACCCGATGAAACCCGTCTATACGGGCATCTCGTCCCGTCAGCGTTCCCTCAAGGAGATTCCTGCCAACCATCGCCTGTCCGCCTATGCCGAGGAGAGCCTCAAATGGCCCACTCCAATCGGCTCGCTGGAAGTGACAGCAGGAATCCGTGCAACGACACTGCTGAACCTGGACCACGCCTACACGATGAATGGCAAGTTCTATTGGGACCCGCGCGTCAATATCGGCTACTCGTTACCGCGGCTGTCGCTGTTCGGTCAGCCCACATTCATCCGCATCGCCGCGGGTATCGGCCAGCATACCAAGATGCCGACGATGGAGCAACTCTTCCCCGACTTGCTCTATATCGACTTCATCCAACTGAACTACTATCACGACAATCCCGATTACCGTCGCATCAACCTGATGACCTACATCGTCAATCCTCGCAACACCGCCCTGGAACCAGCACGCAACCTCAAGCGAGAGGTGTCGCTTGACATCAACGTCGGCGGCAACAGGCTGGCAATAACTGCATTTCGCGAGAAGATGACCTCGGGGTTCCGCATGCAGTCCTATTACCAGACTTATCAATACAAGCAATATGACGCCAGCGGTATCGACGCAGGGAGCCTGACCGGGCAGCCCAGTCTCGATGCCCTACCCTACACCACCATCAACGAGTTGGCGGGGTATGGCAATTACACCAACGGCAGCATGACCCTCAAAGAGGGTATCGAATACACCCTAGAGACCAAGCGTTTCCCCGTCATCCTGACCCGCCTGACCATCAACGGTGCCTACTTCCGCACGACCTATAACAACTCCATCGTGGACTCTTACCGTCCCAGTCAGGTGATTGACAATCGCCAGATACAATATGTGGGACTGTATGCCGACGACGACGGTTCGGTGCGGGAGTCGTTCAACACCAATTTTACGCTCGACACCGATGTGCCCCGCCTCAAGCTGGGTTTCTCCATCTCGGCTCAATGCCTGTGGTTCACTTCCTCACAACGTAAAGAAGTCAGCAACTACCCGGTCCAATATATTGCCCCCGACGGCAGTATCCATGATTGGCAGGACAGTGATGCCGACGACATGTACCTGCGCTGGCTCGTCAGGGACTACTCGTCGTCACAATTTGAGAAAAACCGCGTGCCGTTCGCCATGAACCTGAACATGAAGGTAACCAAGAAATTCTTTGAAGACCGCCTTCACATCGCCATGTTCTGCAACAAACTGTGGGACTATACCCCCGACTACGACAGCCGCGGCACGACCATCCGCCGCCACGTGACCCCCTACTTCGGACTGGAAATGAATATCAAGCTATGAAACAGAACATCA
>Ga0310697_10003326_pt1 | contig 16347 bp, 20 predicted proteins | sample 172DNAGHGlowgp2_FD_203883 | JGI IMG/M metagenome (GOLD analysis project Ga0310697, IMG submission 203883) | Sheep rumen microbial communities from Palmerston North, Manawatu-Wanganui, New Zealand - 1728 DNA GHGlow gp2 (v2) (version 2) | ecosystem: Host-associated > Mammals > Digestive system >... | reverse complement strand
TATGTGGATACAGAACATCCCGAAGAAGGCATTGAGTCTGGTAATTGGCTGCATTCTATCGGCAATATGCTCCTTATGTCTCAAAGCCAGAACAGTAAAAAGGGCAACAAGGACTTCGAATCCGTCAAATTATCATCTTTTAATAATGATAACTTGATGTGGCAACAAAAAGAAATCACAGAATTTCTTGATGACAAGAATCATCCTGTATGGAATAAAAATGCTATAGAGAGACGAGGTAAACATCTTATAGAAGCCGCTCTTAAAATATGGAGTCTTGATTTGATTTGATTTACTTATTGGTGTGGCTTAGGGTGCGTTACGATGTGGCGCACCTTTGTTGTATACATGCTGGTGTAATCAATCATAATTCGTCTTAAAACAAATGAGATGAGGCAGTGTCTTTGAAGAAATACGGAGATGGATCTGCAAGGATATTGTGCTTTTTATTTGAGATAAATCGCAATATATTGCGATTAGATTATGCTAAATGAGAAAAAAGATGTACTTTTGCAGTGGAAATCGCGATATAATGGTGTTATGGACTTGAATGAAATTAAAGAGCGGCGGGCGGTGCTGGGGGTGAACCAGCGCACGGTTTCTGAACTTTCGGGGGTTGCTGTCAACACGCTTGTTGCAATAGAACGGGGCGAACGCAACCCACAAATTGCCAAGTCGCCGGTCATTCGTGACACCATAGGGCTACAATTGGATGTAAAACCCAAAGTGATGGAGTATGAGACAAGGTAAGGTGTATGTAAATGGTAGAGAATCTGGTATCATACAGGAGAGAAACAGTCATATCATGACATTAAAAATGATTCAAATATGAAGATGAAATATGCTATAATACTATGTCTGCTGTTGCTGCCCATGATAGGGTGGGGGCAGAGTGAGGTGACCCAGCGGATGACCGCTGCCGAGGCGGGCTATCGCGGCCCCGTGCGGCAGGTGCTGACGCGGCAGACAGGCAGCCTGTCGGGCCCTCGCAGGTTCCTTGTGCAAGCCGAAACCTTCAACGCCACGGGACTACGCACGGGCATCGTAACCGTCGACTCGCTGGGCCGCTTTTACACCGCCTGCCGCTACACGCCCGACGGCCGCCTGACACGTGCCGTTTGCGGGTTCCCGCTGGGACGGGAGATCATAACTTTCCGCCATAACAGCCGCGGATGCCCCGTCTCTTGCTATTCCGAACGGTACAGCTCGGAAGGCGACGGCGGCCACGAGTCCACCCTCTTCCGCCTTGAATGCGACGACCATTGCCGCCTGCTGCTCTACCTACCCCCGTGGGGCGACAGCTCCATCTACCGCTACGACACAAAGGGACGCCTTGCCTACCGCGCCCTGCCCGGGGCCGAGGATTACTATTACTACGACGCCCGCGGCCGGCTTGTCCGCCAGCGTTCCGGGTGGGAACACTACATCGACCAGCACTTCCGCTACGACGACCGGGGCAACCTGACGGAGACTTGGCATACCGATTGGGAGACCGGCGGCACCGTGCCCACGCCTTCGCTGGAACACATACGCTACCGCTACACCCGATACGACCGCCATGGCAACTGGACCCACGCCCTGATGTGCGTGGAACTGAACGGCCAAAGGCAGTTCTGCACCCTTGTCCGCACCATCGACTATTACGACTGACCCGGCCTTGCCCCCCTTCATCGGCCCCTGCGGCCCCCGGTTTGATGCTTGGCGGCCAGCCCCATGGCCGTTCATGGGCCGTTCGGTCTTTTACTATTGTTTGACTCTTGTTTTGCAGTTGGTCTATGCCGTATGGATAAACTGTCGAATAACTGTCGAGGAACTGTGGGAGGACAAGCGGTGTTACAGCCTTGGTGCAGCGGCCCGCAATGGGGCGTGATTTCTGCTTATTTATAAAAAAAATGTATCTTTGCAATTGGTGACATACCTTTAATAATATTGTTGTGAAAACGCAAAGACTTCTTAACCACCGTTTTTGGCTATTGCTGGCGCTGCTGGAAAATCTCAATATATTGCGGTTTTATTTTGCTGGATGGAAAAATTGTTGTACTTTTGCACCGAAAATCGCAATATAATGGTTTTTTGGCCTTGGATGTGCCGAATATATGTCTGTATTTATAAACTATTTGTATGATTGATAAAGGTATCATTGCTATTGTTTGTCTGCTGTTGCTGCCTGTGATAGGGTGGGGGCAGAGTGAGGTTACGCGGCGGGTTAGTGCGGAGGAGATGGGGTATCGGGGTAAGGTGCAGGCGGTGCAGCGCACGGAGTTTTGCACTGACGAGGACAACAAGTTCTTCGTTACCACGGCGGAGGCGTATAACGAGCAGGGGCTGCGGACTGATATGTCCATTATTGACAACATCTATCAGACCAACTACCACTATGAGTATGACGGCAGCGGACAGCTGGTCTATTATGTGGCAACCTTCTCCGAAGGAGAGAAGGACAGCATTGTGTTCCACTACAATAATGACGGATGTCTGTCTGGGTATGAAGAATATATGCTCAGCGCTGACCCAACGGAAGGGAATAGCGTGACGGACTTCATAGTGACCTGCGACACCCAGTGCCGGGTGCTGATGTGCGCCTCGGTGTGGTATGACACCATGAGGTATGATTATGACAGTATGGGCAAGCTGCTCTCTATGACAGGACACGGACTTCCAGACAAAATAAAGACTTTCCATTACGATAATAACGGACGTTTGGAGAGAACCAGAAAGGGCGCTCAATATTACGAGGATGCCCACTTCCGCTATAATGTGCAGGGTGACACCATAGAGACATGGCAAACTAACTGGGAACGCTTCGAGAAAGAGAAAGGCCCCCATGAGGTAGGCGAACACAAGTATTTCTCCTACACCGAATATGACGACCACGGCAACTGGAAAAAGGCCACCGTCACCGTGAAAGAGAACGGCATCAAGTTCACCTATACCGTCGTCCGTACATTCAAGTATTATGATTAGTGTTTTGCCCTCCAGGAAAGAAGGTGATTATGTCGAAAATAATATGTATTTTTGCACTTTGTGAATAAACTATTGCTGTTATGGACACAATAAGACAAACTTTTCATATTCACCGCTTTTTGCGACGTGTTGTGCTGATTGGACTGTTGGCGATGGCGGGGATGCCAGGAACAATGGCGCAGAGTGTGGACGTATTCAGCGGTGTGGATTTCAATTTCAAGGATTTGAATTTTAAACGCCAGTATGACTTGCTCATCAATCTCACGCCTGGATTTCGCTGGGACATGGGGGGGCACTTGCAGTTGGCGGGGCAGGTGTATGTGCCCATCGTCAACCAGTATGGGGCCGACTACGGCTATGTGCGCCCCAATATATTGGTTTTGAGCAAGCAGTTGCGTTTGGGACACCTGTATCTGAAGGGCAGTGTCGGCAAGTTTAGCCACGACCGCTATGGGTTGGACCTGAAGGCTTTCCTGCCGCTTAGCGGGTGGTTCGCCCTCGAGGCCCAGGCGGGCTATGTTGGGCTGCTTTACACTTGGCCCGACTGGTATATAGGCAGGCCTGACCGCTTTGCCGGCACCGTAGGCGGCGACATCTACCTGAAAAGGTGGAACGCCCAGCTGCGCGGCACGGCAGGGTGGTATCTATATCAGGAATACGGCTTTATGGCGGAGGCGATGCGCCATTTCAACCACACCACCGTGTCGGTGTATGGCTGTTGGCACAACACCTGGAACCATCGGGACGAGTTTGACGCGGGTTTCCGTGTGGTGGTGATGCTGCCGCCCTACCACCGCAGGGGCAGGGCTGTGACGTTCCGCCCGGCCTCCAATTTCAGGCTGTCGTATACGGTGATGTACCAGCCCTACGGCAATGTGATGTATAAGACCGACCCCGAGGAGAACGAGCGCGACGGGTGGTTTGACCGCGACCTGTTGCCCTGGGGCAGCCACACGATGGAGCCCGACTTTGTAATAGAAGGGAAGGAGGTGGAGGAATGAGACGGCGTTGGATACTGGCGGCCTTTGCCGCGCTGTGCCTGTTGCCCTTTGCAGCCGGTGCGCAGCAGTTTATGGGTACCTCGGGGCTGATGCATGTGCCGTCGGCCGAGCTGCAGCACGAGGGCGACGCGATGATGGGCGCACACTATCTGAACAAGGCGATGATGCCCGACACGGGTTTCCTTTTTGCGGGCAAGAAGTACAACACGTTTGACTACTATGTGGCGCTGGCGCCGTTTAAGTGGGTGGAGGTGAGCTATGTGTGTACCGAGCGCATCCGCGCCATGCAGGGCGACAAGGTGACCAAGTGGAGCAAGGATCGCTCGGCATCGGTAAAGCTGCGCCCGATTGAGGAGGGCCGCTATTGGCCGGCGGTGGCCATAGGGTGCAACGATTTTGCCACCTCGGCGTTTAAGAAGAACCGCACCGATGTGCAGCTATACTTTATGAATGTCTACCTCGCCGCCACCAAGCATTTTGCCTTTTCGGGCAACGAGGTGGGCGTTACGCTGGCATACCGCCACTATTTCCGCGGCTACAATGCCAAGTGGAACGGAGTGGTGGGCGGCGTCACGTTCCGCCCGGCCTTTTTCCCGCAGGGGCGAGCGGTGGTGGAGTATACCGGCAACGAGTGGCTGTTGGGCATGGACGTGCTGCTTTGGCGTCACCTGCGGCTGCAGGCAAGTGTGAAGGATTTCAAGTATGTGAATGCCGGGGTGGCGCTGCAGTTCAACCTGCTGGGCAAGAAATACCGCTATTGAGCCGACTGCCTGTAGGCAGGGAGCGGGGTTTTTAACTGCTGTGTGTGAAAAAAAATGCAACAAAAAAACTTGTATGTGGAAAAATATGTATATCTTTGCATTGTTGAACAAGTGTGCCAAAGGCGTTTGATTTTGCTTGAAAGTGCATAGGTTCAATGAGTTATATGTAAAATTAAAGAAAAGTAAAACATTAAAAAACATAAAACAATGACGAAAAAGAGATTTATGTTGCTCACTTTGGTGGCAGGATTTGTTTTCTTTGCATCCTTCAGCTTTGCCTCGTGCAACAAGGAGAATGAGTCAGTCCCCACTGTTGAGGAGTATGCTCAGCCCGACCCGAAAGGTCCTTATGTGATTTGCCGTCACTGCGGCGGTCGCATCAACCAGGGTGAGACCCACACCCATTATTATCCCGCTACCACTCCCTGTGTGGATGGTGAAGGTTGCGCTTGGTACCAGAAGTACCACCGCCATGTTATCCATTTTCAGGGCAGCACCGTGACCGAGGATAACGAACATCTGGGCGGCGGCAGCAATTAGTAGATTAAATTATTTTGTATTGATCTATTTGCAGGGGGCCATGCAGGAGCATGGCCCCATTTTTTATGGGCGGCAGGGTTGGCCGCCTGTTGTTTTGTGGTGCGTGATGCTGATTGTCAGTGCAGTTTGGCAGGGTTGCCGCAGGTGTGTGCGGCCGACCGATAGTGAGGGGTGAAAATTAATTCTTTCTGTACCGTTTTTTTTTCGTAACTTTGTATCATGGAAATTATGCCCCATACTAATACAAGACGCAAGGAAAGAATGTCTTACGAGCAGGTCTTTTCCATCAACGGAGGGAACAGGCCGCCGCAGGCGCCCGACTTGGAGGAGAATGTGCTCGGTGCGTTGATGCTCGACGCCAACGCCCTCAACACGGCTATAGAGATGTTGCACGAGGAGTACTTCTACAAGCCGGAGCACCAAGTCATTTTCCGTGCCATCCACAAGCTGTTTGAGATGAACCAGCCGGTGGATATGCTTACGGTTACCAACCAGCTGCGCCAGTCGGGCGAGCTGGAGGCAGCCGGCGGGGCGTTCCATATTGGCGAGCTGACCAGCCACATCGTCAGTGCCGCGCATATTGAGTATTATGCCCGTGTGCTGAGCGAGAAGTATATCTCGCGCGAGTTGATTCGTGTCTCGACCGAGACGATTACCAGCGCCTACGACGAGACCACCGACGTGGTGGACCTGCTGGACAAGACCGAGGGGCGCCTGATGGATATCAACGACAAGAATTTCCGCACAGATTTTCACCCGGTGGGCGAGCTGGTGCATGCCGCCACAGTGCAGATTGAGGAGGCGGGGAAGAACGAGGATGGCATGGCCGGTATCCCGACGGGGTTCACTGACCTGGACCGCATGACATCGGGGTTCCACCCCGGCACGCTGATTATTCTGGCCGCGCGCCCGGCCATGGGTAAGACGGCTTTTGCACTGACCATGGCCCGCAACATGGCTGTGGACTATAAGAAGCCGGTGGCTTTCTTCTCGCTCGAGATGACGGGCGTGGAGCTGGCCATGCGCCTGATATCGGGCGAGGCACAGATAGCCGGCGACAAGCTGAAGAAGGGCGACCTGGCACCGTGGGAGCGCCAGCAGCTGGAGACCCGCACGCAGGTGCTTAACGAAGCCAAGATTTTCATTGACGACACGCCCCAGCTTACCATTTACGAACTGCGAGCCAAGTGCCGCCGACTGAAGCAGCACCATGATATCCAGATGGTTTTCATTGACTATCTGCAGCTGATGAACGCGGGCAGCGACGCCCTTTCGCGTAATGGCAACCGCGAGCAGGAAATCAGCACAATTAGCCGCCAGCTTAAGGCGTTGTCGAAGGAGTTGAACATCCCGGTGCTGGCCATGTCGCAGCTGAGCCGTGCGGTGGAGACCCGTGGGGGCAGCAAGGAGCCTATATTGAGCGACTTGCGCGAGTCGGGTGCTATTGAGCAGGATGCCGATATTGTGATGGCCATTTACCGTCCGGACTACTACGGCATCATGGAATACCCTGACGGCTCGAGCACTGCGGGCATGGCTGATGTGATATTGCTTAAGCACCGCAGCGGCGGCACCGGCAGGGCAAGGCTGCGCTTTGTGGGGCAGTATGCCCGGTTTGAGAACAAGGAGTTTGTGTCGAGCAATGAGATGGCAGCGGCCATGCTGCCCCAGAACACCAATTTCGACTCGTCGGGAGCCCCGACCATACTGGTGGATTCAAAGATAAACAAGCGCGACGACAGTCCCGACTTCGCCACCGGGCTGCCCGGCGTCAACGACGATACCCCCTTTTGACGTATAACCTTTTACAACGAAAATAATAATTATTCAACAATGGAAAATATCGAAAATCTGACCAAAAAGGATCTCTTGAAAGAGACCATCAAGCACATTGACATTAAGAAATATGACTCGACGGAGCTGATAGACGCCATGCGCTGCATGTCGTTCACCAGCCGCGACACGGCCCGCGCCGCCGACATCCTCACCATGATGTGCAAGGAGAAGAGCTGCACCAATATCCTGACGATAGCCGGCTCCACAAGTGCGGCGGGATGCATGCAGGTGTATGTGGACATGGTGCGCAACAAGATGGTGGACGTGGTAGTGTCCACCGGTGCCTCGATTATCGACATGGACCTTTTCGAGGCCTTGGGATTCAAGCACTATGTGGGTACCAAGGAGAATATCATCCCCGACACCAAGCTGCGTGAGCTCTATATCGACCGTATCTATGACACATTTATCGACGAGGAAGAGCTGCAGGCCTGCGACAATGCCACCTACGAGCTGGCCAATATGCTCGAGGCACGCCCCTACAGCTCGCGCGAGTTCATTTATGAGCTGGGCAAGTGGCTGCACGACGGCCGCGCCGTGAAGAAGGACAGTCTCATACAGACCTGCTACGAGTGTGGTGTGCCTATCTTCTGTCCTGCCTTCAGCGACTGCTCTGCCGGTTTTGGCATTGGCAAGCACCAGTGGGAGCGTGCCCAGAAGGGCGAGAAGTATTTGAGCATCGACTCGGTGTGCGACTTCATAGAGCTCACCAAGATTAAGATGGCCTGCCCCGAATCGGGTCTCTTCATGGTGGGTGGCGGTACCCCCAAGAACTTTGCCCAGGACACCGTGGTGTGCGCCGAGATTTTGGGCCACGAGGTGCCGATGCACAAGTATGCCATCCAGATTACGGTGGCCGATGTGCGCGACGGCGCCTGCAGCTCGTCCACACTGTTGGAAGCCGGCAGCTGGGGCAAGGTGAGCGAAGAGCTTCAGCAGATGGTTTATGCCGAGGGTACGACGGTAATCCCCGCCATTGTGTCATATGCCTACCACAACGGTTGCTGGAAAGACCGCGAGTACAAGAACTGGCAGAAACTGTTTGAGAAATAGTTTAGGCACCCCAATATACTTTAACGCAAACCCTTAACACTCATCCGATGGAAGAATCGATCCGCAAACAGCTGAAAGCTTTGCTTGAGCAGGAGGTGGTGTTGGCGACGGGATGTACGGAACCCGGTGCCGTAGCCCTCTGTGTGAGCAAGGCGTGCGAAACATTAGGTAAGGAGCCAGAGAAGATAGACCTTCTGCTGAGCAAGAACGTGTTTAAGAATGCCATGGGTGTCGGCATACCCGGCACAGGCATGATTGGCCTACCCATAGCTGTGTCGCTGGCTGTGGTTGCGGGTGATTCGCGGCGGGGACTGGAGGTGCTTACCCTCCCCGCCGACAAGGTTGAGGCGGGCAAGGCATGGCTTGCCAACAACGCTTCGCGCATCACGATAGGGGTGAAGGAGCAGTGCGAAAAGCTGTACATTGAGTGCACGTGCCAGGCAGGCCCTGACACGGCAACCGCCATCATCAGCCAACGGCACACCCATTTTGTGCATGTGTCGCGCAACAACAAGGTGCTGTTTGACGGCTCGGACACCTCACCCCTCAATGAGGAGCAGGTGCATGCCGCGTGCAATTGCCCCGACGAGCTGCCACTGACAGCCCGGCTGGTATACGACTATGCTACCACCTCGCCCATCGAGGAGCTGGAATTCATCAATGAGACTGTGCGCTACAACGAGGCCGCCTCGGTCGAGGGGCTGAAAGGCTATGGCCTGCGCACGGGCAAGATACTGATGGAAAATGCCGCAGGCGATATTGTCCATACCGTTGTGGCGCGCACTGTGGCGGCATCCGATGCCCGGATGGACGGCTGCACCCTGCCCGTCTACAGCAACAGCGGCAGCGGCAACCAAGGCATAGCCTGTACCCTCCCGGTCTACAACTATGGCAAGGCCAAAGGCTGCAGCGACGAACAGATAACCCGCGCTCTGGTACTCAACCACCTCATGTCAGTCTACATAAAGCGTGGCATCGGGCGGTTGAGTGCCCTGTGCGGTATCGTCAACGCCAGCATTGGGGTTACCTGCGGCATTGTCTATCTTCATGGCGGCACTTTCGAGCAGATATGCTATGCCATCAAGAACATGATCAACACCATAGCCGGCATGGTTTGCGACGGGGCCAAACCCAGCTGCGCCCTCAAGATGAGCACGGGGCTGTACAGTGCCTTTGTCAGTGCCGAGCTGGCTTACCACGACTGCGTGGTCGATGCCACCGATGGCCTGAGCGAACGCGACGTGGACTGCTCCATCCACAATCTGGGCAGGCTGGGACACGACGGCATGGACCAGGTGGACGACACCGTCCTCGACATCATGACACACAAGCAGTAGCCCCGCTCATTTGGAACACGCTGCATACTGGCGGGAAGCAGCTAAACATCCTCCTGTTAATAACTTTCCCCGAGGGTATGCTGTTGATTGGAAATTAATTTATACTTTTGCATATTGAAATTATAACGTATTACAACATGGAACACAGAAAAGAAGAATTGTATTCGCAAGCCATTCCGGCCGGAAAACGCCGCTATTTCTTTGATGTTAAGGAAACCCGTGGGGGTGACAAATTCATCACGATAGCCGAAAGCCGTCGTATCTTCGACAACAACACCGGCGAGTTTTATATTGACAAAACCAAGATATTCCTTTATAAAGAAGACTTCGAGAAGTTCCAGAAGGGCCTTGCCAATGCCCTCTCGTTTATCGAGACCGGCATAGAACCCGAACCCGTGGTGCCGTTCGATAGCGATTACCATACCGCCGACAGTGCCGACAGCTCCGACTCGCTCCTTGGCAATGACGAGGACAAACCCTCCTATACACTCGACGACATAGACTTTAAATACTAATACCGCTCATGGGCAAAACCATCGCTATCGCCAACCAGAAAGGCGGCGTGGGCAAGACGACCACCGCCGTCAACCTCAGTGCCGCACTGGCAGTGATGGAGTTCAAGGTGCTGCTTGTCGATGCCGACCCGCAGGCCAATGCCTCCTCCGGCCTTGGCATCAATACCGACGAACTGGAGAAGAGCGCCTACGAGTGCTTTATGGGGCATGCCGACATCCACGACTGCCTTGTCGACACCGACACCCCAAACCTCACCGTACTCCCCACGCGCATCGACCTTGTGGGTGCCGAAGTTGAGCTGGTGAATGAGAAAAACAGGGAATACTTCATCAAACGGGCCCTCGACCCGGTCAAAGACGACTACGACTTCATCATCATCGACTGCAGCCCCTCGTTAGGGCTCATCACAGTCAACGCCCTTGCCGCCTCCGACTCGGTCATCATCCCCATCCAAAGCGAGTACTTTGCCTTGGAGGGACTGGGCAAACTCCTCAACACCGTGCGCATCGTGCAGACACGACTCAACCCGCAGCTGACAATCGAAGGCCTGCTCATCACCATGTACGACTCCCGTCTCCGTCTTGCCCGCCAGGTGGTCGAGGACGTGCGCGCCCATTTCAAACGCCTGGTATTCGACACCCTCATCTATCGCAACACCAAGCTGGCCGAGGCACCCAGCTATGGCAAATCCGTCATCATGTACGACGTTACATGTGCAGGTGCTGTCAACTACCTAAACCTCGCCAACGAAATACTAAAACGAAACAAGCTCAAGCAAAGCTCCAAATAAATGGCAAGCAAGAAACCCCTCGTCCCCGGCCGCGGACTCGACGCCATATTAGGCAACATGGACATCGACTCCATCAGTGGAACCCAGTCCGATGTCACTGCCGCCATCAGCATGGTAGACATCAACGACATCCAAGCCAACCCCTTCCAGCCCCGCAAGGAATTCGACGACACTTCACTGCAAGAGTTGGCACAATCTATCCGCGAGCAGGGGGTCATCACACCCATCACCGTCCGTCGCATGCCCGACGGCAAATACCAACTCATCGCCGGTGAGCGCCGCCTGCGTGCATCGCAAATGGCCGGGCTGACCGAACTGCCCGCCTACATCCGTGTGGCCACCGACGGCCAGATGATGGAAATGGCACTGGTGGAAAACATACAGCGCGAGAACCTCAACGCCATGGAGATAGCCCTATCCTACAACGCCCTGGTCGAGGAATGCCAACTCACCCACGAACAACTCAGCCAGCGGGTGGGCAAAGACCGCTCCACCATCACCAACTACCTGCGCCTGCTCAACCTCCCTGCCGAGACGCAGCTTGCCCTCAGCTCCGGCCAGATAAGCATGGCCCATGCCCGTGCCCTCATCAATGTCGAAGACCCCGAACGCCACCTTGCCATACTGCACGACATAGTCAACCGCCACCTCTCCGTCCACCAAACCGAGCAACTGGTCAAAGCCAACCGGCAGCCCGACAAACCGCACGTGGCCGCCAAACCCGAGCTGCCCAACACCCACAGCGCAGCCCAGTCCCAACTGCGGCAAACCCTCCAATCCGAAGTGGAAATCAAACGCTCCCGCCGGGGCAAAGGCACCCTCACCATACACTTCAACAACGACGAGGACTTCGACCGAATCATGAAACTGCTCAATCCGCATGAGTGAACCCCTGAGCGATAAACAACTGCGGGCCATCCCGTACCGCCCTGCCTATGGCATACTTGGCTGCCTGCTGCTTATCGTCTCCTTGCTGCTCCCCATGCAGCGTGCGCAAGCCCAAATGGTAAAGGCCGACACCGTCGTCACCACCATTGTCCAGCCTTTCAAACCCCACAACCCCACCAAGGCAGTCCTTCTCTCCCTGCTGCCCGGGGCCGGACAGATATACAATGGCCAGGCGTGGAAAATCCCCATCATCTACGGCGCCCTGGGCGGTGTAGGCTACTTCACCTACAACTACTACACCCAGATGAAAGCCTTCAAAGACGAATACCTCAGCCGCCGTGCCGGCAACGAACCCCAGCTCGAGGGCTACACCAAATACCCGGTCACCAGCATATACAATCTTTACCAGTCAAACAATAAAAACTTCCAAACCTTCGTTCTTATAACAGTAGCCGTATACGGGCTAAACCTCATCGACGCCTACGTCTTCGGGCACCTCTACGACTTCCAGGTCTCCGACGACCTCTCGCTCAACCTCTCACCCCTGCTCGCGCCCGACCCCGTCAACCCTGCCGCTTACTGCCCGTCACTGCAGCTTACACTCCGATTCTGAAACAAAAAAATACAAAATAAAAAAACACAACAACTCATGAACCCTTTCCTGATGATTCAAGCCGACATGGCTGATGTGCAGACAGTCGTCGACACCGCGGCTGCCGCTGCCGCCCCCGAACGTATCACCCTTTGGCAAATGGCCCTCAACGGTGGCTGGATTATGGTAGTCCTTGCCATCCTCCTGGCCATGGCCATCTACATTGCCGTCGAGCGTTACCTTGCGCTTCGCCAAGCCCTCAATGCCGAAAACGACAACCTCTTCATGAACAGCATCAAAGAGTATATCCACAAAGGCGACGTCGACGCCGCGCGCTCCCTCTCCAAGAAAACCAACTCACCCCTGGCACGCATGGTAGACAAAGGCCTCTCGCGCTTAGGCCGTCCCCTCTCCGACATACAGGCAACCATCGAAAACGAAGGCAAGCTCGAAGTGGCACGCCTCGAAAAACGCGTCTCGCTCGTAGCCACCGTCGCCTCCCTCGGCCCCATGATTGGCTTCCTTGGCACCGTCACCGGCATGGTCACCTGCTTCCAAGACATGGCACATGCTGGCAACAACATCGAAATCAACACCCTTGCCACAGGTATGTACCAAGCCATGGTAACCACCATCGGCGGCCTCATCGTGGGCATCATCTGCTACTTTCTCTACAACGTGCTCGTCACACGCATCAACAAAGTGGTACTCGACATCGAAGTGCGCGCCACCGAGTTTATGGACCTCCTGCACGAACCCGCCTAAATCGACAACCACTTAATCATCACCCATTATGATTGAGACAAGAAACAAACTCACCATCGAGAACAACAACTCCACCATGTCCGACCTGGTGTTCCTGCTGCTGGTCTTCTTCATGATGACCTCAACCCTCATCAGTCCCAATGCCGTCAAACTCCTCCTTCCCGAAAGCGGCAGCAAGACCATGGCCAAGCAGAACGTAACAGTCTACATCGACGAGAACCACAACTTCCAGGTCAACAACACCCCCACCGACATCGACGGCCTCCAGCCCCTCATCGCCTCCGGCATTGAGCAGGGAGTCGACGACGCCTGCGTGGTCCTCCGCTCCGACAAGAGCGTACCGGTGCAATATGTGGTCAACGTAATCGATGCCGTCAACGCCATCAACGAGCAAACAGGCACCAAACACAAAGTCATCCTTGCAACGTCGCCAAAGAAATAGCACCCCCTGCGGCCACCGTTGCCCAACCAGCAAAAACCATACCACATGGACCAAGAAAACAAAAACAAAGTCATATCGGGCGGGGTAACAATCCTGTGCCTCGTCTTTGCAGTGGTCATCTGCCTTGCCTTCGGCTATGACCCGCCCGACCCCCCGATACCCGAAGAGGGCGTCGAAGTGAACCTTGGCAACAGCGACTTCGGCCTGGGCAGCAACCCCATGCCCTCAGCCTCCGAGGCCTCCAGTGCCCCGCGGCCCCGCACGGCCACCGAGAACGTCTCCACCCAGCGCACCGAGTCCACCACCCCCATCAACACCTCCGACCGCCCCTCCACCGCCAAAACCGACAACCCGACACCCACCACCACCAAGCCCGAACCGCCCAAAGAGCCCGAAATCAACAAAAACGCACTCTTCAGCGGCAGCCGCAACAAAACCGACAACAAAGCCAACAGCGGCAGCGAAGGCAACACCTACGGCAAAGGCAACATGGGCAAAGAGGGCGGCGACCCCAACTCCAACCGCTATGACGGCACACCCGGCAACGGCGGCGTGGGATTCTCGCTTGCCGGCCGCTCGGCCAAGGCACTGCCCTCGCCCAACACCAGCACCCAAAAACAGGGCAAAGTGGTAGTCAAAATATGGGTGGACCGTGCCGGCAACGTAACCCAGACCTCGGCCCCAGAAAAAGGCTCCACCGTCACCGACGCCGCCCTGGTGCGCCAGGCCAAAGCCGCCGCCATGAAAGCCAAGTTCAGCCCCAAGGACGACGCACCCGAAGTGCAGACCGGCACCATCACCTACATATTCCGCACCAATTAGCCATGGACGAACCCATCCGCATAGACAAATACCTCTGGGCTGTGCGCCTCTACAAGACGCGCAGCCTGGCCACCGAGGCCTGCCGCTGCGGCCACGTGCGCCTTGGCGGCATGCCCGTCAAACCCTCGCACGAAGTCAAGGCGGGCGAACGCTACGAAGTATCCATCGAGCAGCTGCACCGCACCATCGAAGTGCGCCAACCACTTGGCAACCGCGTCGGAGCCAAACTGGTCGAAAACTACCTCATCGACCTCACCCCGCAGGAAGAATACGAGCGCATACAAATGGTGCGCCAGTATGCCTTCGAGAAACGCGACCGGGGCAGCGGCCGCCCCACCAAGCGCCAACGCCGCGACATAGAGGAGTTCAAATACAAATAACACAGCCCCCGGCAGGCTGCGGCCGTGCAAAAAAAAGAAACTCCCCTGCAATAAAACATCAACAAACGGTACATAATAACAGATTCGTACATGAACGAAGAAGAGGTAATCCGCGACATACTGTCCGGCAACGTCAACCGCTATGAAGAGATAGTGCGCACCTACCAAAGCATTGTCGCCAACCTCTGCTACAAGATGGGAGGCACCCAGATAGACATAGCCGAAATGACCCAACAGGTATTCGTCGAACTCTACATGGCCCTGCCACGCTTCAAGTTCAAGTCGAAACTGAGCACATTCATATACCGCATCACCGTCAACGTCGTCTGCAAGGAACTAAAACACAACAGCCGGTTCGTTGTCCTGCCCGACGACGCGCCCGTGCCCGACCGCCCGAGCGACGAGCCCAATGCCGAACAGTCCATCATCCGCAACGAACGCCTGCAGCAGCTGCGCCGCGCCATCGGCCTCCTGCACCCCGAACAGCGTACAGCCTTAGTCCTCTACACCTACAACGACTTCTCCTACAACGACATTGCCGAAGTGATGCAATGCACAGTCGCCAAAGTCGAGTCCCTCATTTTCCGAGCCCGAAAAAACCTCAGAAAAATGCTCGACCCGCAACACTAACCCGCCGCCCGGCCACCCGAAAGAGATACAAACTAAAATATAAACGTGAAAGAACCAATACATATTACCGACGACGAACTGACGCAAATGCTGCGTTCCATGAACTGCCCGTATGACATCGACGTCACCGCGGCCGTCATGGAACGGGTGCGCAAACAGCCGCTCCTTGCCCCGGCCGGGCAAAGGCGGCGACGCATAGCCCGCATAGCCACCGCCGTGGCCGCGTGCGCCGTGTTTGCCGTCGCGCTCAACGTGACCAGACTCTTCACCCACGACTTCAACGAAGCCCAGATCGGCAGCGTCATCGCCTCCGTCTACAACTACCACGCCGACTACGAAAGCCTCTCGCAAACCAACGAGATTGCCGCCCTGGGCTACCTCTACGAATAAGATAAACCAAAAAACACTTCGCTATGAAAAAGTTATTCACCATCCTTTTCGCCCTGCTGCTCGGCACCAGCCTTATGGCCCAGGCCGACGGCGGAAAGAAACCCCGTCACCACGGGCGGCCCGAACCGCCCAAGATAGAGGAAATGGTCAGCAACCTCTCCACCGTACAGAAAAAGAAACTCGAAACCATCTCCCAGAACTGTAAGGTCAAGACCGCCAAACTGCAAAAGGAACTCGACAACATAAGGGCCGGCATCCGCTCCCTGATGGACAAGGAAGGCGACCAGTCGGCCAAACTCTTCCCCCTGTTCGACCGCGAAGCCTCCCTCCAGGCCGAAATGTCGAAGGAAATGTATGCCATCCGCCAGCAGATAGACCAAGTGCTCACCGAGGAGCAGCTGGCCGAGTTCCGCGCCCGCTGCAAGGCCGACCGCCAGCAGCACAAAAAACATGGCCAAAAACCCGCCGGACCCAAGTCCCAGCGCTGAACATCCCGTATTTATTCATACTTGGAGAGGGTGTCCCATAAGTTTTGGGGCACTCTCTTTTTTTTGCAAAAAGTTGCAGTTTTATTTTGCCATGTTGGATATTTTTCGTATCTTTGCATTTGTAAATCAATATGATAATCCATGGCAAAGAT
>Ga0310697_10003325_pt1 | contig 16349 bp, 12 predicted proteins | sample 172DNAGHGlowgp2_FD_203883 | JGI IMG/M metagenome (GOLD analysis project Ga0310697, IMG submission 203883) | Sheep rumen microbial communities from Palmerston North, Manawatu-Wanganui, New Zealand - 1728 DNA GHGlow gp2 (v2) (version 2) | ecosystem: Host-associated > Mammals > Digestive system >... | reverse complement strand
AAAAGATTTGAGCTGAAAGGCGAGAGTTTGAGAAAAAAATATTAACTTTGCCGCCGATAGAGTAAATCACCAACCGAGTGAACGGATATCATCGGAATTGGTGAACGGCTATCGCCGGAATACGCAATAGACAACATCCGGTCTTATGCTAAGCGTAGTTTCACTTCCAATTACTTTGAACGTATACCGAAGGGCTTGCCCTTCGTTTGCCACATTTTTCAAGTATCGGGAAGCTCACTACCCGCTCTCCTTTTCGGAGTCGGTGGCATTGACCAGATAAAACTGCAAGCAGAGGCCAAGAAATGCTCTTATATTTGACCGCAGAAAGTAATCTTAGAGCATATTCATTACCAATAAGTCACAAGTTAACACATGAATGATTAAGAATGAATGATGAAATATATCACCACGAAAAATATGGCATTGTGCATATTGTTCTAATTGTGAACTATTGCACAATGATGCAACTGAAGTTGATGAACGAAAAGGTTCGTTTGATAACAATTCTTACAATAGTGATATGTTATTCATCGAGAATACTTGGATGTTCTAACATATGATATTCTCTAAAGCACGTACTATTCTTCCTTTCTCCCCACTGCCAGTCGTTGACAAACGAAGTAATGGCAAACCATACACTTCAAGGATATGGTTTTTCATTTCATCACGCCGATGTTGATCGGTTTCTTCATTATGGAAGTTGTACCCGTCTGTTTCTATTGCCAATAGCGGTTTTTTGCTAACATGGTTTACTATTAGGAAGTCAAGATGAGTTGCATAATGAGAGATATATTTGCGTTCTTCATCATTGAGAAGCGACCAGTCTCTTATAATGGTCCTTAGCGGAGTATGACAGAATACGCCCAAGTGAGAATATTTAGGGTACTCACGCAAGATATTCTCAATCAATGAGAATGTCAGGTTTTCTGAGTCGTATTCTGAGATGTTACGATGACCGGCAAGAAAAGCCATACGCTCTATTGTATATTGACTATAGAGATAGTCAAAAATGGAATTGATTTTACTCTCTATTACGGAGAAATTATTGTAGGCGATATAGTCTATAAACTCCGTAATATTCCCTTTTCGTTCCTGCTCGTTACCCGAAACGACCAAGTAGAAATGTTTCTTTGCTCTTGATATTGCAACATTCAACAAATTGGGATCATCAGCAAACTCGGATATCTCGTCATCCACGACACTCATGATAATGGTGTCCTTTTCTCGTCCCTGATACTTATGTATAGTGGCGGTCTCTATAGTGGGTAACTGACGGTTAAATTCATTCACCTGTTGGTTATAAGGCGTGATAATGCCAATATCTGTATTCCCATTTAGGCTTGGCATTATTTCTTCCCTAACCACATCAATCTCGCGTTGGTTATAGTGGCCACGTGCATGATGGCCCTGTGTTGTTTTGACAGCCGTCAGCACATTAGGCTCATCTTTGTCTTCCGTCATAATCAACAGATTCCCACCATAGAAACGCTGATTGCAAAAGTTGATGATTTTAGGATGACAGCGGTAGTGCTCCCTGAGCAATGTTTGCTCGACGTTTGGAATGACAGCACATACAGACTGTAGAAAACTGTATTCCGCACAATTGTACCCTTGCGAAACTTTGTACTCATCAAAGATGGTGTTCAGTTTCATTTTGTCTTCATCTGTAACCACGTTAGGAAGTTGAAGGGTGTCGCCCACAATGACGGCATTTCTGGCACATGTAAGAGCCAAAGCACCAGTTTCAATAGAGACTTGCGAAGCTTCGTCCATAATGAGGTAGTCATAAACCATATTTGGGACAGCTGTCCTTGCAGAAAACGTTGTGCTCAGAACAACAGGATATTGATTCAGTAATTCTTCAGCATGAAGGTGCAATTCTTTTACGTCATTAAACACCCTGCGTTGATTCTTGCTGTATTTCCCATTGAGAGCATTTTTCAGGACTTTCATTGAATGGTCAGTTAGAGCGGATGACAATGCCTTTGCATCATAGGAGGCGAGCTGACTTGTATGGCTGTCTATGAGAGTTGTTAATTCCTTAATCCTCACAATATAGTACAATGCCTGTAGCTCCAAGATAGTCGGCTGGATATTGTTTCTATCTAACGGCGACTTCATGCCAAGAAGATATTTTCTGGTAATATTCATCCAAAACCACTTGATGCGTTCCACGAATTGGCCAAATGTACTGGATGTAACGACATCGCCTTCAGCGTAGGCCTGATAGCGGAACCAAAGATTCATAATGCGTTGGGATTTAGCAGTTCTTTTAGGCGAATAGGTTTCTTCGGCTATCTGATTGTCCTGCTTAAAATGCCCCCACTCCAGTTCTATTGCCTTCAATTCTTGCTTCGCAGAAGCCAAACACTCTTGCAAATCAAACACATTCCGCAGTTGTTTCAGAGTATCATCCACTCTCCGTTTCTCTTGGAACGAATCTGTCATCGACAAACTCCATGTCTGTAATTCATTTGGAACAACAGGTTGGTTATTGACAAAGACTTCTTTGTTTTCCCTCTTTCCTAATGGAGCCACAATGAAGCCCAATCCATACTTTTGCAATTTCTCCAGCACATTGGCAGTAGCAGAGTTATTGTTCGAGACCACCATCACCGTTTTTCCCTGTACCAAGATGTTGGCAATGATATTCAGGATAGTCTGAGTCTTTCCTGTTCCTGGAGGACCTTGAATCACGCTGATTTGATTCTCAAAGGCAGCCGTAACGGCTTTCTCTTGGCTGGAGTTACAGCCAAAAGGAAAAATCAGATCAGATACACGATGCTTCTTGACATGAAATTCATTGGGGTTAAGATATGGGGCTGCGGTCAACTCTTTATCAATAAAGTCAATCTTTTCATATAGTGCAGGAAGGATGCCGCCGTGCTCTTCATCCTTGCCCAGTTCATTAATCTGGGCGATACGCTTTAGGAATTCAAAAGCATTATTTGCGATGTCGTCTGCCAGACATGACTCTACCACTTGAATGCTTCCATGGAGGTAGTCTTGAACAAAGCCATTGTTGAATATAATACGCCAATGCGTTTGTTCTCCTTGTTGGAAGGAACGAATGTCTTCAACGTTATGCTGTTCTCTCCCACCAATGTAAACCTTACAATGCAGATGATCATGCCAGACTGCATCTTTCAACCAAACAACATCACTATATCTGTAATGATATGTACGAGGCGAAGACTTGAACTTCACTTCATATACACCATTATTGTCCATCTGGAACCACTCTATCTGCAATGCTTTGGGCTGGCCTTTTATGATAATGAATGTGTTTGGCATTTTATAATCCATTATTTTCCCTTCTTTTTAACTCCACTTTCTATCATATTGACAGATTAAGTTAAGCCCGTTCAACAGGGTCACCACCATCCGGATCATCATTAAGATTTTTCAATCGCTTCACAGCCTTGTCAAAATCACTCTCCAACAAACGCATCTCCCGCTCGCGATAGATTTCAAACTCACGTTCTGCTTTCTCAATAGCCTCTTGATGCGACACGGTACCATTCCCTTCTAAGATATTCTTTCTAAGTCGCAATATCTGGTCATCAAGGGCGGCAATCCAGTCGGCCATCGTCATAGGGTTCTGCTCCAATGCCTGAAACTCAGCATAGTCAAGGTATTGAGAGGTAAGCAGGTTCAGCCGTTGTAGTTCCAACTCCGTCAGATAGTTCTTGGCTATCTTCACATCATCGCGCGTCACATAGTTGCCCTTGAAGTTGGTCATACCCACAAAAGGCTTCTCATTATCCACACACTCATAAATCAATTCTGCTGCCGAATGTTCATGCACGGCATAGTGCATCTTATTCTGAACGGTGGCGAAAAACAGCTTCGTCATCTGTGCACGAGGGTCATAGTCGGTAGATGTGGCATAGATGTCCGTCACCTGCTGGTAGAAGTTGCGTTCACTACTGCGGATGTCGCGGATGCGCTGCAAGAGTTCCTTAAAGTATCGGTTGCCACCTTGCTTCAGTCGCTCATCATCCATCGTGAATCCCTTTTGGATATATTCATGTAACCGTTGAGTAGCCCAGCGACGGAAGCGTACAGCAATAGGCGACTGAACACGATAACCCAAAGCGATAATCATGTCAAGGTTATAATGAGCAACGTCACGCGTTTGAGTTTTCCCTTCTATAGCTCCATGCTGAGTGGTAGTTCGGAATTTCCGAACAACCACTGCTTCATCTAACTCCTTATCCTCAAAAATATGTTTGATGTGTTCGCTGATATTAGACTTGCTCGATTGATATATCTCCACCAATTGTACCTGCGTCAGCCAAACATCCTCATCAGCGAAGCGAGTATTCACACTCACCCTGCCTTCTTCATCTTTATATAGTATCAATTTATTCTCTTTGTCCATCTTTCGTATAACGCATTTTATCCGTTATGTTTTTACTTGTCCTTTATATTGGCCTTCCCCGTTTACTGCCTTCGGGGTCTGGATGAACATCAATCTTTGTATAGGTCTCATATTCTCTCCAAGTATCCCTTATCTTATGTTTCTCTTCATAATACTCATCTAAGAGTTTATTAACCTCTTCCATGGTGATTTCACCCTCTATATTTCTTCGGGCAAGTTCCAGCAAGTAGTCGGATACCTTCAGTCCGTCCACCGCCTGCAAACCGATGGCTACGCGCCAAGCCTCGGCCCTCTCTTTCTTCTGAGGTTCCCCCTGACGGATATACTCGTCAAAGTTTAAGTTTAGCTCCTTATCGTTCTTAGCGCTCATATCTCGTCTACTTTATTTCAATAACATTATTATTCCGGCATTACTTCTCTATTCCATGAAATTCGTGTGTCGTTATACCATCTATATCAATATGTCAGTCACCCCGTGGCCCTGCCAATATAAACCCACCTCCAAGATCGTTGAAATCATTAGCGAAAGCACACACGCTATGGTATATGCTTGCTGGATTCCAACCTTTCTTGAACTCAATCCTGTTGGACTCAATTTTCTGCTTGTTCAGCAGGTCTTCTATGTTTATTGCCAGTGCCATAATCTGCTTCGTTTGCAAATATAAACAAATTATTCTCAAATAATTACAGAAAAGTTCCTCAATTCTGGGATTCCTTAATATACTTTATTCTTGTTTTTCTGAAGTTTCTTGTTGCTTTTTTTGTCACTTTGCTTATCTAACAAAGATTCTGCTTCAGGGGAATTACTCATAGGGGGTGTTCCTATACGGGGCAAATTCGAGATAAACTGTCCCATTTGATTTTGAGCCTTAACATTTTGGTATGCTTCAAAATTCCACATCAAATACATATCCCATAATCCCAAATCAATATCTTTCAATAAAGATTCTATCTTTTCTTTTATTGGAAGACCGTTTTTGTCAAAATACATTTGATCTCTTACTTGGTCTCTTAACACTTGAATCGCCTTGAACTCTCCCAAACTAAAAATCGTTCCTAAGTCTATTGGTTCAATCAACTGGTTAGTAGCAACATTAACCCTACTTTTTGCCAATACTTCAGAAACATACTTTTTACCTGCATTTCTCATCGCAAATTGAGTATAGTTTGCAGCAAAATAAGTATCAGGATCAATATAAAACAGGTTGTCACAAAAGCCTTTGTTGATTTGAAGAATAATGCCATCTATTTCATCCTCTTCTATTGTCGTATTGACAAAAAAGACCTTTCGGATATTAAACACCTCGTTAGAAGGCACACCTATTGGTATACCTAATTTATGTAAGGCAACTATTACCATACGTTTCTCTGTAATGCTCAACGAGGTGTTAAAATCATTCTCAGCATTCCTATATGACTGCTTTGCATACTTTTTAATCAAATTCAATGCTTTTATGGCAATATCACGTACTCTTTGCATTTTGCTTTCTTCTCGCATATTCAGAAAACGCGCGCCAAAATATGTACCAATTAATCCACCTATTAACGCTGTTAATAGCGCTATTATAAAATTTGCCATATTTATCCTTATATTAAAAATAGTCCTACATTTTGTTCATAACATACATTACCATAAAGAATAACGAATCTATTCCAATTGCTTTCTATACACAGCGTCTAATGTCTGACCGTCTTTGTCTTTCCATACGAGCCAACCGTTATTGCTACTGCCTATGCAGAAGTCGGCAGCAGTGCTAGGACTGGAGAAAGTCTTGTCTGACTCCAATTCCAACTTGTCACCATTGCTGACGGTATAATCTTTAAGAAGTTTTTCACGTTTTTCTTTCCATGTAAACGATGGAACAGACGACTTGGCAATAATACTACCTTTCAACACGGTGAAGCCATTGGCATCATAAAAACCCCTGGCATCACAACCACGCCCCTTTGTGTAGAACAGATGTTCTTCCTTTGGCTTTGCCACTTCAAAGATGTTGCAGCCAATAAAGGATGTAAGGAATTTCACATCTTCAAAGAACTCATCCATATCATCTATTCTGTATTCTGGGAGATTAGGAGCCTTAGGTGTCTGTTTATTCTCGTTCAACACGAAAGTGTTTGAAGCCTTTGCCTCTGTGATGGCTCGATGCTCCAAGTATTGCACATCAGCCTTTGTCATAGCTGAATCTTTCGAGATAAACAGCAACGCCTTTTGCCAAAACGCCTTTTTGCTATCGTGGTCTTTAACGCGTTCACGAAAGTTCTCCGTCTCACCAATGTACGCCTTTGGCTTTGTTGCCTCATCCTCACCCAACAAGATATAAAATGCAGGTGTCTGCAACTCCTGTCGTTCGTTCAGAATAGATAGATTAGAACGAGGAATCACATACATCTGGCAAATCTTATTGCTGATGAACACATACTGAGTCCCTTTTGGATCTCCGTCTATCAAATATGTTGTTACTGTTTTGCCCATAGTGCTTATAATCAGCTTACGTTTCCAAAAATCTCAGATTCTAAATCTTTATATATTTGTGTCTCTTCTGTAATTAATGGGGCAATTGTGTCCCTTAAGAAGGCGTCTTTTGTATTTCCACATTTCGTTAATGATAATAATCGTTTAAGTTCTGTATAAATCTTTCCACTTGCAGATTTTATATCATCTATAGAATTACCTCTTTCTACACTTTCATTTATCGCTTGTTTTTTAGCGTTAAGACACTCTGCAATTTTGTCTTCTTTACTCTGAGAAATGCATAACTTAGTGATTATTTCGTCATCTAAAAGATAGCATTCTACATGTCGTTTATTTAAAACTTTAATACCTTTTGCTTTCAACTCACTTATTTCGCCTTCACTTTTATCATCTCGATCTACAAATTTTATAATTGTAGAATTTTTGAGAACTTGCGAGATGATTTTCATACTAATATTGTTTTCATTTTCAAGTTCAGAACAAGAACCAATTGATACAAATGAAGTATCAGGGTACTTTGATGCAAAAATGCGATTGTATATTTGTGCATCAAAATTTTTGTATTTTCTTCCTTTTTCTGTTCCTTCACAAAAAACGACCCTTTGGGGAGCGATTAGTTTTGCGAAATCGCCAAAAGTTAACTCTAAAAACTTATTCCAGATAGTTGAATCTATTTTTGAAGGCCGAATAACAACAGAAGTGTCGAATTCCAAATCTGCAAAATTTAAAAAGCAAACTGTATTTGGATGCTGTTCTTCCAATTCTTTTGCCTCTTTTAGCATTCCTATAGAATGAGTTGATAGCCATAACTGAGAGTTATTAGGAACCAAATTGTACAATTCTGACAACAATTTTGCCTGTAAAGCAGTATGCATGTGAGTTTCTGGTTCATCAATACAATATACGGTGTTATCAAAATATGCAGCCTTGATTACCAAATCAAGCAATAAATCAAAAGCAGATTTTTCACCAGCAGATAGGTTCTTGTAATGGAAATTTTCTGAACGTCCTTTTGTGAAATAAAAACTGCCATTAGCAAGTGGATCTCCGATGGAAGCTAATTGCAAATCATCAAAAACATTATTAAGCGATTTTTTTATTTTACCAGTCAATTCTTCTCTCAGATCTTTTACTGACTTATTGTCATTCTGTAAGTTAAACACTCCTGACAATGTATTTGACACCAGCCTTTGGTAATTCTCTGATACGGACATGTCTGTATTCATCAAAGTGTCAAATTTCATTTGATCCTTAGGATTACCAAGTCGTGATAAGCTTGAGGTTGTAAAATCTGGTTCATTTCTATGAGCGGTACGAAAATAAAAACGTCCATGAATATTATCTTTGTTTTTTAAGTCTGTATCATATGTAGACACTTGAACTTGTTCTATATGCCAATTATCTTTATTAACTGTATCCTTATCTCCTTCTTTTAGATAATAGTCTTTACTGCCAACTGTATAAAAACCGTTCCATTTGTACCAGTGATTCAAGCCCTCAAAAACTGAAGTTTTGCCACAACCATTAGGTCCAACCAAAATCACCAATTTTGCAGAATCTGGAATGTCTGTTATTGTTAAATCTGTAAATCGTTTGAATTTATTCAGTTTGATTTCTTTAATTTTCATCTTAATCGTCCTCCTTATAAGATTTAGAATGCATAGAACTTGTCCTGCATCTTGTTTTTAAGGTTGAACTTCTTGGTGGTATCGAGAGCACGCTCAATACAGATGAACTTGGTATCTGTATGCTGCATGAAGTATTCTACGGTCTCATCATAGAGGTTAGAGTCAACGGTGATGTAAGCTGTCTTAATACCATCAGTGGCTTTGAACACCCTATTCTTGGCAAACTGTGGCTGCAACTCTAACTTATAAGTGAGCATGAAGCCCTGCTTAATCAGAATCTCTGTTATCAGTTCGTCTTCATTGAAAGCAAGGGTAAGCTGCTGTTCTTTTTGAGCGACATACTCCTGGAACAATGCAAGATTCTCTTCTTCGTTCTTATCTGGGTCAGGAGCAAAATCCACACGCGGGAAGCTGGATTTGCTCAATGTGAAGACCTTGAAACCAAGTTGGTCTAACTGTTGTTGGTCTTCTGGAGTAATGAATTTCCCTTCATAAGAAGCTTTTATCTTATCATATACAGCCTTGTTACGAGCGATAGTTTGATCACTTATCTTCTTATATCCATGTTTGGCTGCAGCATGTTTTGCAGAGATTGCTTCAGGAAACTGTACTAGGATGAACTTTCGTTTTCCTCCGACATCTTGTAGATTGCAGTTGACCACAGCGTGTCCTGTTGTTCCTGAACCTGCAAAAAAATCAAGAATTATACAATCATCACAATTGTTCATCCGAATTAGATACTCTATGAGTTTGGTCGGTTTTGGATAATCAAAACCATATATACCCAAAGCACTTAATTCGCTAGTAGCACTTTGTGTGCCACCAAAATTCTGAAGAAGAGAGATAACATGGCTTTTAAACCCTCTATCCTTGACACATTCTATTGTTCCAGATTCTAGAAGAACAAATGTGGTGTCTTGTCCCTTAGTGTCTTTTACTGGTTTCCAATTGTTCTCTTCATTCATAAATGCATCAAATTGTCCACGTGCTGCCCAACCACTTTCTATCTCAACATCGTTTACAACCTTATAATTATCGACAACAATGTCTTCGCTAAAATGTGGCCATTGATTCTGTCTTGCAGGAATTACACCACTCTTAAATTCACATGGGAAACCTGCTTTCAATATAACCTTCTGGACTGGATTTTTAGGCCCATTCTTAACGATTGTATTTCTAATCTGTGCATTATTGAGTTTACTCTTGTCCGTAATATTGGGATCGACTAGATGTGGAAAATCAAACTCTGATGCGTTTTTGGCATAGAGCAAAATATACTCGTGACAAGTCTTTATCTTTGCTTGATTATCGAAATTACCATCAGTTCCCCAAACAAATTGGGCAATAAAGTTGCTTGGAAAGAATACCTCATCACAGATTTTCTTCAAATGCGTGACTTCTTTATCATTGATGGAAATAAAAATAATACCATCCGATGTTAGCAAAGAACGGGCTTGGAGCAAACGTGCATATATATCGCTCATCCAAACGCTATGTATACGTCCTTCTGGCACAGTTTCTGTATCTACAACCACACCATTTTCAGTTATTCCGCTCTCTTCCCAATACTGTTTTTTGTCTTGGGCAAAATTGTCATTATAAGCTGTCAGGGCATCGGCATTGTATGGAGGATCAATATATATACACTTTATTCTTCCACGATAACTGGAAGAAAGTATTTTGAGAACTTCGAGGTTTTCACCTTCAATGATGATGTTGTCAGTCGTGCCAGCATTAACGCTACGCTCTGCATCGTAATGTAACGTTGCGCGTGTAGGCGTAAAAGCATTACGCTTAGCCGCAGACTTGCCAAACCAACGGAACTCATATCGTTCAGTCTCTTCAACACTATCTGGATTTACAGCTTTCTTGACTTCGTTGATATCAAGATGGCCTTCCTGTGTGAACCAGTCAGGGAACAGTTCGCGGAGGGTGTTCAGACGTTCCTCATTCATGTCGGGAGTCAACGTTATGTGGTCTTTATATGTTTCCATTTACTTGATTATTTATTGTTTGTTCGGCTTGCGCCATAAATATTGAAAATTCACGTATTGGAGCTTTATAAACAGCTTCGATGCCGAGAGAGCAAAAATGCTTTTTGGCAAATTCCATACGAGCTATTTCATGGGGAGTAAGAGCTTTCTTGTCGTTAATATCATTGGTGCCTTTAATCTCAACAACAAAATAATATTCTTGTTGATCTTGATTATTCTGTAAGGAAACACGCTTCAACACGACACCAAAGTCTGGCTCGTAGTTACCGATAGGTGTTGGAATCTTGTACCATGATGGAAATTTCAAGAAACACACTACCTTTTGATTTTCATTTTTGTCTGCATCAACAGCAAAGTCGCGTTCAAGTCCACTGTCATAGAGCGTTTTATCCCAAACACCATGATTAGGAGTTGAGACATAATTGTCACAAGCATCCTTGGTGAAGTCTGCAAAGTCGAAAGGATACACCTCATCAGTTGGATTATATTTCACGCATCTGACTAATTCGTCAAGCTGCACCTGTTTGATTTTGAACGCTGCTGTTTCTAGAAAAACTGGAGGATTCTTCAGATACTCCTTTTGGGTCTCAATATCCCGAACGATACGCATTATGGAATTATAACATAGTCCAGTCTTTTCGCTAAGGTCTTCTACCAAATCCTGTGGAGAATAATGTCCTTTTAGGTTGCGATCTTCCGAACCTATGTATTCCCGTTGCGACAAATCTTCAATGTCACCAACACGATAGCTGGATACTTCAGCTTTGTATTCAGCAATAGAGATCGTATTCAACTCCTCTATGCTACGACGTATGATAGCATCCTCATCGAAGCTGACGCGATAGGTTGTCTTCTTGGCAATTGTATTCCAGAATCTGCGGAACACACTCTGAATGTTTTCGTCTTTATTTAATTTGAACGTTACGCGGTTCTGATGCTTGCCTTTATGAGTATGTTTAAGCTTGGCGCCAGCACCAGACTTGCCAAATGCCTTCTCGTTTTCGTTCTGATAACTGCGTGCAAAAGTCTCGTAGGTCTCATTTGGAACTACTGTGAGTTGATTAATGACTTCATCATCTGGAGTTCCCTCTGCATCATAAACACGTTCGCCTTGCTGGTTTACACAGATACGAAGACCTCGGCCAATTTCCTGGCGTTTCTTATTCTCAGAATAACTTTCGTTGAGAGTGGCAATACCGAACACATTTGGATTGTCCCATCCTACACCAAGCGCAGAATGAGAGAACACGAATTCTATTGTACTACTAAATGATAGGAGCTTCTGCTTGTTATGCAAAATTTCGTCGTATATTTCCTTGTTGCTCTGATTACTCTTCTCATTATCTGTATATTCACCATTTGTAGTTTTGGCAAAATAGTACCCCTGAACAGCTGTCACTTGTTCTTCCGAAGGAGTCTGTCCATTGTGAAACTCAGCATATACAGTTTTGTACTGCTGTTCGAAAATTTTCTTGATGACTGGGTTGTCAGGGCTCATATAGTTAGCGACCTTGTCAATGAAGATGAGTGAAAGATTCTTGATGCCTTTAGGTTTTAAACGTTCTTGGTTCTGGAAGTGACGGCGAATGAGCCATTCCAACTGCAATGCCCAAACCTGTTCCTTGTTTGCCGACGATGCTCCCTCTTCGATGCTGGTGCCATTGGTGAACTCTACAACCCATTTACGAGTACTCAATTTCTTGTAAATGCGACTGATCGTAAAGTCAGAATAGGTGTCGTTACCAGATTTCTCGGCAAGGTTATCGCCTTTCTTTAAAAGGTTGGAATCTTTGAAGACAAAGTTCTCTTTGGATTTATTGTATTTCCAGAACTTCAACTTCACCTTTGGCTCTGTCTTGGTTTCCTGCACTTCGCTGATTTCAATTTTCAGAGTTGCTTCATCGTTTTTCTCAGTTACAGTAAGCACCTCTATTTTCTTGACCAGCCCCAAACGATAGCTCTCACTTGGAGTCAGTTGATAGAGCATATTAACCTTCACAGCATGTGTGGCAGAATATCGGAACTTGAACAACGGAGAAAGCTTTGAAAGCCAAAGTTGTGAATTTTCCGTGTCCATACCCTCTTGCGGCTCGTCCATAAAAACGATGGGATGAGTGCGAGCGATAGCCTCAATGAAGGGCTTGTTGTTGAACAGGTCTTCACGCACTTCTTGATTCAGAATCTTGTCTTCAGAGTTGAACGAGGCCATCGTCATTATCATGATCTGTGGTGTCTCAGCAGTAATGAAGTCACGAAGGTCGCTCAACTTGGAACTATCATAGACAAAAGCATTAGGCGTAAAACCGTATTTGTCTTCCAACTGCCCTTTGAAATTCTCAAACGTATCTATGGCTCCCTGACGGATGGGAATTGACGGAACAAGAACGATGAACTTTGTTAGCCCGTATTCTTTGTACAGCTCGTATGCTGTCTGGAGATAGGTCAAGGTCTTGCCCGTACCCGTCTCCATTTCTATACATGCATTCCTAGTTTTTTGAAGATTGGATTGTAAAGGATCCACTCCGTTTTCCGCTGCAATCTTGTTTATGTTTGACATCAACGCCTCTGAAGACAACGAGCAGTAGTTGGCCCGTATGTCCTCATCCGTCGCATTGTCGTATGTATTTTTTTCCATCCCACGAAAGACCTCCACCACACTTTGTATGGCAGTTCTTTGGTGTTCTGGAGTTTCTAATTTAAATATCATTATTTTACTTTTATTCCTTTTGCTACTATCTTCGAAGACTTTTTGTTGCTCTTTCTTGGGCGGTAGGGCCTTCAGCAGTGCACATGCCATCACAGGTTATCTACGCTCAGCCTATGCTACGCTAATGCGCACCATTGCTACATTCTCAACAGTTCTTTTACATCCACTTCAAGACATTTGGCAACCTCCATTAGGTTTTCCAAATTGGGTTGTGCACTGTTGGTACACCATTTGGACACCGTAGCTTGGTCAACGCCTATTTGCTCGGCTAACCACTTGTTGGTGCGCTTCTTCTCTGCAAGCACTACTTTCAGTCGGTTTAAATCTTTACCTTCCATGTTATACGTTTATATATTCGGTACAAAGATAGCGATTTTTTATAAGAAATGATTATGTTTTGCTAAAAATATGAGCACAGAGGCAAAAATATTTGTCTTTTAACAAATATCCGAAGGTGAAAAATAGAAAAAGCCTCACTATATTGACTCATAGAATGCCATTTTCAAATCAAAAGAACGAAAAATATGTGTTAAGACACAAATATATTTCAAAATGTTTGTTATATTAAACATTTTTATTTATCTTTGCACCCAATAAGATACAATTATGGGAAAGAATACATTTGGTAAAACGATGCCAAGGGCGTTGAACCAGAACCTAAAAATCATGGGCGAGCAAATCATGTTGGCCCGCAAGCGTAGGCATCTGTCTATGCAGGATATTGCAGACAGGGCTACGGTGACACGACTGACTGTCTCAAAGGTAGAACATGGTGACCCAACGGTCTCCATGGGTATCTATGCGCGTGTGCTCTTTGCACTTAATCTGGAAAACGACATCACCTTGCTTGCTGCCGACGATGCTCTTGGTAGACAACTTCAGGATGCAGAATTACTGAGAAAATGAAAAAGATTATAGTTTACGCAGATTTTGACTTCCTAACCTCTCCCGAAGAGATAGGAACATTAGGCCACGAACATGTTCGTGGCAAAGACCATTTTGTCTTTGAGTATTCGCGCCAGTGGCTGAAACAGCATGGCGGCATTTTGCTGAGCGGTGACCTAATGAATGTTCCTTCGTTGCAGCATCCTCGTGGTAATGATAATGTATTCGGCTTCGTCAAGGATTCCTTCCCCGATCGCTGGGGGCGTTTGTTGCTTGACCGCAGAGAACGATTGACTGCCCAACAAGAAGGCAGACCAAAACGTATGCTCACTAATTACGATTATCTCATTGGTATCGAGGACTTCACCCGTATGGGCGGCATACGTTACAAAGAGGAAGATGGCGATAACTACATCAACGCGAGTGCAAAATACCTTGTTCCACCTATCGAGAGACTTTGCGCCCTGTGCGATGCGTGCCATGAGATTGAGTTGGCAGAGGAACGCAATGAATTGCCAGAGCAGCGCTGGCTCGACCAGTTGATTGACCCAGGAACCTCGCTCGGTGGTGCTCGTCCTAAGTCCAACGTGGTTGATACAGACGGTAAACTGTACGTAGCTAAGTTTCCTTCAAAGAAGGACTTGGAGAATACGGAGCTCATTGAGCACTTCTCACATCAGCTTGCAGCCAAGGCTGGCATCAACGTTGCAAAAACGCGCACCATCAAGATTTCAAAGGACCGTGACCTGCTTCTTTCTGAACGCTTCGATAGAACAGCAGAAGGCCGTCGCATACACTTTGCTTCTGCTATGTCGTTGCTTGGATTTGACGATGGAGCTGACAGCAGCACAGGTAACGGCTATCTTGACATCGTTGATTTCATCCTTCGTGGGTGTACCGATGTACGGCAGAATCTCCGTGAACTCTATCGCAGAGTGGCCTTCAACGTCATGTTTGGCAACACCGATGACCACTTCCGTAATCATGGATTCCTGCTCACTCCAAAAGGCTGGACACTATCGCCTGCATACGACATCAATCCAGGAGCGAAGTCACATCAATGCTTGCTTATTGACTCATACACAGAAGAGTCAGACATCAACGCGTTACTCTCTGCAAGTGAAAGCTACATGCTTGAACACCAAGAAGCATCAGAGATTATTAAGGAGGTTCGTGCTGCCATCAAAGACTGGCGCAAGACCGCTACTGAACAGCAAATACCCGCAAAGTTGTTAGAATCATATTCTATACGTTGGGATGAACTATAAAAAAGTAGCACATTCTGCACGTTTTCCGTGAAAAATGTGTAACTTTGCAGCGCAATTGAAACATGTAGCGTACAGAGAGAAACTCATTGAAATCCAGCGGGATAATACATTCAGACGATAAACTCTCAAATCGAGCAAAAAGGCGCGGTACAAGTCAAAACGGCAAGGTGTTAATTATCAAGCATTTACACTTTCGCTTACTTTCGAAAAACTTTCGAAAAATAGCCATGTACCGATTAAATTCACTGAACGCTGATATTCAATTGATTGTCGATGGTGCGTGGGCAAGTAATTGATTATCAACAACTTAGAACAATTTGTGTAAACTATTACTAAAGCTCTCATTTTGAGGGCCTTTTGTGTGTTAACAACTCCTAATTGCTCTTTGTTATTCCAAGTTATTTTAGCTATTTTTGTACCCTATTTCTACCCCGAGGCTAAATTTGGGGCAAAATTTAGGGAAAAATCGGGTCACCTGCATAACCGCGTGTAATCATCCACACTAAAATCGTGATAATTTCGTTTTAATAAGAAACGATATATCACAATGAACCCACAATACGAAATACTTGCCAAGTGCCTGTTGCCAGAGCATATGTTGGAATGGTTTGATTTGAGGAATGTAGAGATTAAGCCGCGAGAGAAGAAGTCCAAACAGGATGAACAGATTGCAGAATACAGTCCCAATGTCATTCATCTGTATCTTGATGAGAATGACTTGACACCGGACAACCGTGAAGACCTTCGCCCTAACGGTTTTACTCCTGCCAAGACTTTTCACGACTTTCCCATTCGTGGCCAAGAGGTGCTATTACATGTGCGTCGCCGTCGCTGGCTTGATGCAGAAGGGCGCAATGTCATGTCCGAGTTTGACTTCATCCAGGAGTCTACCCGCTGTTCTAAGGAACTGGCGGATTTTTTAAAAGTACATGACCCACGATGTGGGAATGAAAGTCAAAGAACCGATGCGTTTGCGGCCTATGCCGCAAACGTAAAGTTCCCTTGTT
>Ga0310697_10003323_pt1 | contig 16356 bp, 10 predicted proteins | sample 172DNAGHGlowgp2_FD_203883 | JGI IMG/M metagenome (GOLD analysis project Ga0310697, IMG submission 203883) | Sheep rumen microbial communities from Palmerston North, Manawatu-Wanganui, New Zealand - 1728 DNA GHGlow gp2 (v2) (version 2) | ecosystem: Host-associated > Mammals > Digestive system >... | reverse complement strand
TATATCGGTAAGCAGGAGGCTTATCCTATTTTAATAAAAGGACTTCGCCGTCTCGAATATCGTGGTTATGACTCAGCAGGTGTAGCACTCATCAACACCGACAATCAGCTGAATGTTTTTAAGACAAAAGGCAAGGTTGACAACCTGACGGAATATTGCTCCGACAAGGACGTCAGCGGTTGCATTGGCATCGCTCATACACGTTGGGCAACTCATGGAGAGCCCTCGGCTCGCAATGCCCACCCGCACTATTCACAATCACATAATTTGGCCATTATTCACAACGGAATTATTGAGAATTATGCTGACATTAAACAGAAACTTCAAGCCAAGGGTGTTGAGTTCAAAAGCGATACCGATACCGAGGTGCTCGTACAACTCGTCGAGTATATTATGGTAAAGAAAAACCTTTCCTTGCTTGAAGCCGTTCAAGTAGCTCTTTTTCAGGTTATTGGCGCTTATGCAATTGCCATTATTGATAAGCGTGACCCTTCTCAAATTATTGCTGCTCGCAAGCAAAGTCCACTTGTTGTAGGCATCGGCGAAGACGAATTTTTCCTCGGTTCTGACGCCAGTCCTATTATTGAATACACTGACAAAGTTGTTTACTTGGAGGACGGAAATATTGCTGTGATCCGTCTCGGCGAAGATGTAAAAGTTTTCAGCATTTTGGGAGAGGAACAGGAACTGGCGGTGAAGACCGTTGACATCGACCTCGGTCAGATTGAAAAGGGTTGGTTCGACCACTTTATGCTGAAGGAAATTTTCGAACAACCTGAGTGTCTAACCAACTGCATGCGCGGACGTATAAATATCGAGGGTGATCACGTGACGCTCTCGGCACTTATCGACTATCGCCGTGAGATGTTGAAAGCCAAGCGCGTCATCATTGTGGCCTGCGGCACATCGTGGCATGCCGGACTCATTGGCAAACAACTCATCGAGACCTTCTGCCGCATACCGTGCGAGGTGGAGTATGCCTCTGAGTTCCGCTATCGTAATCCGGTGGTGGGAAAGGGCGATGCCGTCATTGCCATCTCACAATCGGGCGAGACTGCCGACACACTTGCTGCCGTACAGCTCGCCAAGGAACGCGGCGCTTTCATCTATGGCGTCTGCAACGCTATTGGCAGCAGCATTCCTCGTGCCACAGATACTGGTACGTACATCCATGTGGGACCTGAGATTGGTGTAGCTTCCACAAAAGCTTTTACTGGTCAGGTTACGGTGCTCACTATGATTGCATTGGCTATGGGTGAAGCAATGGGTACTATTGACCGCCAGGAATACCTGAAGGTAGTAAAAGGGTTGAGTGAAATACCCGATAAGATTCGTGAGGTGCTGCAAACCAACGACAAGGTAGCTGATCTTGCGCGTACATTTACTTATGCCCATAATTTCCTTTACTTAGGTCGTGGTTTCTCATATCCTGTGGCCTTGGAAGGTGCTCTGAAATTGAAGGAAATATCATATATCCACGCTGAGGGCTATCCTGCTGCCGAAATGAAACACGGTCCTATTGCGCTCATCGATTCCGACATGCCCGTTGTGGTTATTGCCACGCATAATGCGATGTACGAGAAGGTACTATCGAACATTCAGGAGATCAAGGCCCGTCAGGGTCGCGTGATTGCTCTTGTTTCAAAGGGTGACGACACCATTGCCAAGATTGCTGACGAGGTCATTGAACTACCTGACGTACTGGAATGCCTTGAGCCGCTGGTAGCTACAATACCCTTGCAGTTGCTCGCTTATCACGTAGCTGTATGCAAAGGCAAAAATGTTGACCAACCTCGCAACTTGGCGAAATCGGTTACTGTGGAGTAAAACAGATCAGATGATAAATAAAGATGAGGAACCTGCGGGTTCCTCATCTTTTTTTCATAACTCCTTATTGCTATCAGTTAATAGAATATCATCGACAGCACGTAGGCCACGATGGTCGACGTGATGACGCAGATAAGTCCCGGCATCATGAACGAGTGGTTCAACAGGTATTTGCCGATGACAGTCGTACCCGATCGGTCGAAGTTCACCGTTGCAATATCTGAAGGATAGTTGGGGATGAAGAAGTAACCGTATACAGAAGGAAGTACACCTAACAGCACAGGACCGGCAATGCCCAGCGAGTAGGCCAGCGGCAGCATGGCCACGACGACGGCACCCTGCGAATTGATGAGTACGGAGACGAGAAAGAACACCAAAGCGATGGACCAAGGATACTCCTTGACGATATCGGTCAGCATTTCCTGCATTTGGCCCATATAGTTCGAGAAATAGGTGTCGGCAAGCCAGGCGATACCGTAGATGGCAACGACGGCCACCATACCTGACTGCCACACGGGACCAGCCACAGCCTTCTTGGGCGAGGCTTTACAGAAGATAATCATCAGCGCAGCAGCACTAATCATCACAATCTGGATGACGAGGTTCATCTTCAGGTCAGCCATGCTCTTCTCCGTGATACCTTCCACAACGACGCCTGCTTTGGCCAATGCCGCAGGAGTAATGGTGGCACCACTTTCAAGTGTCAGGTCGCTGGCACCCTTGACGGCTTTCACCGTTGAGTACGAAGGCAGCAACTCGGGCAGTGCGGCAAACAGCACAATGATAGCTAATGCACCGAGGAAAATGAATACTGCGTTCTTGGCCGACTGCGGAATGTCCTTGTCCAGTGTCGTGGCGTTCGAACCATAGATATAGTCGCGTTGTGCAGGGTCGGCAATCTTCTTCTGGAACTCAGGATCCTTGTCGAGGTCCAGTCCGCGATGATAGGAAGCAGCAGCGGCAGCCATCAGTCCACACAGACAGGCGGGGATACTGATCATCAGCACACGTGGAATGGTGATGTCGAAATGGTTGGCATTCGAGATGGTGACGAAAGCCACTACGGCAGCAGCGATAGGCGAACAGGTGATACCCACCTGCGAAGCTATCGAGGCCACACCGCAGGGACGCTCAGGACGGATGCCTTTCTTCAATGCAATGTCGCATATAATGGGCATTAGCGTGTAGACTACGTGTCCCGTACCTACAAGTACCGTCAGAAAGAACGTACACAGCGGAGCAAGGAACGTGATGCGGTCTGGATGCTTGCGCAACATCTTCTCGGCAATCTGAATCAGCCAGTCCATACCACCCGAGGCCTGCATAATTCCAGCACAGGTAACAGCTGCGATGATGATGTAGATTACATCGGTTGGTGGAGAACCTGGTTTCAATCCGAAACCGAAAACTAGCAAGGCAAGACCGATGCCCGAGATGGCACCCAGCGCCAGACTTCCATAACGTGAACCAACCCACAGTGCCAACAGCACAATCAGGAGTTGCAGAATCATCATTAATGTCATATGCAAATATTATTTAGTTATTGATTTGTTTATTCGTACGAGTACGCATTTGTTTGCAAAGATACAAAATAGAATGTAAAGTACAAAATAAAATTCAATTTATTTTGCATTTTTCTCGTTTTGTTTGTAACTTTGCATGCGAATTATAGGATATTATATGCCACGTAAGACTAACGGAATACTCTTCGAACTGCAGCCGCGCCCCACGAAAGCTGAAAACGGCAAACCTCTGCTCTATGCCCAGCCCGTCATAGAGCGCAAGTACGACCTTGATGCCATTGACGATTTCTGTGCCAAGTATCGCCATACGAGCAAGGGTGAGATCAAACTTCTTTTCAACTTGTTCAGCGAAGTGGCTACAATGTGGCTGCGGAAAGGATATCGTGTGGAAACGCCTTTCGGATCGTTGGCTCCCAAGTTGAAATTGCTGGGCGAACATACTGACCCAGACAAGGTCACGGGGCGCGACGTGATGTATGGAGGCATTGAGTTCATTCCCTCCAGACAGTTCGTCAAGGATGCTGATTGTAGTCGCGACGGATTCCGTCGTCAGCAGGGTAGTGTTGGCAACAGCCAGATGTACGACTCCAAGGCAATGGAAGAGGCTTTGCGCCGCAGTGCATACAACGGATACATCACCATCAGCACCTTTATGATATTCAGCGGTCTGAAATATAATTCTGCAAAAAAATACCTCGACAATCTCTGTAAAGGTGACAATCCCCGTCTGTATAGCTATCGTGAAGGCCGCGTTTGGCACTATAAGGTTATCAATAATACATCCTCAGAAAAAAAGTAGGTTTTCTGCGAACGCTGCAATCATTTCTTCCGTTCGCCATGATTATTCACGGCGGGCGCTACGAATCATTTTGGCGCCCGCCAAAAACAGTGAAGGTACTACTTTCGTCCCTCTTAAGTCCGTCCAAACTCCCTGTTAGCTACGTTCTTTCTCCCTTTAAGCGCCTTCCTGTCTTTCTTTCAACGCCTTCATCGTATCAATGGAGGCTAGTTAGGAGCACAAAAAAAGATAAGCGCCCGATGAGGACGCTTACCTTTTTATATTATATCGTCTCAGCTTGATTATGCATTATATTCCTGCCAAGACTTAATCTTGATGTCGTCCTGCGAGAGGGCAGTGAATGCTTCGATATATGCCTTGGCCAGACGTACATTGGTCATCAGAGGAATGTTGTGGTCGATGGCACCACGACGAATGCGATAGCCATTGGTGAGCTCGCGCTTGGTGTGGTTCTTAGGCACATTGACGATGAGTGCGAACTGGTGCTGGGCAATCATGTCCATCACGTTGTTGTCGCCTTCCTCGTCGGGCCAGCTGACGGCTGTGGCAGGGACGCCATTGTCGTTGAAGAACTTGGCGGTACCACCTGTGGCATAGACCTTGTAGCCCTTCTTGACCAGCTGCTGTGCAGGTTCGAGGAGCGACACCTTGCCCTTGGCAGCACCCGACGAAATCAGGATGTTTGAACCAGCTTCAGGCAGACGGTAGCCCGTGGCGATGAGGGAGTTGAGCATGGCCTCGTTGAGGTCGTCGCCCAGACAGCCTACCTCGCCGGTAGACGACATGTCGACACCGAGCACGGGATCGGCATTCTGCAGACGTGCAAACGAGAACTGGCTGGCCTTGACACCGATGCGGTCGATGTCGAACTCTGAACTGTCGGGGCGAGAGTAGGGTGCGTCGAGCATGATCTTCGTAGCGGTCTCGATGAAGTTGCGCTTCAGGATTTTGCTGACGAAGGGGAACGAACGTGACGCACGCAGGTTGCACTCGATGACCTTCACCTCGCGGTTCTTGGCCAGGAACTGGATGTTGAACGGTCCGCTGATATTGAGCTCTTTCGCAATCTTACGAGAAATCTTCTTAATCTGACGAATGGTCGAGAAGTAGATATGCTGTGCGGGGAACACCATGGTGGCGTCGCCAGAGTGCACACCGGCATACTCGACATGCTCGGAGATGGCATATTCGACCACCTCGCCCTTGTCGGCAACAGCATCGAACTCAATCTCCTTCGTCTCGGTCATGAACTTCGAAACGACTACGGGGAACTCCTTCGACACCTCGGTGGCCATATTGAGGAAGCGATGTAGCTCCTCTTCGTCGTAGCAGACGTTCATGGCAGCACCCGAGAGCACGTAAGAAGGACGCACGAGAACGGGATAGCCCACCTCCTCGACAAACTGCTTCACATCGTCGAACGAGGTCAGTGCACGCCAACGGGGCTGGTCGATGCCCAGCTTGTCGAGCATGGCAGAGAACTTGTCGCGGTTCTCGGCACGGTCGATGTCGACGGGCGAAGTTCCCAGCACGGGAACACCCTGACGATGGAGCTTCATGGCGAGGTTGTTAGGAATCTGACCACCCACAGAGACGATGACGCCACGGGGCGACTCAAGGTCGATGACGTCGAGCACACGCTCCAACGAGAGCTCGTCAAAATACAGACGGTCGCACATATCGTAGTCTGTCGAAACGGTCTCGGGGTTGTAGTTAATCATGATGGACTTGTAACCCAGCTTACGAGCCGTGTTGATGGCATTCACCGAACACCAGTCGAACTCAACAGAACTACCGATGCGATAGGCGCCAGAGCCGAGCACGATGACTGACTTTTCGTTCTTATAATAAGAGATGTCATGCGCGGGCGTATAGGGTCTTCCGTCGGGCTGAGCGAAGGCAGGCGTGTGTGTGTAGGTGAAGTAGAGGTAGTTGGTCAGTTCGGGATGTTCGCTTGCCACGGTGGGGATGCGCTTCACAGAAGGCATGACGCCACGCTGCTTGCGGTACTGGCGGACAGCCAAGTTTTCCTTTTCCATGTTACCACCCTGGGGCTTCAACACGAAGCGGGCAATCTGGAAGTCAGAGAAACCGCACTGCTTCACTTCGAGCAATAACGAGTCGGGTAATGACTCGAGCGAGTTGTATTTTTGAAGTTCATGCTTCAGGTCAACGATGTGCTTCAGACGTTCTAGGAACCATTTGTCAATCTTGGTCAGCTCCTCAATACGGTCGATGGTGTAGCCTTCCTCCAAAGCCTGAGCGATAGCGAAGATACGCAGGTCGGTGGGGTTAGCCAATGCGTCGTCCAGGTTGTCGAACTTCGTATGGTCGTTGCCCACGAAACCGTGCATGCCCTGTCCAATCATGCGCAGACCCTTCTGGATCATCTCTTCGAAGGAGCGTCCAATGGACATAATCTCACCCACGGACTTCATCGATGAGCCAATCTGACGGCTGACGCCGGCAAACTTGGTAAGGTCCCAGCGGGGAATCTTACAAATCATATAGTCGAGCGACGGAGCAACATAGGCAGAAGACGTTGTGCCCATCTCGCCAATCTGGTCAAGGGTGTATCCCAAAGCAATTTTCGCAGCAACGAAGGCGAGGGGATAACCCGTTGCCTTTGAGGCCAATGCAGACGAACGGCTCAAGCGAGCGTTAATCTCGATAATGCGGTAGTCGTTGGTTTCGGCATTGAAGGCAAACTGGATGTTACACTCACCGACAATGTTCAGATGACGCACACAGCGGATAGTGATTTCTTGCAGCATCTTCACCTGCTCAGGAGTCAGCGAACAAGTAGGAGCAACTACGATGGACTCACCGGTATGGATGCCAAGCGGGTCGAAGTTCTCCATCGAGGCAACGGTGAAGCAGTGGTCGTTGGCATCGCGGATGCACTCGAACTCAATCTCCTTCCAACCCTTCAGCGATTCTTCGACGAGAATCTGGGGAGCGAAGGTGAAGGCACTCTCTGCCAGTTCCTTGAAGGCTTTCTCGTCAGGACAGATACCACTGCCCAGACCGCCCAGGGCATAAGCTGAACGGATCATGATGGGGAAGCCAATCTCATGGGCTGCCTTCAGTGCATCGTCCATATTCTCGACAGCGTGCGAGACAGGGGTCTTCAACTGAATTTCATCGAGTTTCTTCACAAAGAGGTCACGATCCTCTGTATTCATAATGGCTTCAACACTGGTTCCCAGCACCTCGACACCATACTCTTTCAAAACGCCAGTCTGATAGAGTTCCGTACCACAGTTCAGCGCCGTCTGGCCACCGAAGGCCAGCAGAATACCGTTAGGACGCTCCTTCTTGATGATCTCTGTCACAAAGTGCGTAGTAACAGGCTGGAAGTACACCTTGTCGGCAATACCTTCTGAAGTCTGAATCGTAGCGATGTTGGGGTTTACTAACACGGAAGCAATGCCTTCCTCGCGTAATGCTTTAAGTGCCTGGGAGCCAGAATAGTCAAACTCGCCAGCTTGTCCGATTTTCAAGGCACCTGAACCTAAAACAAGTACCTTTTTCATTTCCTTTTTCATTTGCTGCGTTTTTTTTTTCCACTATTTGCCCTTTCGGAACAAACAGTAGATTTTCCATTCTGGGCTGCAAAGGTACGAAGATTCCCGAAAAAGACAAAGCAAAATGGTGTTTTTTTGCACTTTTCCTTGCATTTTGTTGCAAATGTGAATAATTATTCGTAACTTCGCACCCTGAAAGCAGTGTTCCGGTCTGTCGCTGGTGTCAAGAAAGACACGAGAGGAAAGTCCGGGCAGCATAGGACGCTCCACTGGTGAAAGTGCCAGCAGTTGGTGACAGCTGGAGCCGGAAGAAGAGAATGACCGCTCGAAAGAGCAAGGGTGAGAAGGTGGGGTAAGAGCCCACCAGCCAGCGGGCAATCGCTGGGCTGTTCCGTCTGGAGGCTGCAAGTTCATGTATACCGTTGGTTGAGGGTTGTCCGCCCGAAGTTTCTTGGCTACGACGGAGGGTAGAATGCTTGAGCCGTGAGGTAACCCACGGACTAGATAAATGGCAGGCGTCTTTCCACAAGGAGAGTTACAGAACCCGGCTTATAGGAACAGTGCTTTTTTATTTTAAAAGAGGTGAAGCGGATTATTCAATTTCTCAGAATCGGCATTTGGCGGATTACGCGGGGCGACGTGTCGCCTTTGCGTTATCTTTTCGTCAATATACTGAAGAAGGTGTTGCTAGCTGTCCGTTTCTTCACAGCCAAGCGAGTCATGACAAAGGCTTCAGCGTTGACCTATTCGACCCTTCTTGCCATTGTTCCCATCTGTGCCGTCGTTTTTGCCATAGCCCGTGGATTCGGCTATAGCAAATACATTGAGATGTGGTTCCGCGATTCGCTCTCGACGCAACCCCAGGTGGCTGAAACTATTATTGGCTTCGTCAATAGCTATCTGGTGCATACAAAGAGCGGCATTTTCCTTGGTATTGGTTTGTTGTTCATGCTCTATACCGTTTTGATGCTGGTCAGCAATATTGAGGAGGCGTTCAATGAGATATGGCAGGTAAAGAAGGGACGTTCGGTGTTCCGTACCTTTACTGATTATTTAGCCATGTTCTTCGTGGCTCCCATCTTGATAGTCATCTCGTCGGGTATTAGTATTTATCTGGCAACGGTGGCCAATGGAATGAGCGACTTTCAAATGCTAAGTGCTGCTGTCCGCTACTTGATAGACCTCGCTCCTTATGTGCTGATGTCGCTTATGTTCATCGCCCTCTACATTTTTATGCCCAACACCCGCGTGAAGTTTTCGAGTGTCATTATCCCCGGCATTCTGGCGGGTATTGCTATGCAGGGTCTGCAGTTTGTTTATATCCATTCGCAGATTTTTCTCTCCAGCTACAATGCCATCTACGGCTCGTTTGCCGCCTTGCCGTTGTTTATGTTGTGGACACAGATTTCGTGGACCATTTGTTTGTTCGGTGCTGAATTGTGTTATACTAACCAGAATCTCGACTATTACGATTATGATGCAAATGCGGGCGAAATCAGTCATCGCTATAAGATTCTGCTTTGTTCGTTGCTGATGAGCCGCATTTGCAAGCGTTTCGTCATGGGTGGAAAACCGTATACCCTGTTGGAAATGCGGGCAGAAACATCTATTCCCATTCGTTTTGTAACGGATTTGGTTTATGAACTCATCGATGCAGGAATGTTGATAGAAATTACCAACGATGAGAAAGGCGAGGAGAGCCGTTTTGTACCTTCAATGGATACTCAAAATTTGACATTAGGCACCATGATTGACCGTTTGGAGTCGCGTGGACAATGGAAGATAGATCTTGATATCAGCAAGCACTTTACTGGGCGTTGGCCAGAAGCCCTAGAACTGAGGTCTAACTATCTGAAAGACAGCAGAAACATACTTCTTCAGGAACTTTAGTAGTTTAAAGACCTACTACCATCCATTTTTTTACAGCTTTAACATTTTTTAAAAAAAAAGCAAACGACATGTGGAATTTTTTTTGTATATTTGCAACGTAAACAATTATTTTACCTTAACAATTAAGGCATGACGAAGTATAACATTACTGAAAAGAAGGAGAAAGAGGCTCACTACAGGAGTCTTGTTAATCCTAAGTTGATGGACGAGATGAAGGAAAAAATCAATCGTATCATCGTCATGGAGAAAAAGTATTTAGACAAAGATTATTCAGCCAAGAAACTTGCCGAGGATTTAGGGACAAACACTCGTTACATTTCTGCGGTAGTCAACGTACGATTTCACATGAACTACACTTCGTTCATCAACAAGTTTCGTATTGAAGAGGCCATGGCCATTCTTGTTGACCGCAGGTATCAGAAACTGCGCATGGAAGAAGTCAGCGACATGGTTGGTTTCTCTAACAGACAGTCATTCTATGCATCGTTCTTCAAGATGATGAAAATGACACCACGACAATTCCGACTTCAGCACCTTGCATTGCATCCGGGAGAGGTGATTAAGCCTGCTAAACCTGCTAAGGCTGCAAAGGTAACTAAGAAAACAGCTAAGAAAACAGCTAAGAAAGTAGTTAAGAAAGTAGTTAAGAAAACAGCTAAGAGAACTGCTAAGAAGGCTTCAATGAGAAGGAGTTCAAAGAAATGAACTATTCTGCTGAACGTTTTGCCGATTTACAATTGCTCAGATACCGTTTAAACGGATTTGAGCAATTATCTTTGTCACAGAAAATATTAGTCTATTATCTGTCGAAAGCCACCTTATATGGTCGTGACATTACTTTCGACCAGTTTGGTAAATACAATCTGCGCATCCGTAAGTTGCTGGAAGCGGTCTATACAGACATGCGTATCGCTCACGACACAGATGCATTCCACGCATTGGAAATCTATCTGAAACGCATTTGGTTTTCCAATGGCATCTATCATCACTATGGTTGTGAGAAATTTACACCAGGGTTCTCGACCGACTACTTGCGTCAGGCTGTTGAAACCGTCGATGTCTGCCGCCTGCCATTACGCTCCGGGCAGACTGTAGAGGAACTGTGTCAAGAGTTGTTTCCGGTTATTTTTGATCCTGATGTACTGCCCAAAAAGGTCAATAAGGCAGACGGAGAGGATTTGGTGGTCACTTCGGCATGTAATTTCTACGATGGCGTCACTCAGCAAGAATCTGAAGATTATTACAAACTTCAGAAAATGTTTGCCGAGGGAGATGAGCAACCTGTGTCGTATGGTCTGAACACAACATTGGTCAAAGATAACAAGGGTATCCACGAAGAAGTATGGTCTGCGGATGGTCGTTACGCAAATGCCATTCGTCACATTGTTTATTGGCTTGAGAGAGCCAAAGGTGTTGCGGAAAACGACCATCAGGCTCGCGTCATAGAACTCCTTATACAATATTATCGTACAGGCGACCTTAGGTTGTTCAACGACTATTGTATTGAATGGGTGTCAGAGCACGAGGGTAGAATAGACTTTGTCAACGGATTCATCGAGGTGTATAGTGACCCATTGGGAATGAAAGGCTCCTGGGAAGGCATTGTCGAATATACGGACCTTGATGCCACTAAGCGCACTCAGACCATTAGTACTAACGCACAGTGGTTTGAAGACCATTCTCCCGTTGACCCGCGATTCCGTAAGTCTAAAGTTAAGGGAGTCACAGCAAATGCCATTTGTGCAGCAATGCTCGGTGGTGATGAGTATCCCTCGACTGCTATTGGCATCAATCTACCCAATGCAGACTGGATTCGTGCCGAGTATGGCTCGAAGAGTATTACCATTTCCAACATCACTGATGCCTATAACAAATCAGCCCACGGGAACGGTTTTAAGGAAGAGTTCGTTGATGATAACGAAATACTTTCATTGATACAAAAATATGGTGATTTGTGTGACGATTTACATACGAGCCTGCACGAGTGTTTGGGACATGGTAGTGGACAACTGTTACCTGGTACCGACCCCGATGCGCTGAAAGCATATGGCAATACAATAGAGGAGGCGAGGGCCGACCTCTATGGGCTCTACTACATTGCAGACGCAAAACTCGTGGAATTGGGACTTATTCCAAATGGAGAGGCCTATAAGTCACAGTATTATACCTATATCATGAATGGTATGATGACACAACTAATCCGTATTAAACCAGGTGCGCAAATTGAGGAAGCCCATATGCGTAATCGTGCTCTTATTGCCCACTGGTGTTATGATCAGGGAGCAGGTGTCATACAATTGGTCAGACACGACGAGAAAACTTTCGTTCGCATCAACGATTACGAAAAACTTCGCCAACTCTTTGCACGACTATTAGCTGAAATCCAACGCATCAAGAGTGAGGGCGACTTCGAGTCTGCCCGCTATTTGGTGGAACGATATGCCGTACAGATCGACGAAGACATCCATCAGGAGGTGTTGGCCCGATATGAGCAACTGAATTTGGCACCCTACAAGGGTTTCATCAATCCGCAACTTCTACCTGTTTTTGACGATAAAGGCGAAATATGTGATATTGAGGTAAATTACTCTGAATCGTACGCTCACCAGATGTTACGCTATAGCCATGAATACGGAACTCTCATCTAAAGTCAAGGATATCAAACAGTCTTTCCGTCAGATGATGGATGGTGCTGTGGCACAGTCTATGCGCGACAAAGGACTTAACTACCACCTTAATTGGGGTGCCACTTTGCCTCGCCTGCGTGAAATGGCAGAGGAACTAAAATCAGTATTCAACGTTCAATGCTCATCGTTCAACGTTTACGATCTGTCTATTGCCCTATGGAAAGAAAACATTCGTGAGTGTAAGATTCTGGCTACCATGCTGATGCCTGCCAACCAGATGGCACCCGAGGTTTGTGACATTTGGATGGAGCAGATACCCTCGCAGGAAATTGCAGAGCAGGTTGCATTCAACGTTTGGCAATATCTTCCGTATGCTCCCGAGAAAGCATACCAGTGGATAGCCTCTGATAAAGAGTATGATCAGCTATGTGGATTCCACGTGTTGTCACGATTGTTTATGAACGGACAAGAACCAAATGAACGGGGTATTAATGAGTTCATAGACCAGGCTCTGGCTGCCTTGCAGGGACCATTCATATCGGTACGAAAATCAGCGATGCAAAGCATCATACGCTTCTCAGAACTGGGACTTGTCTATGAGCGATTAGCAAAAAGTGCACTGAAATCGGTCAATTTAGAACTTTTTTAAATAATTCTTGCCGTTTTCTGAATAAAAAGTAGTAATTTTGTGCGGTTTTAAACCGATTTAGCCACATCACATGAAAGAAAACGTCAAAACTACGGTCAAGAATATTCTGACCAGCTATTTAGAACAGAATCATTTGCGCAAGACTCCAGAGCGATTTGCCATTCTTGATGCCGTCTATGACAGCAATGAGCATTTTACTTTAGAGGAGTTGGGCGAGAAGTTGAATAAGAAAGCTCGTTTCCCAGTAAGCCGAGCAACACTTTACAACACGTTGAAGTTGTTCATGGAACTGCGACTGGTTATACGTCACCGTTTCCAAGGTTCTACAAAGTATGAGGCCTGCTACGATAACAATAGTCACTGTCATCAAATCTGTACTGTTTGTGGTAAGGTCTCGGAGTTTAAGTCTGCTAAAATCAATGAAGCCATTAATGCCTTTCATCTGAAACGTTTCCGCAAGGATGGTTTCACGTTATATGTCTATGGTATTTGTAGCACCTGTCAAGCTAAGATCACCCGACAGCAATCGAAACAAAATACAGCAAAAAAAGTAAAATAAAAGATATAAAAAAATGAATCAAGGAAAAGTTGATGTCCTGCTCGGTTTGCAGTGGGGCGACGAAGGAAAAGGTAAAGTGGTCGACGTATTGACCCCTCAGTATGATGTGATAGCCCGTTTCCAGGGTGGTCCCAATGCGGGGCACACTTTGGAGTTCGAAGGACAGAAGTATGTGTTACGATCCATTCCCTCGGGTATCTTCCAAGGTGGCAAGGTAAACATTATCGGCAATGGTGTCGTATTGGCTCCCGACTTGTTCATGGATGAAGCCAAAGCACTTGAAGCCAGTGGCCACGAGCTCAAGGAACGTCTTCATATATCGAAGAAGGCTCACTTGATTATGCCAACCCATCGCGTACTCGATGCTGCCTATGAGGCTCAAAAAGGTAAGAACAAGGTAGGTACAACAGGTAAGGGCATTGGTCCAACATATACCGACAAAGTGTCACGTAATGGTCTGCGTGTAGGCGATATCCTTGAGAACTTCGAAGAAAAGTATGCTGCCCATAAGGCTCGCCACGAGGCTATTCTGAAATCGCTCAACTTCGATTACGACATTGCTAAGGTCGAGAAGAAGTGGCTGGAGGGTATCGAGTATCTCCGTCAGTTCCATTTGGTTGATAGCGAGCATGAAATCAATAATGTACTACGTTCCGGTAAGACCATCCTCTGCGAGGGTGCGCAGGGTACGATGTTAGATGTCGACTTTGGTAGCTATCCTTTCGTAACGTCTTCGAATACTATTTGTGCTGGTGCCTGTACAGGTTTGGGTATTGGTCCCAATAAAATCGGTGAGGTATTCGGCATTATGAAGGCTTATTGCACACGAGTAGGTGCAGGTCCTTTCCCCACCGAGCTGTTTGACGAAACAGGCAAAAAGATTCGTGATTTGGGTCACGAGTATGGTGCCGTTACTGGACGTGAGCGCCGTTGTGGTTGGATTGACCTTGTAGCATTGCGCTATTCAATTATGGTAAATGGCGTCACACAGCTCATCATGATGAAGAGCGACGTGCTCGACGATTTCCCCACCATTAAGGCCTGCACAGCATATAAGGTAAATGGACAAATCACACGCGATTTCCCTTATGACATAGAGAAAGGCATCGAACCTGTCTATGAAGAACTGCCTGGATGGCAGACTGACATGACGAAATTTACTTCGGAGGATCAATTCCCTGATGCTTTCAAAAACTATATCAAGTTCCTTGAGCAAGAGTTGGAAACTCCTATTAAGATTATTAGCATCGGTCCCGACCGTGCACAAACTATCGTACGCAAATAATGGCACAGAAACCCAGTATACCTAAAGGAACACGCGACTTCGGCCCATTAGAGATGGCTAAGCGCAACTACATTTTCAACACAATTCGCTCTGTCTACGAACTCTATGGCTTCCAGCAGATAGAAACCCCAGCTCAGGAAACGTTACAGACGCTGATGGGTAAGTATGGGGAAGAAGGTGATAAACTATTGTTTAAGATTCTGAATTCTGGTGATTACCTCTCGAAGATTGACGACCAGGAATTGACAGAGCGTAATACCCTGCGACTGGCTTCAAAGATATGTGAGAAAGGACTTCGTTACGATCTGACGGTTCCCTTTGCCCGTTACGTGGTAATGCATCGCGAGGAGTTGCAGTTGCCATTCAAACGTTATCAGGTGCAGCCTGTTTGGCGTGCTGATCGTCCACAGAAAGGACGATATCGCGAATTTTATCAGTTTGACGGTGATGTGGTGGGCTCTGACTCACTCATCAACGAGGTTGAATTAATGCAGATTGTCGATACTGTATTCAGCCGTTTTGGTGTGCGTGTGCAGATTAAGATTAACAATCGCAAGATACTTTCTGGTATCGCTGAAGTAATTGGTGCTGCAGATAAGATTGTAGATATTACTGTTGCCATTGACAAACTCGACAAGATTGGCATCGAGAACGTGAATGCTGAATTGCGTGAGAATGGTTTGACAGACGAGCAGATTCAGAGACTCCAGCCTATTATCATGTTGGATGGAACCAACGAGCAGAAACTGAATACCATTGCTGAGGTGCTTGCTTCAAGCGAAACCGGACTGAAAGGCGTTGAGGAAACCAGATTTATTCTGAATACGTTAACAAATCTTGGAACCCTGAAAAATGAAATACAATTAGACCTCACACTGGCTCGTGGTTTGAGTTACTATACTGGTGCCATTTTCGAAGTGAAAGCACTTGATACACCTATGGGGTCGATTTCCGGTGGTGGCCGTTACGACAATCTCACGGGTATCTTTGGTATGCCAGGACTCTCGGGAGTGGGTATCTCATTCGGTGTCGATCGCATATACGATGTGCTGAATGCCCTTGATTTGTATCCGAAGGACTCGCTGCAAACCACTCAAGTGCTGTTCATTAATTTCGGTGAACAGGAAACCGCCCACTGTCTGCATATTATAAATAAGGTTCGCGCGCGTGGAATTCGTGCAGAAATCTTCCCTGACACTTCGAAGATGAAGAAGCAGATGTCGTATGCCAATGCCAAGCAGATTCCTTTTGTGGTACTGGCCGGCGAAAGCGAAATCAAAGAGGGTAAGGTGACACTGAAGAATATGGAAACCGGTGAACAGCAGATGTTAACCATCGATGAACTCATCAATACGCTGTTGTCATGAACTTTCTTGTTAAAGTCACCAGAGAATAGTGATGAACATTGTTTAATATCAACATAAAAGGAGCATCTTTTTCGGATGCTCCTTTTATGTTGGAAGGTAGTCAGCGGTTTTGCCGCTGACTACACTTTTATTAATCTTCCCAATTCTCTGCAGCCTTGCGGATGTAGGTCTTGTAGCGGAGCTGAGCCATCTTCTGTGCCTCGGCGAAGAGCTCCTCGGCCTCGTTGGGATAAGCCTTCTTCACTGACAGGTAGCGAACCTCGCCCAGCAGGAAGTCGTGGAAGTTAGCCCAGTTCGGCTCCT
>Ga0310697_10003322_pt1 | contig 16356 bp, 16 predicted proteins | sample 172DNAGHGlowgp2_FD_203883 | JGI IMG/M metagenome (GOLD analysis project Ga0310697, IMG submission 203883) | Sheep rumen microbial communities from Palmerston North, Manawatu-Wanganui, New Zealand - 1728 DNA GHGlow gp2 (v2) (version 2) | ecosystem: Host-associated > Mammals > Digestive system >... | reverse complement strand
CCCGTCAGATGGCTCACGTAGCAGCTGATCTCCTTGATCTCAGGACAGGCATCCTTCGGGCAGACCGGGCACCCTACCCTACGCATGATCTCCAGATCAGGGATGTCGTCACCCATATACATCACCTCGTCGTCCGACAGCCCGTAGCGCGACCGGAACTCGTCGTAGGTCTTCACCTTCACGGCACATCCCATGAAGATGTCCTCCACGCCAAGTCGCTCGTAGCGCAAGCGTACCGACTTCGTGTTTCCGCCTGTCAGAATAGCGATGCGCAGTCCCAGCTTCATGGCCAGCTGAATGGCATAGCCGTCCTTGATGTTCACCGTGCGGAGCGGCTCGCCCTCAGCCGAGAGCGTGATGGTCTCTGCACTCAAGACCCCATCCACGTCGAAGATGACGGCCTTTATCTTTGTCAAATCGTAATTAATCATTCGGTTGCTACTTTTGCTTTTATCATTTCTCTTGGAGTCCGGAGGCCGTCAGATAGATGCTTCGGCTCATTTCCTCGTAGATGTGACGCGCCTGCTCCTGACCCGCCAAGAGCTGCATCTGCGCCTGCATCACGTTCTCGTCGAAGCGAACGGCGGGACCGGTCTGCGCCTCGCGGGGACTCATCGTGTGCACCTTTGCTGCCGTCTCGTCTATGAGCGGAAGCATGACGCTGAAGGGGATGCCGTGGCGCTCCAGAATCTCTGCCGACAGCTCATAGCAATGGTTGGCAAAGTTACAGGCAAACACGGCTGCCAGATGCAGATGTCGGCGGTCGGCCGACGACAGCTGCCTGACCTCGCCGCTCACCATCCGAGCCAGCGTCTCAGCCATATCGAGTGCATACTGATCGGCTCCTTCAATGAATAAAGGTACGCGGGAGAAGTCCACCAGCCGTTCCTTCGAGAACGTCTGCATGGGATAGAGCACCCCGTAATGGCGGGCATAGCCGTCAAAGACCGACAGGGGCATCGAGCCTGCCGTATGCAGGAACACCCCTTCTTCCCTACCCTTGCACAATTCAGGCAACAGCTGGGCAAGCGCCGAATCCTTGACCGACACGATATAGACGTCGGCATCGGTCACGACGTCCGCCAGCGAGTCGGTAGCAGCAGCCTCCAACCGTTGTGCCAGCGCCGTTGCCGACGCCATCGTGCGGCTGTACACCTGCACAATCTCCTGTCCCTGCTGCCGCAAGGCTGCGCCCAGGTTCGTGGCCAGGCGGCCGGCGCCAATCAGTACTATTCGCATCTTCATAGTCATGGGGCGAAGACCGCCTAAAACTTATTGAGATGTACGTTTTCCCACTTCAGCTTGTCCTCGTTCTGCGGCTTGCGCTCGTCGGCCTTATGACCGATGCCCAGCACACAGAGGACGGAGTAGTTCTCAGGAATATCGAGGATGCCGCGAATGACCGTATCGGCACTTGTGCCGTCGCTCAGGCCGCGGCCGCGCATCTGTGCCCAGCATGAGCCCAAGCCCAGCTCCTCGGCCTGATACTGCATGGAGATGGCGGCAATCGAACCGTCTTCCACCCAGCAGTCGTTCTGCAAGGGGTCGCCCAGCACGACGATACAGAGGGGGGCGCCCTTCAGGAACTGTCCGCCCATGTCCTTGGCATCCGACAGCTTCTCGATGTCGGTCTTGTCGTCGACCACCACGAACTGCCATGCGCGTTGTCCTTTCGACGTGGGCGACATCAGTCCGGCACGAAGGATTTGTTTCACGTCTTCTGCATCAATCTCCTCTTCGGTAAACTTCCGATGCGAGCGGCGCAGTTGCGCCAAGTCTTTAAAGTCTGTCATTTCTTTTGCTTTTCCTTTTGTTTGTTGATAGTCTCTAAATAATTCATTCCCTGGAGAATCTGCTTCTGCCGCTTCTTCATGTAGGCACTCGGATGCTTTGAGCTGAACTGGCGCGGATTGGGCAGGGTGGCCACAATCAGGGCACATTCCTTGCGCGACAGCTTCTCGGCCGACGTGTTGAAGTGCTCTCTTGCCACCGCCTCTACGCCATAGATGCCGTTGCCCATCTCCACCGTGTTCAGGTAGACTTCCAGAATGCGCTCTTTCGACCAGAACAGCTCTATCAAAACCGTGAAGTAGACCTCCAGTCCTTTTCTCACCCACGAGCGGTCAGGCCAGAGGAACACGTTCTTTGCCGTCTGCTGCGAGATGGTCGATGCTCCGTGTTTCCGTCGGTTGGGGTGTTCGCGGTTGTGCTTGGCCGCATCCTCTATGGCCTTGAAGTCGAAGCCGTGATGCTCCATGAAGTTTACGTCTTCGCTGGCTATGAGGGCAAGGGGCATCGCCTTCGGCATGCGCTCTATCGGTATCCAATGGTGAGCCATCTTCACCTCTTTGCCAGCCTTCATCTGCTCCGTACAGCGAATCAGCATCAGCGGCGAGACGGGTACCGGCAGGAAACGGAATGCCACAACAGAAAGAATCGTGGAGGCAAAGAATGCCACCACGATCCATTTCAATGTTTTCTTCAGAAAGCTGACGACCAGCATGCGCCTTCTTAGTTAGACTGAGCGTTTGCAGAGTCGATCATAGCCTGAGAAGCGTACATGTAGACCTCTACACGACGGTTCTGCTTGCGGCCAGCCTCTGTGCTGTTGTCGGCAACGGGGTTGGTAGAGCCCTGACCGTCGCAAGTCTTGATCTGAGTGGCAGAGACACCCTGACCCATCAGATAGGTCTTCACGGCCTGAGCGCGCTTTACAGAAAGAGGATTGTTGACGGCGTCAGAACCTGTGCTGTCCGTATGGCCATAGATGGCGATATCGCAGTCGGTGTTCTGCTTCAGCACGTTGGCAAACTGAGTCAGCGAAGCCTTTGAAGCGGCGTTCAGGTCAGCCTTGCCCGTAGCGAAGAGAATACCAGAGTCGAACGTCACCTTCACGGCCTGCAGACCGTTGGCGTCGGTCACCGACTCTACCTGGGCATTCTGCACAGCCTGAGCCTGAGCCTTCACCTTGTCCATCTTCTTACCGATAATAGCACCGGCACCGGCACCTACAGCACCACCAATGGCAGCACCTACAGCCGTGTTACCAGCCATCTTACCAACGAGGGCACCCAGACCGGCACCTGCTACAGCACCAATACCTGTACCTTTTGCCATGTTACTGCACGAACCCATCACAATACCTGCGCAGAGCGTCAGGATTACGACCTTCAGTTTTTTCATAATTGCGAATGTTTTATTAATAAAATGTTAAACGTTTGATTTTGATGCTGCAAAGATAGAAATTAATTATGAATTATGAATTATGTATTACGATTTTTTTTGTAATTTTGCACCCAAATTTGATTAATATACACAAAACATGGCAAAAGAATTAAAAGATTTAACAAAACGGGCCGATAATTACAGCCAATGGTTCAATGATTTGGTAGTCAAAGCCGATTTGGCTGAGCAGTCGGCCGTGCGTGGCTGCATGGTCATCAAGCCTTACGGATATGCTATCTGGGAGAAGATGCAGCAGCAGTTAGACAAGATGTTCAAGGAGACGGGCGCCCAGAACGCCTATTTCCCCCTGCTGATCCCGAAGTCGTTCCTCAGCCGCGAGGCCGAGCACGTAGAGGGCTTCGCCAAGGAGTGCGCCGTGGTGACCCACTACCGTCTGCGCGCCAAGGACGACAAGAGCGGCGTAGAGGTCGACCCTTCGGCCAAGCTGGAGGAAGAGCTCATCGTGCGTCCCACGTCGGAGACCATCATCTGGAACACCTATAAGAACTGGATTCACTCCTGGCGCGACCTGCCCCTGATGTGCAACCAGTGGTGCAACGTGATGCGCTGGGAGATGCGCACCCGTCCGTTCCTCCGCACCTCAGAGTTCCTCTGGCAGGAAGGCCATACGGCTCATGCCACGAAGGAAGAGGCCGAACAGGAGGCACAGCTGATGCTGAAGGTCTATGCCAAGTTTGCCGAAGAGTGGATGGCCGTACCCGTGCTGCAGGGCGTGAAGAGCGAGACGGAGCGTTTCGCCGGTGCCCTCGACACCTACACCATCGAGGCCATGATGCAGGACGGCAAGGCGCTTCAGAGCGGCACCTCCCACTTCCTCGGCCAGAACTTCGCCAAGGCTTTCGAGGTCACCTATCTGAATAAAGAGAACAAGCCCGAGTATGTCTGGGCTACGTCGTGGGGTGTCTCTACCCGACTCATCGGTGCCCTCATCATGACCCACTCCGACGACAACGGTCTGGTGCTGCCTCCGCGGCTGGCTCCCATCCAGGTGGTCATCATCCCCATTGCCACGAAGCCGGAGCAGATGGAGCAGGTGAACAAAGAGGTGGAGCCCATCATAGCCGAGCTGCGCTCGAAGGGCATCAGCGTGAAGTTCGACGATGCCGACAACAAGCGTCCCGGCTTCAAGTTTGCCGACTACGAGCTGAAGGGCGTACCCGTGCGCCTGGTTCTCGGCGCCCGCGACCTGGAGAACGGCACCATCGAGGTGATGCGTCGCGACACGCTGGAGAAGGAGACCCGCAGCATCGACGGCATCGCCGCCTACGTGGAGCAGCTGCTGGAAGACATACAGAAGAACATCTTCGAGAAGGCCCGCACCTATCGCGACGCCCACATCTACGAGTGCGACAACTACGACGAGTTCAAGGAGCGCATCAAGGACGGCGGCTTCTTCCTCTGCCATTGGGACGGCACGGCCGAGACCGAGGCGAAGATCAAGGAAGACACGCAGGCCACCATCCGTTGCGTACCCTTCGCCTTCGAGCAGACCGAGGGTATCGACATGGTGAGCGGCAAGCCCTCGAAGCATCGCGTCATCATCGCCCGCAGCTACTAACTTTCGCAACGTCCATCCGTCACCATAAAGCAAAAGAGAGCCAGCATCTGTCTGACTCTCTTTCGTTTTTCCGTACCGTTTGTAACAAACAACGGATTTCTTGCGTCCCGATGGTAGCAAGAAATCCGTTGTTGTTATTCATACATGCGAAAGTTGAGTTATCCGGCAAGCAGTTCGGCCATGCAGTCGACCATTTCCTGCGGCACCTGGAAACGGATGTCGGGGCTGTGGGGATCGACGGCAGCAAGGAAATGGGGCTCCTCGCGCCTGTAGACCTCGCGCATGCGGTGGTTGTAGCTGTCCGTGCCTGAACAGGAGAAGGCGATGTTGGCCAGCCGGTCGCACATCTTCGTGAACGGGGCGTATGGGGTGGCGCGGATGCCGGCATAGTACTTCTCGCCCGCCCGCTCGTCGCGGTTGCGCCCTTTCTCGTTCGTCAGGGCATAGACAATCTCGGTTGCCATATACGCCTGCTTCTCGTCCATGTAGCCCTTGGCCGTCTTCAGCACATCGTTATAGCTGAAGCGGGCATCCTCGATGCTGTCATGAAAGTAGGCACCGAAGAGCAGGGGCAACACATCTGACTCCTGCGCGCAGACGAGGTGGCCATAGCGCATGGTGTTGTCGGCCACCATGTCGAGATGGTAACTGTAGGGCAGGCCTTGCCCGTAGGTCTGGTTCACGCTGGCATGCAGGTCGTGAGCCGCAGCCCGGATGCCCTCTATCAGGCTCTCGTGCCGCTCAAGGGCGGCTTGAAAATCTTTCTGTTCCATATTTCGAGGACAAAGTTACGAATTATTCGTCAATCTGCAAGGCGGCAGCCTGATTTTTTTTGTCCGGCTACTGTAGATTGTCATATTCGCTACAGTCGAAGCAGGGGCAGGCCTTGTGTACGCCGGGCAGGTCGCGATGACCGACGATGCGGGCGCCGGGGTGCGCCTTTGTCAGCTGAGTGAGCAGGGCGAGCATCGCCTGTTTCTGTTGCTCCGTGCGTGTGTCGGCGGGACGGCCCTGGGGGTCGAGTCCTCCTTCGTAGCAGACGCCGAGGGAGTGGCTGTTGTAGCCGCGGGCATGGGCTCCGACGAGCTGTTCGTGGCGGGTCTGCCACACATGGCCGTCGCGCGTAATATAATAGTGGTAGCCCGCACTATCCTTTCCGCTGCGCTTCACTCCTTCATCTGACTGTTGTTCACGCGCCAGAAGATGATGTCACCGGCCTTCGCCATCACATCGTTGGGCAGCCGGGTGGCCTCGCCTTTCTTGTGCATCTTGGAAAGGTGGTCGATAGAGTTCTGGTCGAACAGGCTTGCGAAGCAGGTCAGGGCAGCCTGCAGGTACTTATTGCCGTCCACGCCTGCGGCCTCGGCCGTCACCGTCCGCTGAACGGACTTATGAAAACTATATTTGTAAATTGCGTATAGCGTTTTCCGTCTTTTTTCCATCATTTCTTGTTTTACGGTTACAGATTGCAAAGAAGATGCAAATTTACTAAGAATAATCGGGAAAAAAGCGAAAACTGACATAAAATAACAGGGATGTCCGCAGAAAAATCCAGGAAAAGCAGCAATGCCCATCTGTTGATAGAACAATCGCTTATTATTATCTTCTATGGTAACGAGTTCCAAAAAAATGACTCCACGTTAATGTTTGCGACAATGTCGCAAACATTTCTTTGTCGCTATAAAATCGAGCAACTTTCATCATCCTTGTGACAGCAGTATAGGTATATCCCTTGCCATAACGTGCCATCTAATCACGAATCAACGACCGATTTTAGTGCCTATGGGAAAGATTATTGTAAATCTCGACGTAGAGATGGCCAAGCGCAAAATGTCGCTTAGCGAACTGGCAGAACGAGTAGGCTTGACGTTAGCCAACCTCTCTATCCTCAAGACCGGCAAGGCCAAGGCTGTACGCTTCACCACCCTGGAGGCCATCTGCCGAACATTAGGCTGCCAGCCCGGTGACATTTTAGAATATAGAGAGGAATGAGTGTTTCTTGTTATGCCGAATCGCTTATTCGTGCATATTTTGCGCGTGGCAAGCATCGACCACCTTTATCATGTCGCCCTCAATCGTATAGGCGTAGTACCACTTGCCTGCGTTCGCCATGTGGTAGCCCGCCCATCGGCTGATGGTAGGTTTGCGTCGCCGTAGTGTGCGCTCTATGTCGTAGATGGCAAAAAAGGCATCGTGTACGTTACACTCCATATCCTCATACGAGTAGGTGTGGCGGTACTTCTTGGCCACATTCTTGTAGAACGACCTTATCTTGGCGGCGGTACGCTTGGTGTACAGGTACTTATACTGCTGCATCGTCGTAGATTGCCTTGATATCCTTCATTGTCATTTCGTAGGCTTCCTCGGGCGTGTACAGTTCCTTGTCCATATCGGCAAACTCTTCGTCGAGCGGTATGTCAATCAGCGGCCTCGTCTTTATGGGCTTTACACTATCGATGAGCATCGTAACAAGTTCCAACTTTTCACCATCGTCTAGTTTTTTCGCCTGATTCCAAACCCTTGTGAAGGGTGTCGAAGCACGTCGTTTTCTTGTTGTCGTTGTTTCCATAATCGTATCGTTTTTCGTTTTCTGCGTACAAAGGTACAAAATTTCGATTAAGCGAGAGCAGAAAGAATGAATTATTTCTGCCGAGCGTAAGAAATATCTTGCAGCAGCAATCTGATCAAGGCTGTCCGTAGAAAAGTCGGTAAAAATATCAAGGGAATAAAAGAATTATTTCGACTTTTTGTCCTTTTGAGAGTCCTATCCCGATTTTTTTTGTAATTTTGCAGGCCAAAATGAAGAGGTGCGGCAGAACGGAGAAGCTGGCGCACCCAGGAAAGAAATCGAAACGAACCACGATGGAAAGTAAACTGATAGTACTGATGACCCTGCTCTGTACGCTCTTCCTGCCTGCAAGAGCCACGGAGGACGACAAGACAGACACGCCGAACGCGCGACAGGCGCGCCGCATCATGGAGACGGCCTATGAACGGGTGTTTGGCGAACAAGGCTCTACGCTGAGATACGACGTGAACATCGTCGGTATCTACAAGACGCATGGCACGATCTGGATGAAGGGGAAGAAGCAACGTTTCGTCGACGAGCGCGTAGACGCCTTCAACGACGGGACGACGGCCTACATGTGCTATCGGAAGAAGAAGACGGTGGAGATACATGCCGCCAATTCAGACAAGAAGGACAAGCATAGCGGGAAGTTCAAGTTCTCGCTCGACGACTTCAACTACCAGGTTGCGTTAGACAAAGACCTGCTGCTGCTGACGATGAAGCAGAAGAAGAAGGCGAAAGGCACGATCAAGGAAGTGAAGGCGTGGGTGAAGCCCGGCACGTATGCACCGGTAAAGCTGCGCATCAAGGTGGCCTTCTTCTGGACGACCATCCGCATCAGCGACTTCAAGTCGGGCGGCATCAGCGACGAACTGTTTGTCTTTCCGGCTGAGAGATACAAAGACTGGAAGATGGTGGACAAACGCTAAGGAAGCGTGAGCAGGCCGTCGGCATCGAGCACACCACGCTCGTCGACCAATGCCTGCAAGGCGGTTTCAATCACCTCATGGGGGAACGGCAGATTGTGCAATTGCTCAATAGGCAGTTCCCCTTCTTCTGCCACCATCTGGCAGATCAGCGCCTTCACCTTGCCCGTCTGTGCCGTCTCCCGCAGCTCGCTACTACGGTCGAGACAAACGTCACATTGGCCGCAGTCGTGCGTGTCGAGCTCGCCGAAATAGGCCAGCAGCTGCCGGCTGCGACATTGGTTGTCGGTACAGACATACTGCGCCATAGCCTCGATGCGGCGGACGAACCGCTGGCGCAGGTCTTCGTAGACCGCCGGCATGAAGACCAGATGCTCCGAGTCTTCCCGCCGCTGCCGGTAACGGACGAAAGGGGTACGCTTCTGGGGGATGAAGCTCACGATGTGCTTCTGGGCGAGCGACTTGAGCGTCAGATAGACCATGGGCTGCGTCAGAGCCGTCTGCTGGGCGATGAAGGCCTCGTCGATATAGACATAGTCGCAGAACAGTCCGCTGTAGTTGCGCAACAGGGCGACGACCACCTTGTCTTCATTGGCCGAGTTGCCCTGCAGCCTGTACAGCTCGTCTCGCTCCAACAGGAACCTGACACGCGCCTGACTCTCCTGTTCCTCGATATACTCGATATAGCCGGCACGATCGAGGATTTTCAAGGACGAGTCTACCTGGACGGCATTCAGTCCGTAGGCATGGCAGAACTTGCCCATCGAGAACTCATGTACCGTGTTGTAGCCATCGCCGACGGCCACCTGATAGAAATAGGCCAGCGAGTCGTAGACCTTGCGTATATAGTCCTTCTCAGGGAAGGTGTCGGCGATGCGCTTGTGCAACTTGAGCAGGTCGTGGCCGTTGTAGAGCAGCACGGCGTAGGCTTTGCGCCCGTCACGCCCCGCACGGCCCGCTTCCTGGAAATAGGCCTCGATGCTGCTCGGACAGTCAACATGTACGACCAGCCGCACATCGGGCTTGTCGATGCCCATGCCAAAGGCATTGGTGGCCACCATCACGCGCACCTGATCCTGCTGCCAGTTCTTCTGGCGCACGTCTTTCTCGGCGTTGTCGAGACCTGCATGAAAGAAAGTGGCGCTGATGCCTGCCTTCGTCAGCAGTTCAGCATATTCCTGCGTACGTCGCCGGCTGCGGGCATAGACGATGGCCGAGCCTTCCACATTATTTAATATATGGACGAGCTGTCCTTCCTTGTCGGGCGCTTCCCGCACGACGTAGGCCAGGTTCTTCCGCTCAAAGCTCATGCGACAGACGCACTTCTCGCGGAAAGCCAGCTTTTCCTGAATGTCGTCGATGACCTCGGGCGTGGCCGTGGCGGTAAGGGCAAGCACAGGAACGTGGGGCAGGTCTTCGCGTATCTGGGCAATCTCCAGATAGGCTGGACGGAAGTCGTAGCCCCATTGCGAAATGCAATGAGCCTCATCAACACAGATGAAACACACCTGCATGTGGCGCATCTTGGTGCGGAAGAGTTCGGAAGAGAGGCGTTCGGGCGACACATAGAGGAACTTCACCCCACCAAAGATGGCATTCTCAAGCACCTGAACGACATCGTTGTGCTGCATGCCCATATAGATGGCTGCCGCCCGGATGCCGCGACGGCGCAGGTTCTGCACCTGGTCTTTCATCAAGGCGATGAGCGGCGTAATGACCACACACACGCCCTCCATGGTAAGGGCAGGCACCTGAAAGGTAATGGACTTGCCTCCACCCGTGGGCATCAGTCCCAAGGTGTCTCTACCGGCGCCTATGGACTCGATAATCTCACGCTGAATACCACGGAAATCGTCGTAGCCCCAGAAATGTTTTAGAACGGATTGAGAATTGAGAATGGAGAATTGAGAATTAGGAATTGAGAATTGAGAATTAGGAATTGAGAATTGAGAATTATGATTACATTCGGTAGTTGATGTATCGCCACCAAAATTTCCGTCGTCAGCCGAATTCGAAAAACTAATCATAATTCTCAATTCCTAATTCTCAATTCTCATCACGCCGCAGGTAATCATAATTCTCAATTCCTAATTCTCAATTTCCGACGGCTTAATGTCTTCTATCTGCAGCTGCACTTCGCCCCGCTTATAGGTATTTTCCTCGATGGTATAGACGATGTCGAACGAACGTTTCGACTTGATGTATCGCGCAGCCGCACTCTGACCGAAGGCTATGCCATTCATCACGTTCGACGAGCGCGAGTCGACCAGCTCCAGCTTGATATGCTCCTGCTGCCGGCCTACCACCTTCGACGTGCCATAATCATAGACATTGCGTGTGCAGAACAGCGGTTTGGGATTCTCCGGTCCGTAGGGCGCAAACTTCTTCAGGTCGTTGTGCAGTTTCTTGGTAATATCCTTGAAGTCTATCTCGGCTTCAATCTCCATCAGCGCCTCCGTCTGCTCAGGCAGGATATGTTCGCTGACATACAGCTGGAAGCGGCGACGGAACTCGGGAATATTCTCCACCTTCAGCGTCAGGCCTACGGCATAAGTGTGCCCGCCGAAGTTTTCGAGCAGGTCGCGACAGCTCTTGATGGCATCGTAGATGTCGTAGCCGGCAACGCTACGTGCCGATCCGCTGGCCATGCCGTCCTGACACGAGAGCACCACCGTAGGCCGATAGTACATCTCCGTGACGCGGGAGGCCACAATACCGACAACGCCCTTCTTCCATCCTTCGTTATAGAGCACAATGGCAGGCTGATGCTCCTGACTCTCCAGACGCTCCACAATCTGATTGGCCTCTTCGCTCATCTGGCGGTCAATCTCCTTTCGCTGCTCGTTGTGCTGATTGATCATCATGGCCTGGGTCAAAGCGCGCTGGAAGTCTTTCTCGACCAGCAGGTCGACGGTCTCCGTGCCATTCTGCACACGACCGCTGGCATTGATGCGCGGCCCAATCTTGAAGATGATATCGCTCATGGTGAGCTCGCGTCCCGTCAGGCCGCATATCTCGATGATGGACTTCATGCCCACCGAAGGATTCTGGTTGAGCTGTTTCAGTCCGTGGAACGCCAGGATGCGGTTCTCGCCCACCACCGGCACGATGTCGGCCGCGATGCTCACAGCGCAGAAATCGAGCAGCGGAATGAGCTGCGAGAAAGGGATGCCGTTGTTCTTGGCAAATGCCTGCATGAACTTGAACCCTACGCCGCAACCGCACAGATGCTTGAAAGGATAGGTGGAATCTACCCGTTTCGGATTCAGGATGGCCACCGCACAAGGCAGTTCATCGTCGGGCACATGATGGTCACAGATGATGAAGTCTATGCCCAATGACTTGGCATAGGCAATTTCGTCGATTGCCTTGATTCCGCAATCGAGCACGATAATCAGTTTTACGCCCTGTTGCGCCGCATAGTCGAGCCCTTTACGGCTGATGCCGTAGCCCTCCTCATAACGGTCGGGGATGTAATACTCAATGTTTGAATAGAACTGCTGCAGAAACTTATACACCAGCGCTACCGCCGTACACCCGTCGACATCGTAGTCGCCATAGACCATGATTCTCTCTTTGCGCCCCATGGCATCGTTCAGACGGTCTACCGCCACGTCCATATCGTTCATCAGGAACGGGTCGATCAGCTCGTTGAGCATAGGACGGAAGAAACGTTTCGCGGCCGACTCCGTGCGGATGCCCCTTTGCAGGAGGAGAGTGGCCAGGATAGGGCTCATGCCTATCTTGTCAGCCAACTCCTTTGCCGCCTGAAGCCGCTCGGGTGTAGGTTGTTCGTAATCCCATTTGAAGTTCATTATATATATTCATTTTTTATCTTTCGCTTTAGGTACTGCCACAACGGCACACGACCGTTAAGGCCGAATTAGGTTACAAAGGTAAATATAAAATATGAATTATGCGTCTTTCTTCTGAACTTTTAACATTTTTGAAAAGAACCACCCGAACCCCGTTCTCGGAGGGTTCAGGTGGTTTTATCTGGTTCGTGAAAGGCGCGAAGCGCAATATACGAACTACTTCAACACTTTCTTGCCATTGACGATGTAGAGACCGCGAGCCAGGCGCGAGCTGTCTGTCCCCACGAAGCGACCGTCGAGCGTGTAGATGCGGCTGGCCTTTGCGGTACGCACCTTCAACTCGTCGATGCCCGTAGTAGCGGGATCCTTCACAAGAACCTCATCGAGGAAGAAGCGTCCCTTCTCGGCCTCAAACGTCACCTTGACGGCTCCCGTACCCGTAATGGTAGCCTCAAAGTCAGTAAAGCTACCCTTCTCGATCGTTACCGTAGCAGGGCTGATGGTAGCACCTGTGACAGAGAGGTTCAGCGTCGTACCGTCGTTCTTGGCATCCCATGCGCCGGCCTTGAATGAGAGCTTGGCCGTACCCGTGACCTGGAAGGCCGGTGTGGTGGCCACACCTGCTATCGACGACGTGCCGAACTTGGCGCATTTCTCAGCACCATACGCCTTCGGAGCCGTCCAGCCGGTATTGTCGGTCAGGAATTCGCCGTTGGCCACCTGTCCGCTCCACGAGCCGTCATTACCGCCCTTGCCGTTACATTGGTCGAACGACTCATAGAACAGCGCACCTTCAACCGAAGGCGTGACAGAATCAGGATTAACGACCTCACCACCGCCGCCAAACGAGGCAACAAACTTAAACGACATCGTGCTGTCGGCATTCTGGGTGATGTCCTCGACTGAAGAGGTCAGATAGTAGGAATTGTCAGAGTTCTTGTTATTCAGCTTGGCAGCAGGCGTGGTCGACTTGTTGAAGGCATTGTTCGACTTGTAGGGGAAAGGATCGGTCATGCAGCCTTCCTCGGTATAATATTTTGTGCCTTCATATATCTGATACTGGTACTTGTTGTCGGCGGGAATCCAGGTCATGCGCTGATGGCTGGGGTCATCATTGGGTTGGTTTGCATACCAGACATCAGCATCATAGTCTACATGCAAGATCAGCAGACCCGAAGCTGGCAGGGCTGCATCCCATCCCACGAGCTGACGGTTCTCCAACAGGAAATACTCGTTGCGCTGCCGCTTATTATATATAATGTAGCTCTTGCCGCCATTCTGCAGGGCTGCCATGTCGCTTACCGTCACGTCTTCATCCTCCAGCACGACAGGCTCAGCCCATCCTGCCACCCAGCGCTCATAGCTCGTATAGCCGGCAGGCAGATAGCCGTCATCGTTATAGCTGCCCGTGTCCATCAGATCCCATACGCACATGCCCTGACCGCCGCTGTAGTCGACATCGTAGAAATCAGGATAGCCCAGGCAATGGCTGAACTCGTGACACATGGTGCCGATGCCCGACAGCTTGCCAGAACCGTTCAGCTCGGAACCGCAGGCATAGGTGTTCACCTTCAGCCCCCTGGCCACGGTCACAGGACCTGTGCCTTCGCCATAGTATGCTGCCGACTCCAAGTCGTAGGCATGGGGCCAGATGGTGTTTTCATCGCCATATTCGGCCTCACCATATCCGGCATAGACCACATAGACCTGATCTACCTCGCCATTGCCGTCCCAGTCATACTGCGCCCAGTCAGACACCCGGCTCTTTGCCTGCGTGACGGCCTCGATCACCATCTCAGCAGGACGCATGTCGTTGCCTTCTTTGTCGTCGTTCTTACCGTAGTAGCTATACTTCTGACTTACTGTCAGAGGGCCGACAATATCGAAATCGAGTTCGAACTGACCCATACTCTGTGCCATGAAATAGTCGCGCATAGACCCCTTAAAGTTGCCCTCTGAAAAGTTCTTCTCATTGGCAATGCGCTGGAAGAGAGCGCTGTCGTTGCTCGTCTTGAACTTCTTGTCGGTGAAGTTCACCAGCAGAATCAGTCCTTTCTTCTGACCTACATAGCTGCTGCCAGCCACACCGGCCCAGCGCTTGGCCATACGCTTCACGCGCTTTGCGTTGACCTGATTTCTGCGGACAGCTGCCTTTTCGGCAACCGCCTGTGCATCCACCTTGCGGAAAGCCTCTTCGTCGGCATTCCACATATAGGCCATGCCATCATCAGTTCTCCAATAGTGGCCATGCTCGTCACCTACAAGCTGAGCCTTCACCTCGGTGCCGTTATTCAGTTTCAGCATCTTCCACACGCCGCGCTTGGCAGGCACAGCCGTCGCTACCATAGCCATAGCCAGCAACGACAATGACAATAACGTTCTTTTCATTTCATCAAAAATTTGCTATTACTAATTATTCATTAATTATTCACCATCAAGATAAGAGTTTGCAAAGATATACATTTTTTTTAAAACCACCAAATTTGCAGGCAATGTTTTTCTATGAAATGACATGTCGAGTAAGCAAAAGGGTGGTTTGCCCGTATGGAATCGCTAAATTTCTATAAATCGGGAAAAAAGAATACCCAAGTTTAGGTAGTTTTTCGGATTAATTTGTTAATTTTGCAACGCAATTCATGCTTAACAATACATTTTTTAGTATAAAAAAAAGTTATGATCTATTCTAAGGAAGTTGAAAACATGTGCGTTGTGGCCAAAGGCCCCAACCACGGTCCTGCTCCCATCCCCGAAGAGGGCAAGTGGATTCAGGCCAAAGAGATCAAGGACATTTCGGGTTACACCCACGGTATCGGCTGGTGCGCTCCTCAGCAGGGAGCCTGCAAACTGAGTCTGAACGTTAAGGACGGCGTGATCCAGGAAGCTCTTGTCGAGACCATCGGTTGTACGGGTATGACCCACTCAGCTGCTATGGCTTCTGAGATTCTGCCAGGCAAGACCATCCTCGAGGCGCTGAACACCGACCTCGTTTGCGATGCTATCAACACCGCTATGCGCGAGCTGTTCCTGCAGATTGTTTACGGACGCACACAGAGCGCTTTCTCTGAGGGCGGTCTCGTGATTGGTGCCGGTCTGGAAGACCTCGGCAAGGGTCTGCGCTCTCAGACAGGTACGCTCTATGGCACCGTTGCCAAGGGTACCCGCTACTTGGAGCTCACCGAGGGTTACATCACCAAGCAGTTCCTTGACAAGGACAATCAGGTTTGCGGCTACGAGTACGTTCACCTGGGCAAGATGATGGAAGCCATCAAGGACGGCATGGATGCCAACGAGGCTGTGAAGAAGTTCACCGGCTCTTACGGCCGTACCACCGCCGAGCAGGGTATTGTGAAGGTTATTGATCCACGTAAGGAGTAATTGAAAATTGAGAGTTGAAAATTGAAGATTAACAAGTAAAAAACGATTATTCCTATGATAAGAAAAGTTTCATTTGAGAGTTATGAGCGTCGCATCAACCAGGTGCTGGCCGCTCTGAAAGAGAATGGGATCAATAGCATTGAAGAGGCAAACGAGATTTGCGAGAAGGCTGGCGTAGATCCCTATCAGATGTGTGAAGAGACCCAGCGTATCTGCTTCGAGAACGCAAAGTGGGCATACGTTTGTGGTGCTGCCATCGCTATCAAGAAGGGCGTAAAGAGCGCTGCCGAGGCTGCTGAGGCCATCGGTATCGGTCTGCAGAGCTTCTGCATCCCCGGTTCAGTAGCCGACGACCGCAAGGTAGGCCTGGGTCACGGCAATCTGGCTGCCCGTCTGCTCCGCGAGGAGACCGAGTGCTTCGCCTTCCTGGCTGGCCACGAGAGCTTCGCTGCCGCCGAGGGTGCCATCAAGATTGCCGAGAAGGCCAACAAGGTTCGCAAGAAGCCCCTCCGCGTCATCCTGAACGGTCTGGGCAAGGACGCAGCCATGATCATCAGCCGCATCAACGGCTTCACATACGTACAGACGCAGTTCGACTACTACACCGGCGAGGTGAAGGTCGTGAAGGAAGTGCCTTATTCAGACGGTCCCCGCGCCAAGGTGAAGTGCTATGGTGCTGACGACGTCCGTGAGGGTGTTGCCATCCTGTGGAAGGAGAACGTAGACGTGTCGATCACCGGTAACTCTACCAACCCCACCCGCTTCCAGCACCCCGTGGCTGGTACCTACAAGAAGGAGCGTGTGCTCGCTGGCAAGCCCTACTTCTCAGTAGCTTCTGGTGGCGGTACCGGTCGTACGCTGCACCCC
>Ga0310697_10003320_pt1 | contig 16360 bp, 14 predicted proteins | sample 172DNAGHGlowgp2_FD_203883 | JGI IMG/M metagenome (GOLD analysis project Ga0310697, IMG submission 203883) | Sheep rumen microbial communities from Palmerston North, Manawatu-Wanganui, New Zealand - 1728 DNA GHGlow gp2 (v2) (version 2) | ecosystem: Host-associated > Mammals > Digestive system >... | reverse complement strand
CGGACGGTTCCTCAGGGCACACCATCTGGACGAGCTGCCCCAGTTCTGGAACGTGTTCAAGGGCGAGATGTCGTTTGTCGGGCCCCGTCCGGAGCGCAAGTTTTTCATCGACCAGATTATGAAAGAAGACAGCCGTTACCAGTATCTCTACCAGATACGTCCGGGTATCACCTCGATGGCTACGCTCTACAATGGCTATACCGACACGATGGAGAAAATGCTGAAGCGACTGGAAATGGACCTTGAATATCTGGAGAACCGCTCATGGGCCCTCGACTTCAAGATCTTAGGATTGACCTTTGCCCGCATTGCTTTTGGCAAAGTGTTCTGATGATATGAATTACAAGCTCGTTGCCTTTTTCCTCACTTTTCTTTCGTCTTCCCTTATTTCTGCGGCACAGGATACGTTGGGCACGCACATCAGCTATGACCTGGCAGCAGAAGCTGCTGCAGGAACAGGCGACTTTACGGCATTCCAGTTGGTTACCAACCGCCACCATACGCTGGCCACTCGCCCCAACACCGCCTATCTGCGTGGTGCCGTCAGTTTGGAGCACGCTTTTTCGCAGGGCCTGACACTCAGCGGTGCCGTAGATGTCATTGCCTCCGTGCATGCCGACCACCCATTTTACCTGCAGCAATGCTATGCCAACCTTTCCTATCAGTCGTTCTTCATCGAAGCAGGCAGCCGTGAACTAAAGCAAGTATTGCGCGACGACCTACTCTCAACGGGCACCTTTGCCAAGGGAGCCAATGCCAAGCCTATTCCGCAGGTTCACTTCGGAACAAACGGTTTCTGGACGGTACCCTTCACAAAAGGATGGCTACAGGCAAACTTCGACTTCGGATACGGCAAGTTCATGGACAACAACTACCGCGAGAAGATGTTCTGGCAGGGGAGCAACAACCAGCTATATGCAACGGGAGCCTACTATCACCAGAAGCATTTGTATTTCCGCAGCAATCCCGAAAAGCGGTTCTTCGTCATCGCAGGTATTGAGCATGCGGTGCAATTCTGCGGAACCAGCTACTCCCTCGTCAACGGTTCGCTGACAGCCAAGGAGAAGCCAGCCAACCTGAAGGCATTCTGGAAGGTGATACTGCCCATTGGCGACAGCAATTACTACGAGAACGACGCGATGGAAGACTGGGTGTACGGCAACCATCTCGGTTCGATGACCGTTCAGATAGGCTGGAACATCAACAAGTCTCACCTGCTGCAGGCCTATTATGACGATCCCTTTGAAGACGGTTCCGGCATGCGCAAAGGCAACGGATGGGACGGGCTTTATGGTCTGCAATACAACAACAAGGCGCCTGGCGTCCAGTATGTAAGAGGGGCTGTGGCAGAGTATTTCCAAACCACCAACCAGTCGGGTCCCCTTCATTGGGACAGCGGCGACTATCCGGAACCCGTTCGCAGTCAGATTACCGACTTAGTTACTGGCAACGACAACTATTACAATCATTGTTTCTACGACAGCTATACCCACTACGGCATGACCCCTGGCAATGCCCTCATCACCTCACCTATATATAATAAGGATGGGTATACGGCATTCACCGACAACCGCGTAAGAGCTTGGCATCTGGGGGTGAATGGCGAGCTGACCGACCGTTTGTCCTATCTTGTCAAAGGTTCCTACCGCGAGGGATGGGGCACCTATTCTTTTCCGCTGGCGTCCAAGCATTATTCTTTCGATGCCATGTTCCAAACTATCTATCACTTCGGCCCGTGGCAATTCAGTGCCGCCTACGCCTTTGACAAAGGAAACATCTATGGCGACTGCTCCACGTTTAACGTAAAAATAGGCTATCATGGCAAGATTCTGTAAATACCTCCTCTTTGCTGCCCTTGCCCTGCTGACGTGCTGTCAGGAAGGAGGCGAAGCGGGTGACCTCTTCGGACAATGGTGCATGAAAGGTTCCGATGCTCAATATGTCAGTTTCTCTGGCTCCGTTATGGTATTCAGGAGCAGGAACGAAGGCGAGGTCTATGGCAACTTCCAGCATCAGGGCGACAGCCTGTTCATCCAATGCTATGCTGTCAGAGCCATAGCTGCCGACACGCTGATTGTAACCAAATCCTTTGGTTTTCCGTCTTTTACCGATATACGTGTAAAGATCACGACACTAGACAACGACAACCTCGTTCTCAGCAAGGAGAACCGCACCTGGAGTTTCTATAAATACTAACTCAACTTTCGCATATCAATAAAACAACAACGGATTACACGGATTTTCTTAAGTTGTTGATGATTAGTCGGACTTAAATCCGTAAAATCCGTGAAATCCGTTGTTATAAGAAAAGGGCCGAGCGCGTGCAATTCTTCGCAAGCGAAGCGACCAAAGGTCGAGCGTGTGGTTTTAAAAAATATAAGTCTTCTTTGTTTCTCAATATTTCCGGAAACAAAGGTGGACGTCCTCCTTTTTGAGTATCATCTCGTCACTGTCGAGCGTGATCAACCGATATGCCTGTGCAGGATGGTCTATGCCGTAGCCCTTCAGTTTCTTCACGGCAGCAGCATGACTCTCTGTAGCTTGCTGCAGTTCCTGGACATTAGCGCCGCCCTCACCACTCTCATCATAATAAGGCGAACGCAGCTTCAGGGAATCGCCCGTCAGGTCAAAGCGGAACAGCACACTGCCGTGTTTCCCCTTAGTATTGCGCACTTCCATCAAGTGCACCTGAACCGCCCAGAACTCCCCCGAGCTCCTCATGTCCACAGAACGGCCATTCGCCAGCGAATCAATGGATGCCAACTGCCACAGGCCGTCAAAGTCGCCGTTGTCTGACGTCCGGATCTCGCAGGCCGCAAGGCCTAACCCTATGAATAATGCCAACAGAAAATTCTTCATTCCTTTCTTCATACTGTCTTTATGGAATACTGTCTCTCTCTGAATCATTTCAGGAAGAACCGCTGGAACTCACTTTCGAAGTTGGGCGTAAGCACCTGCTGACCAATGGCGGCACGTATCTCGTCCATGGTCCAGAAGCGTCCGCCGTCGAGCTCCTCTGCTGAAGGGCATACCGGACCGTCATAGACCGTAGAATAGACGTATACCAGCTCGCGCTCCCTCATACTGTCGAAGACATACTGCCCTATCCATTGGGGCTGGAAGTCGGTCATTCCGAGCTCTTCGCGTACCTCTCTTATTAGTGCCTGCTCCGGGGTTTCGCCATAGTCCATGTGTCCCCCTACGCTGGTATCCCATTTCCCTGGCTGAATGTCTTTCCACTGCGGGCGTTTCTGCAGATATACATTACCCTTAGAATCAAACACATGGAGATGAACCACCGGATGTAGCAGTCGCGATCCGTTGTGGCATTCCCCACGTGTGGCCGAGCCCACTACGCAGCCTTGTTCATCAACGACGGGAAAACGTTCTTGTTTGTTGTCTTGCATCATTCTTCTAACAAAATAGGTCAGAAATCGAGTGCAAAGGTACGAATAAGCGAGCGAAAAGCAAAAGGAAAACTTGTTTTTCTTTGCTTTTTCGCGTCAGAAAAGAAAGGTATAGGGAAATTCCCCCATGCGTTTAGGGAAAATCCTTTGCAAGGGTCTGTTTTTTGTTGTTTCTTTGCATCGTGAAAAGATAACAAAATGTCGAACCGATAAAAACATTACGACTATGAAGATGATAATGATGAACTCAAAGCGTTTGATTTTCGCTCTGGTAACGATGCTGACGCTCAGTCTGTCAGCCAATGCCATGAGCTACGAGCAGGCCCGCAACGAGGCTTTGTTCCTGACCGATAAGATGGCCTACGAGCTGAACCTTACCGACGCTCAGTACGAGGCTGCCTATGAGATTAACCTCGACTACCTGATGGGAGTTACCAGCGTTGACGACGTTTTTGGTGTATACTGGGAGCGCCGTAACCTGGATCTGAGCTACATCCTCTACTCCTGGCAGTGGGATGCCTTCCGCGCAGCAACCTATTTCTACCGTCCTCTGTTCTGGGAGGCAGGCTACTGGCACTTTGGCATCTATGCCCGCTATCCGCGCCGTGACTACTTCTACTTCGGCCGTCCCCATTTCTATGCCACCTATCGCGGCGGTCATGCCTGGCATCTGCATGGCACTAATGGCTACTACCACAGCCACGCCAGCCACTTCCGTCCTTCACTGCCCGCAGGCCGTCAGCACTTCGGCATGCGCAACAGCTTCGACCGAGGCGACTTCCGCGGCGTTCGCGGCAGCAGCTCCACTCGCGTCACAGGACGTCCGGACAACCGTAGAAACAGCTTCAACAACCGTAGCAACGGCGGCTTCGGCAACCGTAGCAACAACTTTGGTGATCGTCAAAACAGCGGAGTAAACAACCGCAACAATGGCATCAACAGCAATGCTCATGGAAACTTCGGAGGCTCCAGGAACTTCGGCAGCTCGCAGAGCGGAAGCGCCAGCAGCACCGAGCGCCCGGCCCGTTCCGTAGGCAACAATAGCGGAGTAAGCAACCGTAGCAACAGCGTCAACAGCAATGCCAACGGCAACTTCGGAGGCACCAGGAACTTTGGCAGCTCGCAGAGCGGAAGCACCAGCAGAAGCACTGAGCGCCCATCCCGTTCCTTTGGCAACAGCAGCAGCGCACCTTCGCGCTCCTTTGGCAATAGCAGCAGCGCTCCTTCCCGCTCCATTGGCAGCAGTAGCAGCGCCCCGTCCCGTTCCTTTGGCAACAGCCATTCCTCAGTAGGCGGCAGCCGCTCGAGCCACTCTTCAGGCGGTAGCAGCATGGGAGGCCGTTCTTCCAGCCAGGGACACTCAGGCGGCCACGGCCATTTCGGTGGCAACCGCCGTTAAAGCGCTAACGTCCGGACCTCGCAGTTCAGCATTTTCTCCACCTGAGGCATTTGCTTGCCGTAGTACACCGCCTGTATCGCTTTGTTGATGATACCGTGTCCTACGGCAAGCACTGTTTTTCCCGGGTATTCCCCTTTTATGAAATCCAGAAATCGCCTTGCCCGATTCATCATCGCCTCAAGCGTTTCAATATCATCGGGCCACACCTCGTCTTTCAGGTCGGGGATGTAGCGTCCGGTAAACGATCCCCAGTCACGTTCCCTGAGCAGCTCAGTTGTCTGAACCTCCAGGCGATGGGGCTCTGCAACGATCATCGCCGTGTCCATTGCCCGCTTCAAGTCGCTGGAAACCACAGCATCTATAGGCGTTGCGGCCATCTGGTCACGCAGCTGGCGGGCCTGTCTGACACCCTCGTCATTGAGCATGCCCTGCGTCTGTCCCTGCATGATTTTATTGGCATTATCCACGGTCTCACCGTGACGAACTAATAATAAAATGGTCTTCATTGCGTGCTTTTATTGTGCAAAGTTACACAATTATTTGGGATTTGAGACTTGGAATTTGAGATTTTTTATTACCTTTGCAGCAGAACAACAAACAAAAGAGGTTATGAGAATACTACAAAGTTCGGTTTTCCGCGCCCTGTGTGCCATCATCATCGGCGCCCTGCTTATCAAGTTTCCCGACAATACAGTGAAAGGCATTACCGTAGCCATCGGTGTGCTCTTCCTCATCTCCGGGCTCATCTCATGCGTCACCTACTTCTGGTCGAAACGTCACGTCAGCGAATATAAAGTCTACGATGTCGAGGGCAACCTGGTAGCTGGCGAGCAGCCGCCCTTCCCCATTGTGGGCATCGGAAGTGCCATCCTTGGTCTCATCCTGAGCCTGTCGCCTACGTTCTTTGTCTCGGCCCTGATGTACATCATCGGCGCCATCCTCGTCTTAGGCGCCATCAACCAGTATATGGGTCTTCTTAGTGGTCGTCGCTACGGACATATCAGCCTGTGGTACTGGATTATGCCTACACTTATCCTGCTCACGGGCATCTACGTCATGGTGAAGCCCATGGCTCCCCTTAACATGGCCATGCTCGTTCTGGGCTGGTGTACCCTGGTCTACGGCATTGTAGAGCTGATCAACGCCCTGAAGTTCTACCGCGACAAGAAGTCGTGGATCAAGGCTCAGGACCAGCCCGAACAGCTCGACGTCTTTGAGGAAGTCAAAGACATAGAATAAAGGCATAGTGGTAGGGACGGTTGCCATCGATGGTATATTGGGGCAAGGTACGCTGTCCCCAGGTGTCGACGCCGCCCACACCATGGATATTAAGGTCGATATTGAGATTAACAAAACGGCCACGCTGGAGGTCCTGAGCATGACGGGGAGCAGCGTCAAGGTCTTCTTCACCATAATCCCAGGCACGGACGCAGAGGGGTTGGAGCCCCTCGATGCGGAGGGTTCTTCCCGTCGCTGATGCGATTTCGAACCAACGGATGTCGCAACGGTTGCCGTTGTCCTGTGGACGAATATATTCCGTTTCATATTCACTGAGGGGCATCTCGTAGATGCCGAGGAAAGCGCTGCGCTTGCGGTCGGGGTAGTTCTCCCATGGGCCGCGACCATAGTAGCGTATCTGCGTGTAGCTGGCAGGCAAGCGCATCCGCATGCCGACTTTAGGGATAATAGAGCGGTCGTCAGCTGTAGGCTGATAGTCCATCTCGACAAGGATGGTACGGTCGTCGATGATGGTATAATTGACAGTGACGTCCTTCACCTCTTTCCACTCCGCCACACGACGTGCGAATCCAGCAGCGCGCTGGTTGTCGTTCTCGGGCTTCCAGAAGTAGGGCTCCAAAGGTCCTTGCAATACCTCGCGACCATCGACTATCCAAGAGGTGAGCGTATTTCCGTTGATAGTAACAGCCTCACCCCCAACCCCTCTCCCACTGGAGAGGGGAGTTTTGGAGAGGGGAGCTGATAGACTCTTGGGTTGTGGGTATTCGTAAGGCTGTAGCACGAACTGCTCGCGGGCCACTACAAAACCCTTCTCTGCCCACGGCTTGTCCTCGCGCAGGCGGGCGGTGACGTTCAGCAGTGTCTCACTACCATACCGTAACGTGTCGTAGGTGATGTCATACTCGCTGGGGGCGGTAAAGCTGTCGCGATTGATGATGCGGATAGTTCCGTCGTCGTCGCGCTTGAAGGTAATCGGCTGATAGACGTATTGCACCTCGTAGTAATGGGGATGCGGTTGGCGGTCGGGCGCCAGCAATCCGTTAATACAGAAGTTCCCGTCGTTGGGCTGGTCGCCAAAGTCGCCACCGTAGAGGAAGGCCCCCTCCAACCTCCCCCCACTGGGGGAGGCTTTTTCTGCGGCAGGATTCCCCCTCCAGTTGGAGGGGGTTAGGGGGAGGCTCAGTCCCTGATCCACCCAGTCCCAAATGGCGGCACCGGCAATGCTGCTGTCAGCGTAGATGACATCCCAATACTCCTGGAAGTTGCCCATCGAGTTGCCCATGGCATGGGCATATTCACGGGCGATGAGCGGTTTTTCGGTCTCCTTCTCTGCCTCAGCCTTCAGCACGTCGGGCGTAGGATAGCCGAAGTCGTGGAGGGCAGAGTAGCGCGGATGACAGTCGTAGAAAGGCAGGCGGGTGCTGTCGAGGGCTACGACGGTGTCGTACATCGCCTGGAGGTTAGGCCCTACCCCACCCTCGTTGCCGAGACTCCAGAGGATGACGCACGGATGGTTGTAGTCGCGCTTGACCAACGATTCGGCACGGTCCACATGAGCGTCTTTCCAGGCAGGGTCCTCGCCCATCTCATGATTGGCATAGCCGTAGCCGTGAGTCTCCTGGTTGGCCTCGTCCATCACGTAGATGCCCCAGCGGTCGCAGAGCTCGTAGAGGTACTCGCGGTCGGGATAGTGGCTGGTGCGCAGAAAGTTGATGTTGGCCTGCTTCATGAGTGCGATGTCCTTTTCGTAGGTGGCATCGTCCACGTAGCGCCCCGTGCGGGGATGGTGGTCGTGACGATTGACGCCGCGCAGCTTCACGTTCTTGCCGTTGATCTTAAAGACCTCGCCGACGCATTCCACGCGCTTCACGCCGAAGTGGTAGGCAAATTCTTCATCGTTCTTGCTATCCTTCATGCCAAGCAGTTGCACGGTGAAGGGATATAGCCAAGGTTTCTCGGCAGTCCACAGACGAGGCGGGGCGTCATAGTGATAGGTGAGCTCTACGGTAACGGTATCGGCGGCACGCAGCTTCGCAATACGATGGTTGGTGATGTTCCTATGATGAGGATTGATGTTGACGCCATATAGTTCAGGACACGCCATCTGTATCTGAACCAACAGGTTCTTGGCAGTTTTCTTGCCCGTATTGCATACAGTAATCTTTGCATTGACGGTGAATTTCGAGTAGTCGTCGTTGGGAATGGCGGTGACGTGGTAGTCGGCAATATGCACCAGCGGTCTTACCCACAGTTGTACGCTGCGGAAGATGCCTGAGAGCCGCCACATGTCCTGGTCCTCGAGGTACGAGCCGTCGCTCCAGCGATAGACCTCGACGGCTACTTTGTTCTTGCCAGCGCGCATATACTTGGTAACGTCGAACTCTGCGGGCGACATCGAGTTCTGGCTGTAGCCCACCCGCTGGCCGTTCACCCACAGGTAGAAGGCCGAGTGGACGCCGCCGAAGTGCAGGATGAGGTTCTTTGAGAGCATCTCCTTCGTGACATCGACAAACGTGACATACGACCCTACGGGGTTGCGGTTCTCGTATGCCGTCCAGTCCTTGGGCGGCTCGGTGGTCACGCTGGGGCGGTTGCGCACAAAAGGGTAGTTGATGTTGATATAGATAGGTGTGCCGTAGCCCTGCGTCTGCCAGTTGCCCGGCACGGCGATTCTGTCCCAACCGCTCACGTCGTAGTCCTCCTTGTAGAAATCAACAGGCCTGTCCTCTGGCTTAGGACTCCAGTGGAACAGCCATTGTCCGTCAAGCGACACAATCTCTTGACACTCCTTCTCTTTCGACGGCAGCTGCAGTGTGGCATGATATGGCAGTTTGTTGATGCCCAATACGGCAGGATTCTCCCAGTCGTGGGTGGTCTGCGCATGAACCGTTATGGTCAATAACGATGTCAGTATGATGAGACTTCTTTTCATGATTATTTCGATTTGATGGTAAGGTTGGCTTTAGGCAGACTGCTTTTGATGCTTACTGTTGCCTTGCCCTTGTTCTTGTTACTGCGCACCACGAGCAGGGCACGTCCTTTCCATGTGGTAACATGTGACGATGTCTTCGGCTCGCGGTCAGTGAGGTCGGCAGTGGCAAACGCCATCAGTCGGCCTTGTCCCTGAACTGTAGCCTCGCAGGGGATGGCGGCATCGGGACATACACGACCCTGGGCGTCAACCACCTCGACGGTGATGAAAACCAAGTCCTGACCGTCTGCCTTGAACGCGGGCTTATCGGCAGTGAGACGCAGCTGAGCAGGTTCGCCAGAAGTCTGAAGACTCACCCCCAGCCCCTCTCTTGTAGAGAGGGGAGTGGTTACTTCAGCTCGCAATGTGCCCGGCTCGTAGTTGACGGTAAAGACGGCCTTATATTCCGTTTCTTCGCTGACAGCCTTGGTGCCGATGAGTTTGTCGTTGAGATACAGCTTGACTTCCGGTGCCTTGGTATACACCTCGACCTCGATGGGCTTGCCTTCCCATCCTGGCCAATTCCAGCTCTCCCACGTAGGCCATACGCTCCACGCCGTCATGTTGATCTTGCCACAATAGCCATCCGGCTCGCGAACGGCCAAATAGACACCCCCCTCCAAACCTCCCCGAGGGGAGGCTGCTACGTCCCCCTCGGGGGACAACAGGGGGGTATTCCGAGAGGATTCTACCAACAGGGGGGCATTCCACAACATCTCCCTATAATGACTGATGGGTTTGCGCCAACCCGTGATATCCACATCGCCGCAGTAGGCACCGTGCCACTCGGGCACACCACCCTCGCGCCAGTGCTCGCCTGGCGTCTCACCATCGTAGTAATTACGGCCGATGCCCGACTCACCTAGGTAGTCGAGACCTGTCCACACAATATCGCCAATGACGTACGGATAGTCGCGAACCAGCTTCCAGTTCTTGAAAGCATCGCGCGGATAGCTCTCCGTCTGCCACATCACCCGCTTGGGATTACGCTGATGATCGCTAGCGTGCTTATGAATCATGTAGTTATAACCACCGATGTCGAGCACATCGAAGTGGGGGTCGTAGATCTCCCAATCGCTGTCCCAGGCACACAGGGCTTCTGTTACAGGGCGCGTGGTGTCGTAATCCAGAATAGCCTGCTTCAACAGCTTAGCAGTATGTACCACGCGGATGTCCTTGCGCTCTATCACCTCGTTGCCGATGCTCCAGCAGATGATGCTGGGATGGTTGCGGTCGCGCTCCACCATCGCACGAATATCCTCCTGATAGCACGAGTCAATCAGCGTAGAATAGTCGTAGGGTTTCTTGGCTGTGCGCCAGCCATCGAAGGCTTCGCCGATGACCAGCATACCAATAGAGTCACAGGCATCGAGGAAGGCGCGTGTGGTGGGGTTGTGCGAGGTGCGGATAAGGTTGAAACCAGCATCCTTCATCTGGCGCACCTTTCTGATTTCGGCAGCATCGAAGGCCATTGCGCCCAGCACGCCATCGTCGTGATGCACACAGGCACCATTGATGAGCAGCGGCTTGCCATTGAGCACAAAGCCCTTCTCGGCATCGTAAGTAAACGAACGGACACCATAGTTTACCGACTGCTGATGAACGACGTTTCCATTTTCTTTCAGTTCAGCCTTCACTTCGTAGCGGAAAGGATCATCCGGCGACCACAGGTGAGGATTCCTGACGATGAACGAAGTAGAAACTGTCTTCTGCTGATGGGCAGGCACGCTTACCGTCATCTGGCCTACGCCAACGGCTACCACTGCATTTCTATCGCGGTCGCTCTCGTTCTGCACCGTCACGTCCACCCTTACAACAGCCTTGTCTGACGATATCTCTGGCGTAGTAACAAACACACCGTTCTCGGCAATATGCAGGGCGGGCATCGTCTCCAGCCACACATGGCGATAGATGCCTGAGCCAGTATACCAGCGGCAGTTGGGCTGTTCTCTGTTGTCGACCTTTACCAGCACCTCATTCTGTCGCTTGTCTCTATATAAATAAGGTGTAATGTCTACCGTGAATGGCGTGTAGCCGTAGGCATGCTGACCAGCTTTCTGTCCGTTGATGAACACCTCGGCCTTCTGATACACGCCCTCAAAGTGCATTTTGACCAAGGAATGGTCCATTGTCCATTTTCCATTATCAATTGAAAACAGTTTCTTGTACTCTCCCTTGCCTCCAGGATACCAACCGCCGTCGGTACCGCTGGCACCAGTTGCCGGGTCGGAGGCATAGAATATCGCCCAATCGTGAGGCAAATCTACACTAACAGTCTTGCCCTCGCGGATAAACTGCCAGCCATTGTCAAACAGCGTTCTCTGTGCTGAAGTACCAAAAGCCAAGAGCCAAAAGCCAATAGTTAAAAGCCAGTTTCTTTTCATATTTTCAATTTTCAATTTATTCGATTTCTACATCATCAAAGGCCATGCGCTCGCCCTCTGCCAGACGGTCGGCATCGAATTTAAGGATGCGAACCTTTGCGGCGGGGAACTTGATGGTTTGCCAAATGGGGTTGTTCACGATGTTCGAGAACTCGCCCGTGGCCAGCTTCTCCCAGTGACTCCAATCGGTAGAGCCCCAGAGGGTGTAGTGGGTGACCAATCCTTCGCGAGTGCCTTGCGGCGGCAGATAGCGGAAAGTGGTAAAGGTCTGCTCTGTATCCCAGTCAATCATCATCTGTGTGGGGGTGCTGAAGAAATAATGCAGTCCGCTGCTGCGTTTCTCGCCTGAGTCAGGGATATCGGCAGTAAGTTCAGGGGCAAGGTATACGCCAATCTTCTTTATGATGGGCTCTGCCTTATAATCGGTAATGGTAAAGCGCAGTTTCGAGGCCTTCACGGTGGGGAAGCAGATGATGCGGCGATGCCCGATGGTGGTCAGCCCGTCGCCATTCTCTACCAGTTCATCCCTTAGCGGTTGCCATTTGCCGTCAACCAGTGCCTCCAGCGCAAACTTCTTCACCCGCTGCCCCTGCGCAATGTCCTCCTCGGCAACGAAACGGTTGAACGCCGCACCTTTCTTAATATCAACGATATAGGTAACCGCTCCCCTCTCCAGTGGGAGAGGGGTCGGGGGTGAGGCTAAATTCTCCCTAAACACCTCATCTATCATCTTCTTGAACGCGATACCCCGCAGACTGTCCGTCGGATGTATTCGTCCATTAGGCGCTATGGGGAAGTTGAGCAGCAGCGTAGAGTTGCGGCCTACCGATTTATAATAGGTATCCATCAGCTTCGACAGACTCTTCACATGTTCGTTCTCCGTCTCGTGGTAGAACCAGCCTGGACGGATACTGGTATTCGTCTCGCCAGGGCACCACACATTGCCATCCTCCACACCGTAGTGCAGCATCTCATAGGGCACGTCGCCATCGCGGTACAGCAGGCTCCAGTTGGTTTCGCCCACATTACCAGCCTCAGTGCCCACCCAGCGCAGGTCGCCACGGTCGCTGCCGTCGTTCCAGATCAGACATTTGGGCTGCAGCTGGCGAATCATCCTATACGTCTCTGGCCACTCATAATACGTGGTGCGGTCTATCTTGCGCGTCTCGTTGGCACCACCATACCAGCCGTCGCCGCCATTAGCGCCGTCAAACCACACCTCGAAGATGTCGCCGTAGTTGGTCAGCAACTCGCGCAGCTGGTTGCGGAAATACTCCACGTAGGCAGGACGCCCGTACTCAGGATGGTTCCTGTCCCAAGGCGACAGATACACGGCAAACTCCAGTCCCTCTTCGCGACAGGCATCGGCCAGTTCGCGCACCACGTCGCCCTTGCCATCCTTCCACGGCGAGTTCTTCACGCTGTACTCCGTATACTTAGACGGCCACATACAGAAGCCGCAATGATGCTTGGCGGTAAAGATGATGCCTCGCATGCCAGCCTGCTTGCACACACGCGCCCACTGCCGACAGTCGAGCTGCGAGGGATTGAAAAGCTTTGGGTCCTCGTTGCCGAAGCCCCACTCCTGGTCGGTATACGTGTTGAGCGAGTAATGGATAAACGCATACATCTCCATATCCTGCCAACGCAGTTGGTTAGCATTGGGCAGCGGTCCTACTGTCGTCTTATCACCTGTGTCCTGTGCGCTCGCGTTAACCGCCAACAGTAACACCACTATCACTACGAAGAACTTCTTGCTGTGTAAACTCATTGGTTGATTCTGGTTTTTAGTTTTCGATTGCAAAGATAGTGCAAATAGAGCGAAAAATATAATAAATCGCAATTTATTTTCATTACCGATGCAATATAGCCGAAGTTTACCCGGGGTAAACTACCCCCTTTACTCCGACTAAACTCCCAGTTTAGTCCGGGTAAACTCTAGGCCAGTTAGGATTGCTAAATAGGCCAGTTAGGATTGCTAAATAGGCCAGTTAGGATTGCTAAATAGGCTAGTTAGGATTGCTAAATAGGCTAGTTAGCAAAAACACCTCAACACCTCACTTAACACCACTGAAACGCCTATCTACAAAGGGATTAACGAGAGTGAGGTGTTTTGCAAACACCTCACTCAACACCTCACTCAACACCTCACTTTTTTCATAGTTCGGGATTACACTCCCGTAACGATTCCCTGGATATATGTCTTGAGGATGTGGATGCCTGTCTTATTGTCACCACCCCAGGGGATGATGAGGTCGGCAAACTTCTTGGTGGGCTCAATGAACTGCTCGTGCATGGGCTTCAGCACCTTCTCGTAACGGTCGAGCACCATATCAACAGTACGGCCACGTTCGACGACATCGCGACGGATGTTTCTGATGAGGCGGACATCGTCGTCGGTGTCGACAAAGATTTTCAGATCCATCATGTCGCGCAGCTTCTTGTAGTGCAAGGCCATGATGCCCTCGATGATGATGACGGGCTTGGGGTCGACATGTACGGTTTCCTTCTGGCGGTTGCTCTCTATATAAGAATAGGTGGGCTGCTCCACCGCCTCGCCGTTCTTCAGCATCTTGATGTGCTCTGTGAGCAACTTCCAGTCGAAGGCATCGGGATGGTCGAAGTTGATGGCGGCACGCTCTTCAGGTGTCAAGCCCGTAGTGTCGTTGTAGTAGGAGTCGAGGGGGATGACTGCTGCATAGTGAGGTGGCAGCGCTTTTGATATACGTTTAACGACGGTGGTCTTACCAGAACCTGTACCGCCAGCAATTCCAATGATGGTCATAATAGTAACATTTTATACGTTTTAGGCCACAAAGATAGAAATTATTTTTGAAACGACAAGAGTTTTCTGCACAAAAAGCAAAATAATTAGCAGAAAATTTGGCTGACTGCGGAATTATTAGTAATTTTGCAGCCCGAAATTATCATTAACAAATAACGAACAATAGAAATGAAGAAAGGAATTCATCCAGAAAACTATCGCCCCGTCGTGTTCCGTGACATGTCCAACGGCGATATGTTCCTTACGAAGTCTACAGCAAAGACGAATGACACAGTAGAATTCGAAGGTGAAACTTACCCAGTGGTAAAAGTCGAAATCTCAAGCACCTCTCACCCGTTCTATACTGGTAAGAGCAAGCTCGTTGACACGGCCGGTCGCGTCGATAAGTTCATGAGCCGCTACGGTAAGGCTGCGAAGAAATAAGATATTTCTCACTGAAGAAGTTGATATAAGAAGTGCGTCAAGGTAGTTGCATATGCCTCGACGCGCTTCTTTTTTTGTGAAATTTCCGTAAAACCTTTGGCTGTCACGGGGAAAATTCATATTTTTGTACCAAAATACAATTGTACCATCAATAACAACTACAAAAATGAAAACTGTTTATGAATTCTCTGTCAAGGACAGAAAAGGTAAGGACGTATCACTCAAAGAGTATGCCAACGAAGTACTGCTGATTGTCAACACGGCAACCAAGTGCGGTTTTACACCCCAATACGACGAGCTGGAGGCACTTTACAAGAAGTATCATGCCGAGGGCTTCGAGATTCTTGACTTCCCCTGTAACCAGTTTGGCCAGCAGGCTCCCGGAACTGACGAGAGCATCCACGAGTTCTGCAAGCTGAACTTCGGAACAGAGTTCCCCCGTTTCAAGAAAGTGAAGGTGAACGGCGAGGATGCCGACCCGCTCTTCATATTCCTGCAGGAGCAGAAGGGTTTTGCGGGATGGAACATGGAGCATCCTATAGCAGGAATCCTCGACAAGATGCTGGGCGAAGCTGATCCCGACTATAAGGAGAAGAACGACATCAAGTGGAACTTCACCAAGTTCCTTATTAATAAGAAAGGTATAGTCGTTGCCCGCTTTGAGCCAACGGAGAAAATAGAGAACATTGAGAAACAGATAGAAGAACTGCTGAAATAATTCAATTCAGAATTGACAATTTACAATTGACAATTATGGAAAGAACCAAGTGTTTGATTATTGGCAGCGGGCCTGCCGGATATACTGCTGCCATCTATGCCAGCCGTGCCAACCTGCAGCCCATAGAGTATTGTGGCATGCAGCCCGGAGGTCAGCTGACGCAGACTACCGAGGTGGAGAACTTCCCTGGCTATCCGCAGGGAGTGGACGGCAACCAGATGATGATGGACCTCCGCGAGCAGGCCGAGCGCTTCGGAACAGACATCCGCGACGGTGAGATTGTGAAGGTTGACTTCTCGAAGGCCCCCTATGCCTGTACCACAGACGACGGCAGCGTGATAGAGGCTGACACGGTCATTATTGCCACTGGTGCCTCGGCAAAGTATCTTGGTCTGGACGACGAGCGGAAATACAACGGTCAGGGCGTATCAGCCTGTGCCACCTGCGACGGTTTCTTCTACCGCAAGAAGACGGTGGCCGTAGTCGGAGGCGGTGATACTGCCTGTGAGGATGCCCTCTACCTGTCGGGACTGGCCAAGAAAGTGTACCTCATTGTGCGCAAGCCCTTCCTCCGTGCTTCACAGGTGATGCAGCAACGTGTCAAGGAAGCTGAGAACATAGAGATTCTCTTCGAGCACAACACCATTGGCCTCTTTGGCGAGAACGGTGTTGAAGGAGCGCATCTGGTGAAACGGAAAGGAGAAGCCGACGAGAGCTTTGTCGATATTCAGATTGACGGATTCTTCCTGGCTATAGGCCATAAGCCCAACACGGACATCTTTAAGGAGTGGCTGGACACCGATGAGGTGGGCTACCTGAAGAAGATTGACGGAACCCCGCGCACGAAGATACCCGGCATCTTTGTTGCTGGCGACTGTGCCGACCCCGTCTACCGCCAAGCCATCTCAGCAGCCGGCAGCGGTTGCCAAGCCGCCATCGAGGCCGAGCGCTACCTGCTGAACAAATAGGTACTAGGAGGACTAGTAGTTCTAGTAGTACTAGTGGTACTAGAAGACCTAGAAGACAAGAATCAA
>Ga0310697_10003318_pt1 | contig 16366 bp, 13 predicted proteins | sample 172DNAGHGlowgp2_FD_203883 | JGI IMG/M metagenome (GOLD analysis project Ga0310697, IMG submission 203883) | Sheep rumen microbial communities from Palmerston North, Manawatu-Wanganui, New Zealand - 1728 DNA GHGlow gp2 (v2) (version 2) | ecosystem: Host-associated > Mammals > Digestive system >... | reverse complement strand
TGCCATCGCCATGGTATGGACTTCCTTGGCAGGTTGTGGAACAAGTCGTCTTATCCCGACGATCCGTTGCAGGCTTATATGCGTCTGACGATGACAGGCACCACCGCACAGAAGCTGGCGCAACTCGGTGATGAGATGTGGGAATATGGAGCTCGTATGACGACCTTCGATATGGATCAGTTGCGTACACGTGGCACTGGCACTATCAACAGGCGCAGTCAGACAGCCCTCACGAAGGATGCCGAAGGCTATTGGTGGCCCACCGCTGCGAACTGCATCGAGAATTGGGGCAATAATGCTATCCGCTTGAACGTTCCTACTAATGCAAAGACAGTGTATGCCGACTTCCAGGGGAAGGCAGGCGCAGACGGTTATATAGATTATAATAAGGTGCGTGCTGGCTGGCGTGTGGGTTTCGTTGCTCTGCAGAAGGATGGCACACGAGTCTATAGCGACATCACAGCATCCAACTACCAGAACCCCAATCAGACCATTTCCTTTGACTGCCCAGCCAACTGCTCAAACCTTTGGCTTGTCGTGTCAGGTGCTCCCACGACCTATTGGACTCGTGATTGGGTAGGCTGGGACGAGGAGGGGCAGACAGAACAATGGCCTTATCGTGTTCATTTCTACCAGACCAACGTCTATGGACAGACCAATGACAATGGTTATCCTGTCGGCATAACAGATTTGGCTGATGAGGATCAGGCAAACGCTAAGAGCGAGAACGTATATTCCATCACTGGAAGGATGATTCGTCAGGGAACCTCCTCATTGGAAGGACTGCCACGCGGCATCTACATTGTTAAGGGGCAGAAGGTAATCGTACGATAGTTACGGACTCTGCGTACAACGAATAATACGAATCATGCGGATTGATCGAGCCCTCATTCGTGGGGCGTCAATTCGCATGATTCGTATTATTCGTATTATTCGTACGGAGGACGGCTTTCAATCAAGATGGAAAACCTCTCTGAGAGGAATTGTGACAGGACTGTTGTCGGGATTTGTCTCCATGATGTCTTTCATGTAGTCCCACCAGCGCTTCGTGGTCTCGTCTGCACCCATATCCTGTGAGCTTTGCTCCCCTTCAATCTCCTGATACCCGAAAAGAATGTTTGTATCTCGGTCCCAGTAAATGCTGTAATTGCCGACACCGGCATCCTTGATTCCTTTTTTCAGTTCTGGCCATAAGGCAGCGTGTCGGCGTTCATACTCTTCTTCGAAGCCTGGTTTAAGGTACATTTTAAAAGCAAAACGTTTCATTTTTTGTCTTATTTATCAGTTGACGTGACAAAAGTACACAAAAACTTATGAAAATAGATGGCTCCTTGACAAATTTTCTCTTGGAAATGTTTTAAAAAGTTCCAAATGAGCATATTATTAACAGAAAAAAGGTATCAGCATGTTATTTTGGCCCGTAAAACAAACCTCGGTCAATTGGAATCATGTATCTTTGCAGCGCAAGGTGAAAGAATCACCTCAAACAACACATTATTCACGAATTAGGTCATATCGTATGCCTGAGACCACTATTCATCAACAACATCAGAAAATCAACTTGCAGGCTTTCATGGAGAAGAACTTCAGGTGCGATATGTCTATGAGTGAATTTGCGACTTCCTCTGGACGAAGCCTCTCCACCTTCAAGCGTGATTTCAAGAAGATGAGCCCGCTCTCTCCTGAGCGATGGCTCACAAATCGTCGTTTGCTTGAAGCATTTGAGCTTTTGAGACACGGACGTCGTGTATCGGATGCCTGCTTCGATGTCGGCTTCAAGAATGTCTCACATTTCTCCGCCATCTTCAAGAAGAAATTCGGGATTACCCCTGGCGAGGCACGCAAGGGTAAGGAACCTGTCCAATAAAAGGATTACAGATTAATAACTCGGTCACCACATTGGTGACTGAGTTCTTTTTGTATGGTCTGTTGCTCCATGAACTGGCGCATGAGCTCATCAGTTCTATGTTGGTCTTTTTGTATTTCTGGATCGCCCATCTGTTGCATGAGGGATTGCAGCTGTGCCCTCACAATGGCCAACTTGTAAGCTATCATCAGCTGTGGCATCAATTCCAGCAGACGTTCTTCTTCGGGTTTCACGGGAATACCTTTCTCATGAATCTTACTCAGTGCTTCCGGGTCATGAGCCAATTCGTTGGCTAAATTGGCGATTTCCATATCGGGGTGATTCTCGAAGTAGCGGTCGCAGCGGAATCCGTCTTCCTGATAATGCTGTAAAGCTTCATCAAGAATACGGCGATGTAGCGGATTCCGCAGTTGGAGTCCATCGTTAGCTAAAGCATACGATACATATTCTGCGACCTTTAAAGCACGCTCCTGACCAGTCTCCTCATCCTCTATCTGGCACATAACTTTCTCACCATGGCGTACCACTACTTGAATAAGTTGCCGCTCAATACCGATAATCTTCTCGTCTTCGTGTGAACGACTCGGTTGTAAATGAAGCTCAGCGGGGCTGTGCGTTTCTTGTCCGAATACTTCGGGTGGAATATCTGTAGGGGGTAGGGGATCACCGTCTTGAGAGTCGGTTGCAGAGTTTTCCTTCTGACTGTTTTGTTCGTTCGTGTTGTTGTCATTACGTTCACGTTCACGCTCCTTTTGTCGTTCATCCCTCATCCGTTTGCGGACCTTGGCAACGGCAGACGTGATGATGCGCTCCTCGATGGAGAGCATCTGAGAAGTCTCCTTGATATAAAAGGTGCGCGTGATTTCATCGGGGATAACGGCCAGACTATCCACGATATTGTTCACCAGGCGTGAGAGTTTGATAGGGTCTCCTTGCGCCTCGTTCAATAGCAAGTCTGTCTTGAAGCGGATGAAATCCACCTGATGATCGGTCAGGTATTCTTGGTATTCGGTGGCCGTGTGCTTTCGTGCAAAACTGTCTGGGTCATCACCATCGGGCAGCAGCAGCAGTCGCACCGTCATGCCCTCTGCCAGCAGCATATCGATGCCTCGTTGCGAGGCTTTGATGCCGGCAGCATCGCCGTCATATATGACAGTGATGTTCTCGGTAAAACGATGAATCAGTCTGATCTGTTCATGTGTCAGTGCCGTACCGCTACTGGCCACCACATTCTCTACGCCTTGTTGGTGCATCGCCATCACATCGGTGTAGCCTTCCACGAGGTAGCAGAGGTCTTGTTTCACGATGGCTTGTTTGGCGAAGAACAGACCGTAAAGCTCACGTTTCTTGGAATAGATGACGCTCTCAGGTGAGTTCTGGTATTTAACCTGAACGCCTTTGGTGCGGCTGTCCAGTACACGCCCTCCAAACCCAACGACTTTGCCTGAGATGGTGTGAATCGGGAAGATGACACGGTTTCGGAAACGGTCATAGGTCTTGCCCGCCTCATTGCGGATGCAGAGTCCTGTCTTCAGCAGGTAATCCTCATTATAGCCTGCGGCCTTGCCCGCCTGCCATTGGGCATCATATTTATCGGGGCAATAACCTAATTGGAACTTCTTGATTAAGTCGTCACGAAAGCCGCGCTGACGGAAATATGCCAATCCGATAGTACGGCCATCTACTGTGTCGTTCATCTGCTCTTGAAACCACTCGTTGGCCCATTCGTTGACCACAAACATACTTTCGCGCTCGCTCTGCTCTGCCTTTTCCTCATCTGTCTGCTCGCGTTCTTTGATTTCGATGTGGTACTTCTTGGCCAGGTAGCGCAGTGCATCGGGATAGCTCAACTGCTCGTGCTCCATGATGAAGTGCACGGGTGTGCCGCCTTTGCCACAAGCAAAACACTTGCAGATATTCTTCGACGGCGACACCATGAATGACGGCGTACGGTCATCGTGGAATGGGCACAGCCCCTTCAAGTTCGCTCCCGCGCGCTTTAAGGTCACAAAGTCAGAGACGACATCCACGATGTTCGCCGCGTCCAAAATTCTATCAACCGTCTGCCTGTCAATCATTCCTTATTCCTCATTCTTCATTTAACAGCCTCTCCCTTGCCGTCCTCTGTCAGATAGAACAGGGGGGCGGGGTTGGTCTGTTCCTGCTCGTAGTAGTGCAGGCCGCTGTCATTGGTGCGGGGATGCCACTCCCCCAGCAGGTTAATCATCTCTGTCGCTGCCCAGATGACAGGGCCGTAGCCATGAGCGGCAGCCGTGCTGACCGGACGATAGTAGTAGAAGGCGGGGTCAAAAGCCATGCCAGTGCCTACGCAGGTTCCTGCCACTTTCCCATCCTCTGTAATCTTTGTGCTGATGGCGTGCCATGCCAGCTGGGCCACACCACCGTAGGTGATACCTTCAATCCATCCCTTGCGGATGGCGTGGGCGATGGAATAGCAGTAGATGGCGGTGGCAGAAGTCTCCAGATAGCTGTCGTTGCGGTCGAGGAGCTGATGCCAGAAGCCCTCGCTCGACTGCAGGGCACACAAGCCTGCGATGTGTTCGCGCAGCTGGTTCAGGATGAACTCGCGGTCGGGGTGATTCTCGGGCAGCATATCCAGCAGTTCAACAGTGGTGAGCAAAGCCCAGCCGTTGGCGCGTGCCCAGTGGTAAGTAGGCTGCTGTGCCAGACCCTCGACATAGCCATGACGATAAATCTTCTTTTCTGGTACCCACATACGCTTCACAAAATTCTTGTACATGGTTGCGGCCTCGTCGAAGTACTTCGAGTCGTTGAAGTAGATGCCTGCGTAGGCGATGGTCGGGATGCCCATATACATATCATCGAGCCACACGGTGTTGTGTTGCGGACGATGGCGGGCAAACATACCGTCAGGCAGGCGGTATTGGCCGTTCTCCAAGAAATTGAAGTAGTTGTTGATGATACTATCGAGTTTTACAGCAATCATCTCACGTTTTGTCCCTTTCATCATGGCTGTGCACATCGTGCCGCAATCGTCGAGGGCACGCGGATGCATAATCTGCTCTAATTGTGCAGTTTCCACTTTGATATTAGCTGTATCTTGCTTTTCTGCTGCAGCCACAGCCTCTGCAATCAGCTGGAATTTACCAGCGACATAATCTTTATAACGCATGTCGCCAGTGGCCTCGGCGGCATCAAGCAGGGCCTGATACGTAATACCCCACTCATAGGAACCGATGCGGAAGGTTCCTTGTTCACAATAGTTGAAGACACGGTCAAGGGCCGCTTTGACGTCCTCTGCTTTGAGTTCGCCATAGGGCACCTTATATTCAGGTTTCAGCAGATGTAGCGGGGTGTTGGAGTCGTTAATCTCCTCTGTCTGCTTATTCGTTTGTGTGCAGGAGGCCAGCGTGAGTACTGCTACGGCCATCAAGAATAGTTTTCTCATAAGATGATTTGTTAGATTTATCGTTATTGGGTGCAAATTTAGCAAATTATAAGCAAACAACACACTACTTTACACTTTTTTGTTTTATCTTTGTGCCATAAAAAATATTCACGACGATGAAACGACTACTCTTTTTCCTCATTTTCTTTGTTCCGGTAATGGCTTTTGCCGACACCACGGCACGCTTGCATTGGATAGGTAAGACACCGGAGGCCTCCAAACCTGTTAGCTTTGGCATACCTTTTCAAAAAGGTGAGATGAGGCCCGATGACAGTTTCTGCCTCACCACCGATGATGGAAAGCCAATTTTCTCCGACTTCTGGCCCACGGCCTATTGGCCCGATGGCTCGGTGAAATGGGGCGGTTTTGCAGCTGTCATCCCCGGTGGCACAGAAGGTGTGGTGTTCGAGAAGAGGAAGGCCGCTTCAACGGGTAGTGTGGACAGCAGTTCGCTTGCCCTCACCCTCAGTGAGACGTCAACTCAAATCCGCATTGGTTCAGGAGACTTTGTTGCATATATCCCTAAGCAGGGCGCAGCAATCATTGACAGTCTCGTATTAGACGGAACTCGCGTGACTGGCCGTGGACAATTGGTTTGTACCATTCAGGATAAGCCCTATGCCGAAGGTGTTGGCATCATTCATTTCGAAGACCTTGAAAGCAGTATAGACAAGGTGACGGTTGAGCGTGCCGGTGATGTGCGGGCTGTGGTGAAGATAGAGGGGAAGTACTCTTCCAGTAGAAGTAATGAAGATGACGGTGCGTCGGTGCTCCACCCTACGGGCGGATTCGGGAGAGGTGCTTTTGTCGTTCGTCTATACTTCTATGCCGGCTCGGAGCAAGTACGGCTTGTACACACCTATTTATATAATAGCGACCAGAACCATGACTTCATCCGTTCCCTTGGCGTACGTTTCGAGGTGCCGATGCGCGAACAGGCTTACAACCGCCATGTCGCCTTTGCTACACAAGATGGTGGCGTGTGGAGTGAGAGCGTGCAGCCGTTGAGCGGGCGGCGTGTCCTTGAGAACCCGAACCCAGACCCCGCTCACGAGGGCGCTGCCTCATCCATGGAACAACAGCAGGTGGCCGGACTACGCATCCCCGAGCCCTCTTCCTTCGATGAAAAGGGGCAAAATCTTCTGCACCACTGGGCACGGTGGAACACCTTCCGCCTCTCACAAACCTCTGACCAAGGCTATGCCATTCAGAAACGGGCTCATTCGAATAACCAGTGGGTCGGCACCCATGCTGGTCAGCGTGCTTCGGGCTACGCTTTCGTGGGCGATGTAAGCGGTGGACTCGGTCTCTGCGTCAAAGACTTTTGGCAGAGCTACCCTGCCTCGTTGCAGGTAGATAGCGCCTCGCACGAAACCGCTTTCCTCACGGCCTACCTCTGGGCTCCTGAGGGCGGTGCCATGGATCTGCGCCACTACGATAACGTCGCTCACGACCTCAACGCCTCCTACGAGGATGTACAGGAGGGTATGTCAACGCCCTATGGTATTGCGCGTACATCTGTGATTACGTTACTCCCCGAACGTGCCTATCCGGGTAAGGCTGCCGTTGCACGGCGCGCCCAACAGCTCAGCGAGGACGCCCCGCTCGTCTGCTCTCCCGAATACCTCCATTCCCGCCATGCCTTCGGCGTATGGAGCCTGCCAGACCGAAGCAATGAGCAGCGTGCTCAGGTGGAGGATTTGCTGAAAGATTATCTGGACTTCTATGTGAAGGCCATCGATGAGCACCATTGGTATGGCTTCTGGAACTACGGTGACGTGATGCACCAATACGATGCCGCCCGCCATGAATGGAAGTACGATGTCGGCGGCTTCGCGTGGGATAACACCGAGCTGGGCAGCATCTCGTGGTTGTGGTATTCGTTCCTGCGCACGGCACGTCCCGATGTCTGGCGCATGGCTGAAGCGATGACACGCCACACCTCAGAGGTCGATGTCTATCACATCGGTCCTTTCGCGGGGCTCGGCAGTCGTCACAATGTGAGCCATTGGGGATGCGGTGCCAAGGAAGCTCGCATCTCGCAGGCTGCCTGGAACCGTTTCTACTACTACCTCACCACCGACGAGCGCACAGGCGACCTGATGACAGCCGTAAAGGATGCCGACCAGATGCTTTACACCATCGACCCCATGCGTTTGGCCTTGCCGCGCGAGAAATACCCCTGCACGGCTCCGGCGCGTCTGCGCATCGGTCCCGACTGGGTGGCTTATGCGGGCAACTGGATGACAGAGTATGAGCGTACGCGGAACCCTAAGTATCTCAAGAAAATACAGGCCGGCATGAAGAGTATCGCCGCCTTGCCTAATGGTATGTTCACCGGTCCCGGAGTCCTTGGCTACGACCCTGCCACGGGCATCATCTCGTATGAGGGCGACAAGAATGTCACCCACACCAACCATCTGAAACTCATCATGGGTGGCTTTGAACTGTTGCACGAGATGATGGAGATGGTTCCGAACAAGAAGTTCGAAGCTGTCTATCTCGACCATAATGCCCGCTATCACCAGGTGACAAACAACCGTTTCCGTATCAGTCGTCTCAAGGGTTATGCGGCAGCTAAGTTGCATGATAAGTCATTAGCTGCAGATGCCTGGAAGGAGATGTGGCAGTACAGCCGTTCCGCTCAGCACTACCGTTTCAACCCACAGCTGGTGTTGCCCCCAGAGACGCCGCAGCCTCTCACTGAGAGCCCTGAGACCACCACCAATGACTGCGCCCTTTGGAGTCTCGATGCAATATATCTGCAAGAGGTAGTACCACAGTAACAGACTCTCCCCCCGCCCTCCCTATGAGGGAGTGGTCACCTAACAAGAATCGTAACTATTAGCTTACATACAGAAATGAAAAGAAAAACAATAGCAGCCATTTGTCTATTATTACTACCTTCCTCCCTATTCGCCAAGGTAACCGCACCCTCCCTAACAGGGAGGGCGGGGGGAGAGTCCGGGCCTTCCCTTATTGTTCATGTCACCAACCCTTCTTCCACAGACCGCAAGGATGTCCCCGTGGTTGTGGATTTGCATAAAGCTTTAAAAGAGAAAGCCTCTACCGTTCTTTCCGCAGAGGTAACCGCCCTCCCTTCCTCAAAAGATTCTACTCCCTCCCTCATAGGGAGGGCGGGGGGAGAGTCTGTTCAGCTTGACGATCTCGACGGCGACCTTGTCCCCGATGAGCTTTGCTTCGTGGCCGACATCCCCGCAGGCAGCACCCGTTCTTTCCGTGTAACTTGCCTTGCAGAACCCTCGCAGAAATCTTTCCTTCCCCGCACCGCCGCTTTCATGAAGGTGTGGGATCGCAAGTACCGCTACCCCTATATCAATAGCATCGAGTACCAGGGACGCAACGAGCCCCTTGCCACCTACGATGCCATCTACGGCCACGGCGCACAATGGGAGTCCGAGCTCGTTGGCTTCCGCGTCTATATGGACCACCGCCAGAGCATCGATATCTACGGCAAACCAACCCCTCAGCTCGTTCTTGACAGAACCAATTTCTACAGCACACGCGAAGATATTGCCAATGGCCTCGGCTGCGACATTCTTTTCGCAGGCCCCAGTGTAGGCGCAGGCTCTTTCCGTGGTTATGTGAACGATCAGCCCACATACGTGGATAGCGTGGAAGCCCGTGGTCAGCGCGTCGTAGCCAGCGGCCCCGTTCGCGCCATCGTGGAGGTGTGGGACAAGAACTGGTGGTACAACAACAAGATGCTACAGATGCGCCAGCGCTATACCATCTATGCCGGCCATCGCGATGTTCAGGTTGATATCCAGCTCTCCGGTGCCGCTGTCGATAGCGAGACATTCTGCACAGGCGTACAGAAAATAGAAATGGAGAACGAGGGACTCATGGAGCTCACAACGGGTCTCGTCGGGTCATGGGGAAAAAACATCCCCGACAAAGCTGCCGAGGATTTGGTAGAGGGCGTAGGCTTAGGTGTCTCTGTTGATGCTCCTTTCTTGTTGGCTAAGAAAGAAGATGCCTACAACTACCTCACCATCCTTCGTCCTGTTAACGGGCATATCCGTTACCATCTCGCCATTTGTGCCTTGATGGAGAAAAACGGTTTCCACAATGCTCAAAGCTGGTTCTCCTGGCTTAGGCAATGGCAGCAGGAACTGGGCCAACCTTGCGATGTGCAGGTTAAGTGAGTAGCGCTTCGGCTATTGTCAGGTCGAAGGGGGTTGTGATTTTGATGTTTTCGCGATTGCCTTCTACGAGGGCGACAGTGTGTCCAAGTGCCTCAACGACAGAGGCATCATCTGTGAAAGCATCCCGATAAGGCTGTTCGTATGCGCGCAGCAGCAGGTCCAGCTGGAAGGTCTGCGGGGTCTGCACAAGGCGGTACAGGGAACGGTCCACTGTGGCAGAGGCTTCCTCCCGAGCGCCCCCCGTTGAAGGGAGTATCTGGCGAATTGTCTCCACGACGGGGATGACAGGAACCGCAGCCCCGTATTCGCGGGCCGCATTGAAAGTGCGGCGGATGACTTCCGCACTCACAAATGGTCGCACCCCATCATGCACGGCAACCAATGCTCCCTCGGAACTGATGGATTCCATGAGTCTCTTGAGGCTCATCAGCCCATTCTTCACGCTGTGGAAGCGTGTCTCGCCACCGTCAGCGATGACGTGTGGGAGTGTGAAACCATGCTTTTGGCAAAGGCCTTGCCAAAAAGCCTGTTGGTCTTTGGGGAGAACTAAAATCAGCTGTATGCCTGGGATGGCCCGTTCGAAGGCCTCCAGTGTGTGCATCAGCACAGGTCGCCCGCCAATAGGCAGGAACTGCTTGGGCAGGTCAGCCCCCATGCGCAGCCCCTTGCCGCCAGCAACGATGATGCAAGACTCTCCTCTCTGCCCCTCCCTAAAAAGGAGGGGAGTAGTTACCTGTGACTGTAGAGAACTATTCGGTTTCATTGCGTGAAGTTTACTTATATAGCATCCCTTTGGCCAGTGCCTCAGCCGTCTCTTTGTTCTTCAGACGCTCCACAATGGTATAGCCGAATTCGAAGACGGCAGCAGGACCCTTGCCCGTGATGAAGAGGCCGTCCTGCTCCACGAGGGCTCCCGTGTAGGTGGCGCCGCGGAGTTCTCCTTCAAAGCCAGGATAGCAGGTCGCACGCTTACCTTCAAGTAAGCCGAGTCTTCCGAGAATCAGCGGGGCTGCGCAGATGGCAGCGACTGGGCGTCCGAGATAGACATGATCGCGGATGCGCTCGTTCAGGTCTTCACAGGCCGCAAGGTTTGTGGCTCCGGGTAGTCCGCCGGGGAAGATGAGCATCTCAGCATCGAAGAATTCGATGTCCTTCAGCAGAGCGTCCGTTTCGACGCGTATGCCGTGCGAGCCGGTGACGAAGCGCTCATTGGTGATAGAGACAATCTGCAGGTCAAGGCCAGCGCGGCGGATGATGTCGGCAGTTCCGAGGGCTTCCAGTTCCTCGGTACCAGTAGCAAAAAAGAGATAGATCATAATTATTATTGAAGTTGTGCAAGATACCTTTTGATGGTTTCTTCAAGTCCTAAGTACAGGGCATCGCAGATGAGGGCGTGTCCGATGCTCACCTCGTCAGTCCATGGAATCTGCTGATGGAAGTATGCCAAGTTCTGCAGGCTGAGGTCGTGTCCGGCGTTGAGTCCAAGGCCCAGCGCCTTGGCTGCTTTGGCAGCGCGTATGAAGGGGGCGATGGCGGCGGCGCGGAGGGCTTTACCCTCAGGAGAACCTTCGGGAACAGCAATGGCGGCAGCCATGTCTGTGGCATAGGGCTCGGTGTAGAGCTCTATGCGGTCGGCACCGGTGCGTGCTGCGTATTCGACCATCTCTTCGTCAGCATTGACAAAGATGCTCACGCGAATGCCGGCTTCACGGAAGCGGGCTGTCACATCGGTGAGAAAGTTCAGGTGTGTCTTCGTGTCCCATCCGTGGTTGCTGGTAATCTGGTCGTGTCCGTCGGGCACGAGTGTCACTTGTGTAGGGCGGTTTTCCAGCACCAGTGCTATGAATTCCGAGATAGGGTTCCCCTCGATGTTGAACTCTGTGGTCAGGAGTGGCCGCAGGTCACGGACATCCTGATAGCGGATATGGCGTTCGTCGGGCCGCGGGTGAACGGTGATACCTTGCGCACCGAACCGCTCGCAGTCGAGAGCCACCTGCAGGACATTCGGGTTATTACCGCCTCGTGCATTGCGGATGGTTGCCACTTTGTTGATATTAACGCTTAGTTTTGTCATGTTTCGTACTTTCTGGAATGGTTTCTGCTGCAAAAGTAGGTAAAATTCAAGAGAAATATGTATTTTTGCACCGAAAATCCTAAGAAATCCTATGCGTAAGCTCCGATTTGCCCTGTTCGGCAACTCTTTTCAGGCCAAGAAGTCGGCCTCTGTGCAGCAGCTGCTCCAATTGCTGATGGCTCGTGAGGCTGCGTTGCAGATAGACGGCACGTTCTATCGCTTCCTCACTGAAGAACTGCAGATAGACATTCCTTCTGCGGTGCAGGTGGTAGCCGACGGGCAGTTCGATGCCGATGTGCTCATCTCCCTGGGGGGCGACGGCACATTTCTTGAAGCTGCACGTCGTGTGGCCGACCGCGGGATCCCCATTTTGGGTGTGAATATTGGGCGCTTAGGTTTTCTGGCCGATGTCCTGCCCGAGGACTTGGAGGAGGCCGTGAATCAGATCTATGCCGGCGAATGCCACGTGGAAGAACGCTGTCTCCTGCAGTTGGAGTACGACAAGGGTCAGCCCGAGGGTTATCCCTATGCCTTGAATGAGGTCGCTGTGCTGAAGCGCGATGTCTCATCGATGATTTCCATTCGCATCGATGTCAACGGAGAGTACCTGACCACCTACCAGGCCGACGGCCTGATTGTGAACACTCCCACCGGTTCCACGGGTTATGCCCTGTCTGTGGGCGGCCCTGTCATGCAGCCCGGCAGCCACACGCTGGGGCTGGTGCCTGTGGCTCCTCATTCATTGACCGTTCGCCCGTTGACGCTGATGGACGATGCCGTCATCACGCTGACGGTGTCCTCCCGCAACCACCGTTTCCTCGTAGCCCTCGATGGACGCAGTGAAAAGTGCAGCGAGGACGTAAGGCTCACCATCCGTCGCGCGCCTTATATGATTAAGGTGTTGAAACGCCCCGGTCAGAGCTTCTTCCGCACCTTGCGCACGAAACTGATGTGGGGCACGGATGTGAGAATGAAGAACGAGGCCCCCAAGCCCCCTAAAGGGGAGTGTTGAAGGCCCCCAAGCCCCCTAAAGGGGAGTGTGAAGAAAATGAAGAATAAAGAATGAAGAATGAATAATGGACAACCGATAATGGAGAATGCAGCCAAGGCCCCCCTCACGAACAGGGAGGGGCAGGGAGGCGGTTCTCTCATTATTTTGAAGTGGTTCTGGCATGTTTTCTGTCATGTGAAGATGCAGTCGCTCATCAATGCACTGAGCGGCATCATCCGCGTGGGCCTGGACTTCGCCTTCATCTGGGCCACCAAGCTGGCCATTGACATAGCCACCGGTGCCCACACCTCATCCCTCATTCCTCATCCTTCCACCCTCTTCGGTGCCGGCATCCTGCTGGTATCCATCATTGCAATGCAGATGGCATTGGGCTATCTGGGCCGTTGGATAGCAGCGTTGATGGGCGTGGAGGCACAGAACCGTATGCAGCGCCACATCTTCGAGCATCTGCTGCGCAGCGAGTGGCACGGCGTGGAGCGCCGCCACAGTGGCGATGTGCTGAACCGTATGGTCAGCGACAGCCAGACGGTGGTCTCGGTGCTGACCGACACGTTGCCGCAGGCGCTGGCCGTGCTGGTGCGGCTGCTCTGTGCTTTCTTCTTCCTTTTCACGATGGACTCCATGCTTGCCGTGGGCGTCACCGTGATTCTGCCCGTCTTCATCATACTGAGCCGCCTCTATATCCATCGTATGCGGGCCATCACGCGTGAGGTGCGACAGACCGACAGCCTCGTGCAGGCCACCTTGCAGGAGAGCGTGCAGCATCGTCTGGTGCTGAAAACCCTGGAGCGGGTGCCGCTGGTCCTGAAGGCGCTGACGCAGTTGCAGCAGACCCTGCGCAATCAGGTGCGCCACCGCACACTTTTCTCCTCAACGTCCAACCTGATACTGAATATCGGCTTCGGTGGCGCCTATCTGTTTGCGTTCCTCTGGAGTGTCAACCGTCTGGAAGCGGGCACCATCACTTTCGGCATGATGACCGCCTTTATCCAGCTCTGCGGTCAGATTCAAGGCCCTTTCCGCGAGATGACGCAATTCATCCCGGCTATCATCAGCAGTTTCACGGCGGCCGAGCGCCTGATGGAACTGGAGGATATGCCTTTGGAGGAGGACGGCGATCCCATCTATTTCACCGAAAGTGCCGGCATTCGTCTGACAGACATCACCTTTGCCTACGACGAGCACAGCCGTAAGATCTTCCATCACGACTCCTTCGACTTCCCGCCTGGCACCTCCACCGCCATCATGGGCGAGACCGGTGCCGGCAAGACCACGCTGATACGCCTGATTCTTGCCTTGCTTAAGCCTGACGAGGGCGAGGCTGTCATCTATTCCGGTGAGAATGATAAATTAACGAAGAACACGGAACGCTGTGTTCCTGTGTCGGCCCGCACGCGCTGCAACCTCGTTTATGTGCCGCAGGGTAATACGCTTTTCAGCGGCACCTTGCGCTGGAACCTTCAGATGGGTAATCCCGATGCCGGTGACCAGGAGATGTGGGAGGCCTTAGACCTGGCCTGTGCCGACTTTGTTCACCATCTCTCCGAGGGGCTCGACACCCGCATCGGTGAGGGTGGGGCAGGCCTCTCCGAGGGACAGGCGCAGCGCATAGCCATTGCCCGTGCCCTCCTGCGCCGTGGCAGCATCCTCCTGCTCGATGAGGCCACGAGCGCCCTCGACCAGCAGACCGAGCGTCAGCTCCTGACCAATCTCACCGAGCACCATCGTAAGCTGCCCGTTCAGCCTACGCTCATCTTCATCACCCACCGTAGTGCCGTGCTTGAGCATTGCTCCCAAGTCATCACCCTCTCAAAGCGGGCTATCCCTGTCCCCTCCCGATGAATTTCCCTGCCTTTCTGAAGAACTGGACACTCCCTGTCGCCATCCTTGTGGGGACGGCGCTGTATCTGACGTTTGCCTTCACACCTGCTTTGGATGAGGCGGGCGACAGTTTGCTTCCAGTCTTTGAAACCCTCTTGCCACTGACCCTCTTCTGCACGCTCTTCGTCACCTTTTCCAAGGTCGATTTCCATCTGATGCGTTTCCGTCGCTGGCATCTCTTGATCCTCGCTGCCCAGTTATTAATAATAGGTGTGCTGGTCATTCTTCATTCTTCATTCTTCACGTCTCATTCTTCATTAACCGGCAAGCTTCTCCTTGAGGCTGTCCTCATCTGTGTCATCGCACCCTGCGCCTCTGCCTCACCCGTGGTCACAGCCAAGCTGGGTGGCGACCTCACGCAGATGACCACCTTCGTGCTTCTCTCCTCAGTGTCGATGGCCCTGCTCATCCCCATTGTGTTCCCGATGGTGGAGCCTCCGTCAGCTTCCGACGTCTCGTCGTCCATCATCCAGTGCTCCCTCGCCATCTTCCAGCGTCTGGCGGCTGTGCTCTTGTTGCCGCTCCTGCTGGGCGCTGTCGTGCGTCATTGGGTGCGACCGTTGTACCGCTGGTTTGTCCGCACGCCCGACCTCGGCTTCTACTGCTGGTGTGTGTCGCTGGCCATCACGGCCGGCATCACCGTCCGCAATATCGTGCACAGCCATGCCGCCAGTCATCTCCTGGGCGACATAGCGCTGATTACGCTGGTCACCGCCGTCGTGCAACTCCTCATCGGCCGCCTCGTCGGCCGCGCCACCGGTGAGCACATCTGCACCGGACAGGGCATGTTCCAGAAGAACACAGGCCTGGCCATCTGGATAGCTTATACCTACCTGACGCCTGAAGCCAGCATCGGTGCCGGCTGTTATGTCCTTTGGCAGAACATCATCAATTCCTACGAGCTGTGGCGCCACAGGAAGCTTTCAAAGCTTTCAGGTTCTTGAACACGAATTACACTGATTTATTGGACACGAATTACCGTAATTGGCATAATTTTCTCAAAGTAGCTGCCCCTAATAACTGCGTAGCAGCGTTGCCATTCCCTTTCCGCTTCGCAGGCGCTCGGCGCGCAGCGAAGTTCTTTTTTTACCGCTTCGCGGGAAATCTTTCAAAATCTTATTCAAAATCTATCAAAGACAATACATATGACTGACAATTTGTCAGAGAATAGTGCTTTGGCACGGCTTTCGCTCGTCTGCAAGTGCAAACATATAAACCAATCAATACAAATAAATTCAAACAACTATGAAGATTCAACCGCTTGCAGACCGCGTGCTTATCGAGCCCGCTGCTGCTGAAGAAAAGACCGTCGGTGGTATCATCATCCCCGACACTGCTAAGGAGAAGCCCCTGCAGGGCAAAGTCGTAGCCGTTGGCAAAGGCACCAAGGACGAAGAGATGGTGCTGAAGGCTGGCGACACCGTTTTGTATGGAAAGTATGCCGGCACCGAACTGGAGTTCGAGGGACAGAAGTACCTCGTCATGCGCCAGAGCGATGTGGTAGCAGTGCTGGCATAAGCAGACCCATCCCTCGCCCTCTCTGTGAGGGAGTGATTACCTTTCAAGAATTAAACACATCTATTTAATTATTCATCACAACTATCATGGCAAAAGATATCAAATTCAATATTGAAGCCCGCGAGCAGATGAAGCAGGGCGTCGATCAGTTGGCCAATGCTGTCAAAGTGACACTGGGCCCGAAAGGTCGTAATGTAATTATCGAGAAGAAGTTCGGTGCTCCTCAGATCACTAAGGACGGCGTCACCGTCGCCAAGGAGATTGAGCTGGCCGACGCCTTCCAGAATGCAGGCGCACAGCTCGTCAAGAGCGTGGCCTCCAAGACGGGCGACGATGCCGGCGACGGCACCACCACCGCTACCGTGCTGGCACAGGCCATCGTCCGCGAGGGCCTGAAGAACGTCACCGCCGGTGC
>Ga0310697_10003316_pt1 | contig 16372 bp, 37 predicted proteins | sample 172DNAGHGlowgp2_FD_203883 | JGI IMG/M metagenome (GOLD analysis project Ga0310697, IMG submission 203883) | Sheep rumen microbial communities from Palmerston North, Manawatu-Wanganui, New Zealand - 1728 DNA GHGlow gp2 (v2) (version 2) | ecosystem: Host-associated > Mammals > Digestive system >... | reverse complement strand
GAATGAGCTTGAAATCATCAATGAGTTCTTGCCAAAGATGCCAAGCGAAGAAGAGATTAAACAATTTATCTCAGACAAGATTGATGAATTACTTGTGTCCAAAGAGGAAGGTTATAAACTATCCATGAGAGATATGGGCGAAGTCAAGAAATTGGTTAACGCAGTATATCCAACTGTCAATGGTAGAATAATTAAGGACGTTTTAATGTCTAGGATATGATGGGATTGATGACTGAAGATGGAAAGTCCATAGAGCCTAAAAAGAAGGCAGTAGACGAGGATTTACTTAAGGAGGTGATAAGTATGCTACCGAATGGTAGAATCGAAGCCACAGAGCCTAAAAATGTGCTTACTAAGATGATGGTTGAAGGCAGAGCTGATAAACTATTGGAACTGCTTAAGACATTATTTGGAACATACATTGAAAAGGACAATTATGGAGGCATATCTGCTAGTAAGACAAAGACACTCGTTATGACTTTAATGTTGGAGGAAAAAAAGTGAATTTTTCTTAATTTCCTTTGTCAATTCAAAAATTTTTCGTACCTTTGCACTGTAAATGAATATATTAGAGACATTTTTAATTTGTAAGAGTATGACGTATATGTGGCTTACTGAAACAGTCTTAGAACTTGTTGCTTTCGTTATTTTCTTAGTAAAGTGGTATCAACTTAGGTAATTGTAGAGTTATGACACAAGAAGATAAAGAACTATTGTTAAAAGACCTCAGTGCAAGGTTGCCTTATGGAGTTAAGGTTAGAACTAATAGAGGACCTGAAATAATAGAAGGGTTAGCTCCATTTTGTCATAATCAAGTGAAGATAGCTCTTAATTTAGATTGGTCGTTGTCAATATCTGACTATACACCATATCTCCGTCCAATGTCAAGTATGACTGAAGAAGAGAAACAAGAATTGGAACGCCTAAGTGAAGAATACTTTGGTAAAGCTTTAGATAAACAAATACAAGAGTCTTTGTCATCATCGAACAAAAATGAAAGTAGAATTCTTGAATACATAGCATCGTCTGTCATAGTTGATTGGCTTAATAAACATCACTTTGACTATCGTGGATTAATTGAGAAAGGTCTTGCATTAGAAGCACCTGAAGGAATGTATAAGTAAAGCGGAGTTGAGTTATGACAAAATATTGTTTACAAGAACGTGCTAAAGTATATGAAGTATATTTAAATTATTTCAATAATTCAACTAAAGAAAATTGGTTGGGATATATTAGGTTGGTAGATAATTTTAAATATAGATTTCATAAAAGATTTGACCCACTTAACTTAGTAGATGACTATGATATTCTAGGAATCACTTTACGTGAAAAAGAAGGAAAACCATTTATACCAATGGAATTAGAAAATAGTTTTTAATATGATTACAGAAGAAGCAGTTGAAGCAGCAATAAAGTATTGTCTTGAAAAATTAATTTGAATAACTATGGATTATTATGAGTTTATGTATAGAATTGAGCACGATGATGATTCTGTACTAAATCTCCCAGAAAGTGGTATTGGAGACGTTCTAGACCCTTGGGATGAAGAATCTTGTGACGATTTCTTTTTAGGCGCAGACCCATATATTCCATTATATTAAAATTTAATTTAAAGAACTATGGAAACAAAATACTATTGCAGTAGATATGAAAGAGAAGTAGAACTTTATGGTAATCATTGTTTAGGATGCTCTCTTTTTCCTTTTAATGTAGGCGAATGTCCAAGTAGAATAAATTTAGATAATAGATAACTATGGCAACAATTAAAATGAAAGATATTTTTGATAAAAATGGGAATTTCATAAACCCAATTGACCCATACAGATGTAAAAGGGATGATAAAGTGTATCAATTCCTTTTTGATGAAGATGGATATGCTTTGCGTAGTGAAGAAGCAAGAATGTTTATATTAAAGCATAATTGTAGCCCATTTTCTGCCATCGTTCACTATTATTATTCTCATGATATTGATTGTGGGTGTAAGGGTAATTATACAGCAATATATGCTTGGAGATAATTAAATTTGAATAACTATGGAAACAATTAAATATACACCGTGTGATTATAATTGTTTTAGATGTATTTTTCCTTGTACTAAACGTGATAAGTCAGTAAATTATGATAACTTAATTAAAAATATAGAAGATGGCAACATTTAAAGCATATACAGATATAGAGCAAAGCCGTAAGTTAGCAAAGTTTCTGCCACTAGAAAGTGCAGATATGTATTATGATAGAGGTGGATTGCCATCTTTAATTGATAAATATGTAACTCATGAAAGTATTAAGAATGATAAATATCATCATTTAATTCCTTGTTGGAGTCTTGCAGCATTGCTTGGTATTATAAGAGAAACAATAGGTTATACCATCTATGGCGTTAACAATGTATATATGTCTTGTAACCTAGGTGACCAACCTTGGAAACTTGAAACAGAAGTATATGACAACGAAGTTGATGCTTGCGTTGATATGATTATTAAACTTTACGAAATGGATTTATTATGAAATCATATACTGATATAGAACAAAGTCGCAAGTTGGCAGAGATATTGCCACTTGAAAGTGCAGATTATTGCTGGGGTATAGATAATGAAACTTTACATTATAACAATTCACCTTATCCTTGCGCTTGGAAGGATTATACTTGTAAAGAATACTATATTCCTTGTTGGAGTCTTGCAGCATTAAGGAATCTGTTACCGTCAGCAATCAAATCTAATAAGGACTCTTATTTATTTGAATCACATAATACATTTGATAATTCTTGGGTATATAGATACTATAATGAAGATGATACTTCATATCTATATTGCAAAAACACAAATGAAGTTGATGCTTGCTACGATTTGATTATTAAGTTATATGAAAAAGACTTGTTATGAAAAGTTATACAGATTTAGAACAATCAAAGGTTCTTGCAGATATACTTCCACTTGAAAGTGCAGATATGTATTATGAAAAAGGAAGTGGAATAGGAGGTAGTGATATAGTGCAATTTGGGAATTATGCCGATATGCGAATTGCCAAAAATCTGTTAGGAATTAAGACAATTCCTTGTTGGAGTCTTGCTGCATTGCTTAAATATCTAAGTGAAATCAAGCCGCAGATATATACTCCAATTCTATTTCCGAGTGAAGGTAAGTGGATATTACAGTTTATGGAATATGGACATGGTAATGTATGTGAGGTGTCTTGTGATAATCCAGTTGATGCTTACGTGACTATGATTGAGAAATTACATGAATTTAATTTGTTGTGATTATGAAATATAGAATTGTAGGCAAATATAAAAATAATAAATTTATTTATAAAGTTCAAGAAAATCCTTTATTTGGATTCCCTTTATTTTGGTCAACCGTTACTTATTGGGGACCTGAACCACCTCATCCCGATTTAGCTATACCTGGATGCTGTACTGTTAATTGTGTTTTTAGTAATAGTAAAGATGCAGAAAAATGTCTTAAGGGACTAATGAATAAATTGTGAAAGAATTTAAAATGTTACGCTTATGAAAGTAAAAGATAAAGAACTGTTATTAAAAGACCTTTGTGCAAGATTACCTTATCATGTACGATGTAAGATATGGCTTAAAGATGGTACAACCGAAGAAGGATTGTTAGATTTAGAGCACAATTATGGTAATGTGTTGCAAGATGCTTTTTATTATAATAAAATAAAAGATATAAAGCCATATCTCCGTCCAATGTCTAGTATGACTGATGCGGAGAAGAAAGAATTATGGGAGTTATTGAAAAAACTAGGCATAATTTCTGATGTCAAAAGGTTAGATTGGTTCGTTGCTCATCACTTTGATATAAGAAATCTAATTGAAAATGGTCTTGCTCTTGAAGCACCAGAAGAGATGTATGATTTAAACAAGGATTAACTATGACAACAATTAAGAAACTTATATTATTAGCACTTACAGCATTTGTAATGGTTGGGTGTGATAATGATGGGAAACCACTTGGATATACTTATTTAGAACTTGATTCTTGTGAGTATATTGCAGGTTTAAATCAACTTGCTCACAAAGGCAAATGCCGTTTCTGCAAAGAGCGTGATTCTATTAAATGGGAAAAACGTAAAAAGGAATTGGAAGAGTTGATAATTAGATTAAAGGAGAAATAACTATGGCAACATATTGTTACCAAAAATAAATTTTTCTTAATTTCTTTTGTTAATTCAAAAATTTTTAGTACCTTTGCAATATGAGTTTTAAAGAAATTGAAAAGTTATTATATCAGAATGGGTTTTATGGTTTCACTGTCAAGAGGCACAAGGGAAACATGAAGCTGACTTATACCTTCCATAGTATATCATATTATACTGTGAATATACTTGTGGATGTTATAAGGGCTGATAAGGAGGGGATTGTTTCAAAGGTACGCATTGGCAACATTGACATTGATGATGAAAAGGAGCTTATTCCCACCTTGAAGGGCGTGTATAAGATACATAACAGAATTCTATATGGAAAGAAAGGAGACAAGCAATATGTTAAATCTAAAACAAGTTAATACCATACTTACGGTTGGTGGCACAGCCATCACAGCATTTGAGTTGATGATGAAGACATTCAAATGGTATGAGAAGTTGCATGGAAAGAAGAAAAACAAGAAGGAGAAAGAAGATTTCTCAAGACCAATCATTAAGGGCATATGATTAACGACAAATTATATATGTTTGCCATAATGTCTGAAGGTAGCGAAGCAGAACCTAGATTTATCGTCTTAGATGATGTGGATAATATACAAGAAGACCATGAGTATAGGTATGCATGTAAGGTATACGATGCCAAGGTGTCACGTGAAAATAACAAAATGTATAGGAATGGATTAATTACAAATCCTAGGATATATACTGGTGGCAGTTATGAGGCTATTTCAGCTTGTAGGGATGACATTCCATGTGTACCAAATATGGAAATGTATCTTGCTCTTTCCATTGCGCTCAGAAAGATTGGAATGGTGTACAATAAGAAACGACATAGGGTACAATTTAGGAATGGCGTATGGTATGTGGAAAAAAGAAGAGGGGTCTAGTTGACTCCTCTTTTATTATTTTTATACATTTACCCTAGTCCAACCATCAGGTATTCCACTTATATCATCAATGGTCCAATTAGTTGAACTTTTGCACTTGAATATTCCGCTTGAAGCAACACCATCAACCCAATCGTTTGTGCAATTATCTGCACTAATATTTTCTGCAAGGCAAGTAATCTCATTCAATGATTCACACCCATAAAACATTTGTTCATAGCAGTTTTCTTTTAATGTTTTAGCTGGTAGAGTTGGTGCTTTTGTTAATGCTGTGCAACCTTCAAACATATACGCATAGCAATCATTAGCCAAATATATTGCTGGTAATAAGTCACTTGGAACAGTCACTAAATTTTCGCACCCTAAAAACATTTGATAATAACATGCTTGAGATACTATTAAAGGAAGTTTTAAATCAGCTATGCTTGTTAAGCCTGTACATGCATAAAATAAATTTTCAAAAGCATATTCTGTTGTGTCAAAATACGAATCAGCTCGTTCAACTAGGTCATCATATAACAATGTTGCCACTTTACCACCAACAGTATATTTACCACTCGTACCATAAAATTCACCAATTCCGCCACTGCCTATTGCTAACCCAACATGGTCTTGAGGACCACGAAGCCTTATTACATCCCCATTAGCAGCAGAAACTCCAGCACTAGTTATAGTAGTCCACGCCCCACCATTCTTTGAATATCTTGGATAAACACCGACATCTGGGGTAAACTTTAATGTTCCAGCTGTTGTAAATGTAAATGTAAGCCAATCTACATCATTTGGTTTTTGTTTAATCTCAGTATCTTTATCAGAACACAAATTACCATCAACATAAGCATCAAGTATTGCTGTTCTCTCTGTTGTTCCAGTCCATGTTTGAGCAGATACTGTCACAGTCTTTGTGGTTGTGTTTGCTGTGAATGAATACCATGTGTCAGCATTGTTATGTTTTTGAAAGCTAACAACACCACCATCACAAGTAAAATTATATGTAAAATCTTTTGTGCCTCCACTATGAGGCATTTCTACTGTTATTGAAGCCATTTTATTTTATTTTATATCAATTTATGTTCTACCATATACTTTTATACAGGAAAGTCTATTCTTAGTATACCAGTAGGACCGTTATATCCTTCTTGGGTTGTATATATTGTTATGCTTTCCTTTTTAATCTCAATATCTGCATATGGCATAATTGTTAGCCAAACGTTATAAAGGTCAGTATAATGGTCATCTTCTATTAATTCAAGATTTGCAAGACCATATTTTGCATAGTCTTTACTTCCTACCCACTTTGCCGCAGAGCCAGAGCCTTCTGTGTGGTCATATACCCACCATTCCACATTATCTTTACAATCCCCTTCAATGCGCCCAAGGGGGAATGTATTTTTTCCAACAAAGTAATGACTATCACCTTCTTTTTCAATACCATAGGCTTCTGTAAATCCTCCATCACCACCATATACAAAGTTTCCATTCGCATCTACTCCTTCAGACCAATATCCAGGACTGCATATCTCTGCCCATGTTCTTTCTTGATTAATTGTGACATCTTTTCCGCTACAAACAGAACCATTAAAAGACACACTAACTGTCATGCTTCTATCATCAGATGTTGATGGATTTTCTGTTATATAAGCAATCACATTATTACCTTGTTTTACAAATCCATTACAATATGCACTAGGGCTGCAAGAGAATGAAAGGGCATTCCAACACCCTGGTTCATTCAGCGTATACACTGTTAATGCATGAGCTGGCGCTGCAATATCTATTGTTGCAGCAGTTATAGATATTGAATTACATCCACAAGTTGGAGGTTCTGGTGTTGGTTCTGGACTTGGTTGATTCAACGTCAATGCTGAGCATGGGCAACTTGGTGTTGCTGCACTTTGGCTAACTGAAATGGATACGCTAGTACAAGCTGTAGTACCAACCTTGCTACTAATGGTAGCTGTTCTAGCTGATGTTTCTGAGTTTGTGCTTGCAGATATTATAAGTTTCTTATTTGTTGAATCTTGCGTGAGTGTATACCAAGTTGCAGAATCTTTCTCGAATGTGGCTGTTTCATTTGTACAAGTGAATGTGTATGAAATCTCTTTTGTGCCGCCACTTGATGGAAATACAGCAGTTGATTCAGTCACTGATAAGTTTGCACAAGAACATGCCAATCCAGCTTGTGAAACTGTGATTGTCTTTGTTGGACTACAGCTTGTTCCATTAACCTTAATATTAACTGTTGCTGTTCTAGCTGTTTCAGCACTATTTGTATTGGCTGAGATTGTCACTTTCGTTGCAGCTGTGGTAATGTTATACCAAGTTACACTAGTATCAGCTTTCTCGAAGGTGACAGTCCCACCAGTGGCGCAAGATAATGAATATGTAATATCAGTTGAGCCACCAGTTTGAGGAATGGTTGCTGTTGATGAGCCAAGTGTCAAGTCATTACAAGTGCAAGGTGCTATTCCTTGTTGTGTAACTGTGATTGCCTTAGCTGTACATGAGTTAGCACCCATCTTTGGTGTCAATGTGACAGTATGGGCAGTATCAATAGCCAATTCGCTAGCACTTATTTGAACTGTGTCTGCTGTATCATCAAACGTCACACTAAAATAACTTGCTTGACTTTGTGTCACAGTCCAATTGCTAGATTTCAATGTGCCTTGACATCCATCCAAGCTCCATTTATAACTAACACTTCCACCACTAGCTGGTATTGTTTTGTTGTAAACCATTATTTAACAATTTTTTTATTTATATTTTTATTTTCTCCATAAGGATAACGAAGAGCATGATAACGAGCTAGGTTTCCAGCTCCGCGTTCACGAGGCGCATAAACTGCCTTGTCTCTTGTATTCCTAAAGTCCTTGAAGAACTCTCTCTTCTGAGATTGATTTGCAAGGTGTGGGACAAATACCGTCTTCTGACCATTATTATATTGAATATCCTCATCATCATCCTCATATGATTCTGGACCATAGTTTCCATCAATATAATCTTGAATTGTGCAAGCTGTTATTGTACCATCACCGCTTCTCCAATCCTCAAATACCATGTGGAACTGAAGCATATCTTCCACTGTTAAACCACATTCCTCCTTAAATCTTTGATTTGATTGAAGCTCCCATAGAATATCTTCCAACATATCTGGGTCTGGTTGTTCTGACTCATAGAATCCAATCATTTCTCGATTAGGCCATATTCTACCTTCAGAATGTCCTCTTTCGAAATAATCCCAAAAATCCTCACCAACAGATTCGAGTGCATCAGTAATTCCCCTAGTTGTGGTGAAATCAAAGTTATCACTCACCATGCCATATAAATGTTTTTCAATGTCCCCACTGTCTGGTATTCCATTTCCCTCCAAAAAGCTTTCAACAAGTTCATAAACATATTCTTGCGAATCTACAGCTTCATCATATATTTCTTCACAAACGAAATCAACAAAGTCATCTTTATCTTTTTGTTCACTACCATCAGCAGATATATATACGTCTTCCTCTTCATTATATTTGAACCCACTATCATTAAACCAATATACTAGACGTTCCATCGAATCGTATATTTGAGTTGCTTGGTCTCCAATTCTCTCACTTAATAAATCTGTCACATATTGCTGTGCACATTGTCCACAAGCATCACCATGAGTTGTCCAAGGCTTACCAACTACAAATTGTTCGTCACCACTGTAGTCAGTAGGCCAATATCCAAATGGCATGCCGTAGTCACTATTCCATGAGGCTTCATATACCTCACCAGTAGCCTCATTGGAATAATAAGGTCTATCAGTGCCAGCGCAGAAACGTTCTTCACATAGCATTAACTGTGATTCTGTTAGATGTATTCGTTTAATCGACATTTGTTAATATAAATTAATTCTTTAATAAATATTTGGTTATTTCAGATTTTTTTCATACATTTGCACTAAGAAACGATTTAAAATGAATTATATGATTACAAAGGAAGATATTGAAAAGATTGATGTCAAGGTTATTGAGCAAAGTGGAATTGGCATCACATTGAACATCACCTACAATGGTGAACCAATTAAGAGGGTTGAGGTATGAAGGTGAGGGAAATAGAAGGAATATCAGAAGGAGATATATTTCTGTGCATTAAGAATGCTTCTTATTCAGATGATGGCCCAATATTTAAGGTTGGAAGAATCTATAAGTCATATGTGAATGGGTGCATTTGTGACGAGAACGGAAGTACTTATCATAGTTTTACACGTCCTTATTGGACGCAGCATCTTGTAAAGATTGTAAGTAGCAACGATTATGAGAATGCTATTGCTCAAAAGCTTAATATGGCAAGATTGTTAAGGAAGTATGGTTATGTATACAACTTCAAGACAAAAGAGATTATCAAGAAGGAAGATTAACTTTTAAAACAGAAATAATATGGCAAAATTAACTTTGGTTAAGGGAGACCACATTGTGGCAAAGAAGTGGAGTGGTGAAGAGTTCATTGGAATCTTCGAGTATGGTTATCAAGATGGTTCTCACTGTGTTGTTGAGGTCAGCACCAACAAGCGTTTCAATGTGAAGGCAAAGGATGTTGTTCGCTACACCAATGAGGACGAGGAAAAGGAAATCAAGAAAATTATCAAGGAACGCAAGATTATCCTCAAGGAAACCCCAAATAATGACACGGCAACCACCACCAATGACCTCGATGCATTGCTTGCATCCACTGAGGAAGAAGACAGTGAAGAGGAAGAGAATAATGAGGAAGAATAGTGAAAAAAGGAGAGGAATGAACCTCTCCTTTATTGTTATGTTATGGATAATCTTGAACTGTCCAATTATTTGGAATACCATAACTACCAGTAGTCCAATCATTCATACTTGCAGCCTTTATAAATGTGCCACTAGAAGCAACATCCCACACCCATAATGATGTACAACCATAGGCACTGATGTCTGTCGCAAGACATTTTATTTCACTAAGACTTGAGCATTTTGCAAACATATTATCATAAGCATGCTCTGGTAATATTGAAGCTTCTAGTGCTGGCGCCTTTGTTAAAGATGTACATCCGCTAAACATCCCGCAATATGCGCTTACTGCCAATGTTGCAGCTGGTAACTGAAAACTACTCATATCAGTAAGTGAAGTACACCTACCAAAAAAATTATAATAGCATGAATGAGCCAATTCTTCAGAGTGTAATAAGTTATATGGAACTGTGGTTAATGACGAACAACCCCAAAACATACTAGCATAGCAATGGTCTTTCATTTCTGTTGCTGGTAATAAATTTTCTGGTATTCTTGTTATACTTGTACACCTCATGAACATTCCATCATAACAACTATCTTCTAAATTTTCAGCTGGTAATAAATTTTCTGGTATTTCTGTTATACCTGCACCATCAAACATATTTTCATAGCAACCATAAGCCAATGTGGTGGCAGGTAAAAGATTTTCAGGAATCGTTGTTAAACTTGTACAACCAGCGAACATCTCACGATAACATTCAGTTTTTAATTCAGTGCATGGTAAAAGATTCTCTGGTATTACTGTTAAAGATGTGCAACCACTAAATGTCCCATAGCAACAATTATTACTAACTTTTGAAAATGGAAAAATCATTTTTTCGATACTAGTTAATTTTGTACAGCCGCTAAACAACCCATGAAAAGTATTCTCCGTTTCGCTAACATCAGAATGATTCACAAAATCATCACCATATAATAGTGATAATGGATTTCCTTTAAGCTCAAATTTATTGGTTGATGTAAATGTTCCAATTCCTCGCAACCATAATGGTTCAATATTTCCCCTCCATTTGATTTCACTTCCTGCTGCCACTGTAGGAGAACTTACTCCATTACCAAGAGTTGTCCAAGTTTCTCCATCATCTAATGAATATTCAACTGTAACTCCAGTTTGCGCTCTACTAATGCTAAATGTGCCACTCTCTTGAGCAACAAATGTTAAATATTCTAGGCTTGGATTAAATCTCCCCTTTTGCTTTACTTCAACACACTTTTCCTCACAAGCATTTCCACTAATAATAGTATTAATGGTAGCTGTTCTAGCAGATGTTGTTGTGTTTGTGCTAGCAGTTATTGTCACTTTCTTTGATGAAGTATCATGATTAACTATATTGTACCACGTAACACTAGTATCACTCTTTGAGAATGATACAGTTACTTCTGTGCAAGACCCAGTGAAATTATATTTAAACCCATTTGTTCCACCACTCTGTGGAAAATTTAATGTTAATTCTGCCATTTTTAAACAATTAATTTCTAAATAAATACATAACATTTATGCTTTTTTAACAGTAATTATTTGCCTTTTATACATATTTTTTATATCTTTGCATTATGAATATACAAAAATATAACCACGTAAAACTACGTAAACTCATAGATAACAGAAATACCGTAGATAATATATTGCACATATACAGACTCCTAAGTGGCAAGGAAAATCTCGATAAGAGACTATACCTTAAGACACTTGTATGGGCTTCAATAAAAGCAACCAATGGAATTGCACGTTCACATTCACTTTGGACACCTCCAAGCTTATTCTTTTCAGAAAATGAGGGATGGATTAAATTCAATAAGGATAAATTGGAAAAGTATTTCCAAGAAAAAAGAACAACTTGGTATGGATATAAAATGGATGAAATATTTGGGAAACTATTATGAAAAGATACAAATCATTAAAATCGTATTTCAATGACGAAAACTCATATAAAAACGTCCTTGATATAATGAATACAGTCAAAGGAAATAGAGAACTGAGAAAGTTCTTTAAAGGAGTTATATTATGCTGTCTTGAAGCACAAGGAAAACCTGCAGGGGGCGGATTTAGGTGGATGACTCCTGACCAATATTTCAATGCGGCTGACAAATATGACATCAATAGTTTGAAAGAACAATATCTCCAATATAAGGAAGATAATAACTGTTATGTGGTGTTTGGAAAAAATGTAAGGGAATTTATACAAACAATGATATGAAGGAAATAAGGCTCTCTAAGCTCATTAAAGATAAAGATAGTGTTGCACACCTATTGAGGATGTATAAAGCCCTCAGAGGCAAAGAAAATGCTGAAAAACGATTATTCCTTAAGGCTTTTGTATGGGCAAGTATAAATCCAAACAAAGAACTTGCTTGTGTATGGGCAAGTATAAATCCAAACAAAGAACTTGCTTGGAAGTATACATCACCATCACTGTATTTCAACCCAACAACCTTTACAATGGAAAAACTCAATAAGCTTTGGAATATACACCATAGTGGTAATTTGCGCTCTGTCTTTGGGCATCGACCGAATAATATATATGGTAAAATTATATAAATGGAAGAAAATAACGATAATAAATTCAAGCTCTTTGCCTTTGCTGCAAATAAAGATGGGACAAAGATATATTGCAGATTAGCCCTTAATAAGAAAACTATAATCAAGGGATATTATGACTTCAATAAGGAACAATTCTTTATTACAGCATACGTAAAACAAAACTTCATCAAGGGAGTTGGAAAGAATACAGCAAATAAAAAACTGAAAGAACTACTAGAACTAGATTACGATTGGAACTTGTAAATATGAAACTAAGAGTTATATATAATAAAAATGGAGAGAGAGAAAAATGGATTGTGCGAGAAAGAAATATAACCCCAAAAGGGTTCTATTCCATACTAACATTTACAGCTAACTATCTTAAAAGACTAGTTGAAGATAATCCAACTTATTATTCTCAATACATATCCAAAAATTCTAAGATACAAAATCAAGCCAAAGAATTTGTTAGAATTCTTGCAAGGGATGAAAGCAATGAACTATATAGCAGACATTTTTCTGTAAAATATTCAACAGACGCAATAAGAAATTTGACAGTATCTGAATACCTAACACTTGGAATAATACTTAGGAAAGCAAACACAAAATATAATAAGAAAAAAGATGAATTTACAAGTAGTATGCAACAAAGAAGTTCCAACAAGTAAATGGATTGTGTGGAAAAGGAATATTGCAGAAAAATACTTCTATTGCATGGAAGACTTTTCAGATAATACCTTGAAAGTATTGATTGAAACAAAACAAAAAGATAGAGTTGAACTCTACATCAATACACTCAAAAATGACCAAAGCAAAGTGAAAGTTAAAAAAAATCCATTATACATCGTACCAACAGACACATATAGGAATATGACAATTTTCGAATATATCTGCCTTGGATTCATACTCAAGAAAGGAAACATGAAATATAATAAAAAGAAAGATGAATTTACAACTTGTATATGATAGTAGTTGTTCCAATAACAAATGGATTGTATGGAAAAAAAATATATATCCAAATGTATTCATACATATGCAAATATTCACTGAGGCATATATAGAATCCTTAATGGAAACAAAAGATAATAATTGTGTCAAGGCATATATTGAGTCACTTAAAACTGATAGCATCGACCCAATTGGAATTGGTGCATATACTAGATACCCAACAGATACCTTTAGGAATATGACAATATCTGAATATCTATCGCTTGGTATGATACTTAGAAAGGCAAACAAAAAATACAACAAAAAGAAAGATGAATTTACAAGTAGTATACAACAAAGAAGCTCCAACAAATAAATGGATTGTGTGGAAAAGAAATATTGGAGAAAAATACTTCTATTGCATGGAATGCTTTTCAGATAGGACACTGAAAGCATTGATTGGAACAAAACCAAATGATAAAGTTAATAGGTCTGAATTCTATAACACACCAATAGCCTACGTTAATACACTCAAAAATGACCAAAGTCATGCAAAAGAGAAAGTAAATCAATCAACCATCTTACCAACAGACACATATAGGAATATGACAATATTCGAATATATCTGCCTTGGATTCATACTCAAGAAAGGAAACGTAAAATATAATAAAAAGAAAGACGAATTCATTAATGTTGAATAAATAAAATAATAATAACTATGGAAGTAACAGTAGCTTATAGAATCATGTCATTCTTCGATAACATCGATGATATGCTCAATAACTTTATCGATAGAATGGAATTAACTCCAGTGCAAGTGGCAACAAACCTATACGTCACTGGATTCCGACGCTCACAAACCAACTATACATCCATCGATGTCCACCTTAAACAAATCAGAAAGGTGAAACTAGATAATATACACGCATCAATTACAGATGAAGGTGGATGGTATATGATGGAACCAGATGAGGAAATGTGGGTCAATTCATCAATACTCTCAGAAGATGTCCTAAAAATGACACTTGAGAAATTTATTACCACATTCGGAAACTTGCAATCATTCCACCTCATGCTCACAAAGTGGAAAGATGAGGGAGATAACTACCATCATATCGAAGTATCACTCTTCGAGAATAAAAGAGTCGCTTGCAAAGAAGCACTTAAATTGAGGAAAAAACACCAAAACGTATCAACAAAATTCGAAATGTATAATAAGGAAGGAGAACTCATGGAAACACCAACAACGGAACATGAACCAACCGATTTCGAACTCATAACAGCAAAAGCAGAATAGACGATGGAAGATTTAATATATGACAAAATCCTAGATGGTGAAGACTTGGTAAAAGAAGTAGCGGAGCATCATGGTTCAATTATGAGTATGATAAAGCGCTGCAAGATTATACAGTTATTTCTTATAAGATAAAAGAAATCTAGTTTATGGCAAGTATTATAGTATTTGGATTTCAAGACTATGTAATAGAAAGGTATGAAAACATCTCAAATAATGATGTGGATAATTTGCATTCCTATTACAAAAATAGAAACGATGTATATAGTATAGAACGTAATTATGATACAACCAATTAAACTCGTATCAGATAATCAACGAGAACGCACTTTAAAGCTCCTACAAGCCTTTAAAAACATCTATGGCATATCATTATACCTTTTGATGAAAAAAATGCTTACAGTGAGCATTCTAGTGGATTATTATCAAGAACTATTACATGACCATTTGTATATCTATTATGAGGAGTTCTTGGCAAGAAATGAAAGAATAATCAAGAAAAGAGAAGAAATAAGCGAAGTCCTAAAGCAAAATGGATGCGAAAAGCAAAATGGATGCAAAACCTTCTTTGGATTTAAAACAATAGATATATACGAAAAACCATTATGCGAAATAATATATATGGTGAAGAAAAGATATAAACAATAAAACGTTAACATTAATTAACCCCCAAGATTTGCTTCTTGGGGATTTTTTTTATATCTTTGCCATAAAAACATAATAATAATAACATACATAAGATATGAATAATAAAATCAATTATGACACATTGCAAAATGAACCAACATTGACTCTTGTATTGCTATATAAGAATAAAATTGGAACATTCATATGCACCAATACAAAAGTAATATATTGCTTAAAGTTTTATAATTCAGAACTAGCATTCATACTAGAATTCACAATAGATGATATTAGATTCGATGTCTTTATCGAAACCACTGAGTTGCTTGTAAATAAAAATACAACAAAAAATACAATATATATCAATTCATGGAGTGAACTCAACATCAATGGAATTTGTTATAATGATAAGAATGCACGCCTATACCTCTGTTCAACACCAAAGGACGCAATGGAAATAATTAGACAATATATTCTATTGCATACACATAATAGAACAGAACACGATAAGAAAATCATATATGGCATGTATAAAAGAACAATGGAAAAACTCAAACATAAAACAAGATTCGAAATAATATCGCAAACAATTAAACCAAAATATACAATATGAATAATATATGCCCATTCCAAGTGATAGAAGAAACAAGATATTCTGACGGAACAGTATGTAGAACATGGCTTGCACTCAAAACCATGATTGATTATGAACATGGACAATATCTCTCCATACAACCATTCCATAGAATATGGAGAGAAGAAGATTTGAGAATTGCAAAAATACAAAATAGGCCAACATATCACTTCGATATTTTTTGGATTAAAAGATTAATGAAAAAATCAAAAGATATAAATCCAATAATGCTAAAAAGCGAAAAAATACAAGAAGATACATATGACGTTATCAGAAATCCAACACTTGAGGAATATAAATTCATTGAAGGAATATTTCGAAGAAATAAATGCAAATATAATATAAAAACAAATACATTAATTAAATTATAATATGAAAACAACCAAACAAAACATCTTTAATATCCTCAAATTCGGAGGAACAATCACAACAAAAGGAGACATCATGTCAAATAACCCAATATACGATAAGGTGTATACAAAACGAATTGACATCAATAAAGACTTCAAAATAAATGACGATACACTTGAGGTCAAG
>Ga0310697_10003315_pt1 | contig 16372 bp, 17 predicted proteins | sample 172DNAGHGlowgp2_FD_203883 | JGI IMG/M metagenome (GOLD analysis project Ga0310697, IMG submission 203883) | Sheep rumen microbial communities from Palmerston North, Manawatu-Wanganui, New Zealand - 1728 DNA GHGlow gp2 (v2) (version 2) | ecosystem: Host-associated > Mammals > Digestive system >... | reverse complement strand
ACCGCGCCGCTAATCGACGTGCCCTTAAATGAACCCGTGCCGTTGATAGTCAAGCCGCCGCCGACATTGACGCAAGCCCCCGAAGGAGCCGAGACTTCAAAAACATTTTCGCCCGTGATGTTTAGCCTATTGTCTGTGCCGTCGCCAACAGTGATTATCGCCGTTGAAGCATTGGTTATGTTTAGGTTGTCAATCGTTAGATTAGCATTGTCGGCAGTCGTCGTGATAACAACTTCTGAAAGTTCGGTATCAGCGTTGCCGGTTAAAGTTACCGCCTCCGTTGTCGCGATTGTAATTGTTGAATTAGATTCGTTGACGGTATAGGAGCCGCCCGCTGTGATGTTTAAAGCACTCATAATCAATCCACCTTATCGAAAAATTTTTTGGAAACTATTTCCAATTTGTAACCGTCTGGGTCGGTGATGAAGTAAATGCCTAAATCTTCTCTGGCAAACAATACGCAATTCATAGCGCGATGCTTTTCCAGTGACAAATTAAAATCCTCTGCGACAAAAGCTAAATGCGTTGGATTGTCGCCGAGGTTTATTTTTTTTGTGGGATTTTTATTAACGCGCAGTTCCAACTCAAAATTTTTGTCTTCGCCGCGCAGGTAAATCATAAAACAATCATCAAACTCGCGGCGGCTGACTTCTTTAAGGTTTAAAGCCTCTTGGTAAAATTTCAGTGAGCGGCTTAAATCCGTCACAGTCAAGTTGCCGTGAGTGAACGTGTAATTCAAAGCAAAATCCCTCCTTAAAATTTTAAGCCATTATAAGTTATAAACGGGAAATTTATCGTAAAGATTTCTTTGCTACGCAAGCCCTTTTGATATGCTATGCTAAGGCAAAATTCATAAGGAGGAAAATGAATGGAGCAAATTATTGGAACTGGCGAAGCGGCGGTTAAAGTCGTCGGCTTAAAAAAAATAGCGGATAAAAAAGCAACATTTGACGGAATAACTTTGATGTTATTTGGCGGCGCGGTTGAAAATTTCAGCGACTTGACGATAACCGGCGGCGCAAATAATGTTCGGCGCGTCATTTGGCAGGGCGAAGCAGGCGGCGTAAATCGCAATGCGGTTTTAATCGTCGACAACGAAGGCGACGGCACCTTGAAAGGCGGCTGGCTGATTTTAGGCAACGAGCAAAATGTTTTGACCTACTACACTGACGCCGCGAAAATTTCCGCCGAAGAAGATGCCGCGATTACTTTGCAATTCCCCGACAAAAAAGCGGCTCTCACTCCGCGCAGATTTACATTCATTGAAAAGACTTCGGCGGGCGACGGCGCAATTTTATCTGTCGGCGCGGCGTTCGATGACGTTACCATTTCGGCGGGCGCGTCCAATCCGATTTACCTTTCGCGCACAATCGAAGGCGTTTCAAAACTTAATGGCGTACTGCAACCAAAAGCAACTGCGAAAGTTAATTCCGAGCAATGGCATTTCGATGACGCTGATTCTTATATCGTGGAAGGCACGAAGATTTTTATTGGCGGCGAAAATTTTGCTTGCGCCTCTGACCTAGCGGCTTGCGAAATTCGCACGGGCAAAGTCCTAAGCGATACCACTGCAATTAAAATTGCCAACGTTCATTACGATAAAAATTCCAAATCGTTGGAGATTAGAAAGGAGATAAAAAAAAATGGCTTGGACAAGAACTGATGACGGAGGCTTCGCCTACAATGAAGGCAGTTTGAATTTTACATTGCGGGGCAGTGCATTTCACGACAGCAACGGCGACGGCGTGCCCGACGGCGTGACTTTTGAGAACGGCAGACCCGTTTTCATGGGGATAAAAAATTTGCACGATTTTCATTTCGACGTGCCGCGCGGATTTATCGTCGTCAACGGCAATGAATATAAACTCCTCGACCTTGATAAAAATTCCGAAAACGGCGAAGAGCTTCAGCTTTTTAAAGAGAACGTCGGCTTTCCGCAGGGCGAAGACCGCACCAATCCCGCTGCTTATGAAAAAGTCGCACAGAATCAATTCACCTACAACGAAGGCAGTTTGCATTATACGTTGACGGGCGGCGCGTTCCATGACAATGATAACAACGGCATTCCCGACGGCGTGCAGATAATCGGACCCAAGCCGTGTTTCGGAGCGGACGGAACTATTTTTGATACGTCGGTTGAAAATTTCCATTTCAAAGTTCCGAGCGGCTCGCTTATTGTCAACGGACAAAGATACCAACTTGCCGAACTTGACGACAACCCCGATAACGGTTATGAATTAGTCGTGCCTGAAGTGCAAGGCAAGCTCGGTTGGTCGAAGAATGCTAACGGCGGCTTTGTATATAAACGTCCCGCCGATAACAATCCCGATGTTATGGGTGGCTTGACGCTTTACGGAAAAGATTTAGTCGACACGAACGGCGACGAACAACCCGACGGCGTCGAAGTCAAGACAATTATTATCGGTCAAGAGACAAATGACGGTCACCGCTGGACGAAAATTGGCATTGAAGGTTTGCGCGGCGAAGTCTTCTTGAATCACCCCGAAGCAATTCATTCTTTCGGCGTCAAGGGCGACGACAAATATAATATTTTAATCGTCAAAGACCACGGCAACTTGACTGAAACCCTTTTCACCGACATAAGCCCGAACTCCACGATAAATATCACCAACGACACTGTAGTTATCAAAACGGACGGCAACGGCAATTATAATTTCACCGGCGGCGGAAGATTTAAGCTCAACGACGATTTCATAACAATGAACGGCGGCGAGCGCGAACTTAAAGTTCAAGTCAAGAACGGCAAAATTAAATCGATTGACGGTTTCACTGATGAGGACGTTGTAAAAGTTTCCGCGTCGGGCAATATTCGCATTAACGGCAAAAAAATTACGTTGACGGCAAATCAGGATATGGACATGTACGGCAAACCTGCGCGGGCGAGTGGCGGCGATAGTAGCGACGATTCCGGCGACGCCGCAGAGCCTCAAGAAGCTACGAAAGTAGCCGGCGAAACCGAAGAGCTAACTAAAACTAAAAGCGACCTCGAATATAAAACTTCCGACGACGCCGAAACCGAAATCGCCGACTTCACTATCAACGTTAAAAATGTCGAAGACGTCGACGCCGTGACGACTGAACTTGTGGAAAAAGTTTTGGGCACGGACACTCAAGACACCAGCGAAAATTTAAAAGAGCAAATTCCAACCGAAAATAAAATTGACGCCGCCGCGCCAAAAATTTCAAACGTTAGCCCCGCCGCAAATGAAACTCCCGCCGATAACGCCGACGATAAGCAAAACACGATTGAAATTCCTGCCATTGAACTTTTCGACGCGAACGAACTTTTCGCAGTGAGTGCTACCGAAATCATTACGCCGCAAGAAAAAAATCGCCCCGACGTTACCGCCGCGAGCAATTATGACGTTTTCGATTTTAATGAAGTCCTCAACACGCGCTTTGAAGAAATTCTGCCTGCAAAAAATGTTAGCGCAGACTTCGTAATCAATGACGAATACAAATTCAATACGCCGCTTGTTTCCTCAAGTCAATGCCGCAAACAAGAACTAATCGACTTTGAACGGAAAAATCAAATGTCTTGAATTAACAGGCAGTAGCCGTCACCTTTGCAGTTGTTCAACTGAATTTTATCGTCGGACGCCGTGCGAAGTTTCTTCCGCAAATTGCTGATGTGAGTTTTCAAAGTAAAGCTTGTGTCGTTTAATTCTTCCTTGTCCCAGAGATTTTTATAAATTTCTTTGGTGGTCAAAATTTTGTTCAAATGAGCGGCAAGAACGAGCAATAAATCAAATTCGATGGGAGTAAGCAAGACAGACTGCCCGTTGATAAAAAGTTTATGGCGGCGCGGATAAATCAGCAAAATATTTCCAATGTGAATTCCGCAATCATTAAGCAAAGCGGAAGTTTCATTTTGCGAACCGTCAAGAAAATCTGATAGGCTGGGGGGGGCATAACGTTAATAACTTCCAAATCGTCGAGCGGAGTGACAAAGGCATTGACGATAAAATTGCCGTTGAGCGACAAAAGATTTCCCCACTCCAAAACTTTAATTGCCTCGTGCTTGCGATTCATTAAACGATAAATAACGCGATAAGAATTATGCCAACGCCAGTCCTCGCTGACGCCGGCTTTTTTTTCTGCGAAAACTTTTTGCAGATAGTCGAAATATTTTTGTTGGTCGTTTGGGTGAATATGCGCGAGCGAAGAATAATTTTTGAGATTTATTTTTTCGCAATCCAAAAGGTTCCGGAATAAATCATTGACATAACAATAAGGCAGGTCGTCCTTGTAGAGGAAACTTTTTGCCGCAGTGTGCTTGGTATTTTCAAATTGATTGATTAGTTCATTATAAAATTTTTGGTCGACATTTGCTTTTTCTTCTTCTGAAAAATTTTCAGGCAAATGGATATGAAGGAAGGTAATCAAAATTTTATCGTTGACTTGTTGGAAGTAGAAAGAGAAGAGCACAAAAAGTTTATAATTTAAATGCGCCACATCAGATTGAAAACCGATTTTGGCAACGACGATACAACTGTCACAAGAAGAAACTTTGACGCGATAATCTTCACTGATAATTTTGTAAGTTGAAGTCATAACGTCGGCGTATTTGTAGTAGCACTTGCGGACTTCCTCAAACGAATTGAAGATACGATTTTCGCCAACGCCGATGACGGTTAGGCTTTCTTTGCTAAAAGCTTCCAGCCCTTTCTCGATATTTTTCCAAACATAAAATGAGTGAATTGTTTTTTTCGCCTTAGTTAAGGCTTCCCTTTGAAAATAATTTTGCATATATACATACCTCAAAACTTAAGTGTTAAACACGCATAAAATTTTAAGGGGAAAATGTCGCCACGTAAAGTAAAGAAATATTTACCTTATGCCAAATGCCCTTATGATAATATTTATTGCATCATGGAGGTGATTTTTTATGAACGAAATATTCACAAGAACAAGCGTAAGGCAATTTGAAGCAAGAGAAGTTGAGCCAGAAAAAATTCAAGGGATTTTGAGAGCGGGATTTTCTGCGCCGAGCGCACTCAATCAACGTCCGTGGGAATTTTTCGTGGTCACTGACAAGGAAACTTTGCTCAAGCTTAGCAAAGCAAGCCCCTATGCGGGCACGGTCGCGAAGGCTCCGGCGGCAATCGTCATTTGTTATCGCAAAAATATTAAGGTAGTGGATTTTGCGCACATAGATTGCGCGGTTGCGGCGGAAAATATTTTGTTGCAGTTGGAGTCGTTGAATTTGGGCGGAGTTTTTTTGGCAATCACACCGTTGGAAGAAAGAATTCAAGCCGTTAAACAAATTCTCGCGTTGCCGGAAAACATTGAGCCGTTTAATATTATCCCATTCGGCTATCCGAAAATCAAACGAATTCCTAAAGACCGTTTCGACCCTTCTGCCGTCCATTACGTGTAACGAAATCGGACTTTAAACGTATAAAGGATTGAAAACAATTTGGAGGTTGATAAATATGACAGAGGAAAAAAATATCGACGCAAGCAAACAAGAAAATCAATCGCAAGGCCAATTCGGCAATGAACGTTTGAGCGAAAAAGAACTCGAAAAAGTCGCGGGCGGCGTGGGCTATCTTGATAACCTTTTCAATCCTTCTGCTCCTAAGGAAACTCACCTTGGTATTGGAGACGGAATTGAGATAAGAGACGGCGGAGTTGGAAAATAGGAGTGATAAATATGACAGAGGAAAAAAATATCGACGCAAGCAAACAACCAGACAAATCGCAAGGCCAATTCGGCAATGAACGCTTGAACGAAAAAGAACTCGAAAACGTCGCGGGCGGCACGGGTCTTTTTTTTAAAAAGGTTTTTAAAAAGGATTCCGATGCAGAATATGATTCACCGACAGGCGGAAAATAGGAGTGATAAATAAATATGACAGAGGAAAAAAATATCGACGCGAGCAAACAACCAGACAAATCGCAAGGTCAATTCGGCAATGAACGCTTGAACGAAAAAGAACTCGAAAACGTCGCGGGCGGCGTGGGATTGATTGGTATTAACTTAGAGTATATTGCAAATGCAAAGACAGGCGGAAAATAATTTAAGATAAGTCGGTGGCAAAATGAAGTTAAATATTCGTCAGCGCGTATTTCGTTTGGTATTGACGGCAAGCGTGCTGACTTTTCTAGTTTTAGCAATCGTGTTAACAGTGGGTATATTCTCAATCCGTTATGAATTGGACGAAAAAAGCAAAGCACTAAGCAAATATTCAGTAGATTATATCCAACAAGTTGTCACGGAGCGCAAAAAGAGCGAACTCAAAGAACTTGCTCAAGTAAAGGCACAACAAATAGATAAGGCACTAAAGGAGCAAAGTTCAGACGCTGAATATTTGTCGGCGGCAATAAATATTGAGCTAAAAACTCCGACGACAGGATTTGCGGCGCACAATTTAGCAGTGGCAAATCAACGAAGTGTTCATACGGGCGAAGCTTACATTTTTTACACGCAAAATTTGCTTGAACGTGGCATAGACGCCGCTCTTGAAGATAGAATAAATCGCGCCGGTAACATTTCCAAATTTTTTATTCCTTACGGCAAACGATACAAAAATTATTTTTCGTCGTTTATAGCGGCTTCCAAGAACGGATATTTTATTTGCGTAGAGACTACAGAAGACGGCAGCGACATAGAATTTTCGGAAGATTTTTTAATGAACTATGATTTTCGCACGCGCCCATGGTACAAAATCGGAGAAAATACAAAGAAGCCGGTTTTCACAGATATATACGTTGACACGTCGGGAAATGCGGTTATGGCTTGTGTCATGAGTTATTACGACGCCAACGACGATTTTGCGGGCGTAATTAGCATTTCATACAATGTAGAAGAAATATATAAAATCGTCTTGGACACGGTAGCGAGTTCGGACGGTTTTAGTTTTATTTTGAACCAAAATGGCAAGGTAATTCTTTCAGGGAAACCAGACGGGGGGGCATTTGCCGTCAAAGAAGAAGACATAGATTTAAGAAAAATTCCTAATCCCACCCTTGCGGAAATGGCGCAAAAAATGGTATCGGGCGAAGTCGGCGTCACGTCGATTGTAATTGATGATGAGGAATATTACGTGGCATATGCGCCAATGACCACAAGCGGTTGGAGTTTCGGCACGGTGATAAATCGCGAAGACGTTTTGGCACCGGCAATAGCGGCGCGAGACAAAATGCATGAGCATATGGAAGATTTCCGAAACAGTCTCAAACAACTTTTCTTGAATCTGATTTTAATTTTAGCAGTATTGTTGGCGTTGTTATTTGGGTGGATGCTTATTGGCAGTTCGCGAGTATCAAAACGTTTTGTTGAGCCAATACAAAAATTATCGGAAGGCGTGCGCGAAATTTCCGGCGGCAACTTGGATAAGAAAATCAATATAAATACGGGCGACGAACTCGAAGAACTTGCCAATTCCGTCAACAATATGACTGTTGATATTAAAAACTACATTGCGAATCTTGAAAAGGTGACGGCGGCGGAAGAACGCATAGCAACCGAATTAAAAGTTGCGACGAATATTCAGCTTAGCGCGTTGCCGCGTGATTTTGATTTTGGGCGTGAGGATTTTGAAATTTTCGCGACGATGAAACCGGCAAAAGAAGTCGGCGGCGATTTCTACGATTTCTATTTGCTCGACAAAAATCACTTGATGATAACAATCGCGGACGTTTCCGGAAAAGGAGTGCCCGCCGCGCTGTTTATGATGCGTGGCAAAACGATTCTCAAAAATTTGGCAATGACAATGCAAAGCCCCGACGAATTGGCGGCGGTAATGACATTGGCAAATAATCAGCTCTGTCAAGGCAATGATGAAATGATGTTTATAACGGTGTTCATGGGAATGCTTGACCTTAAGACTGGGAAATTTATTTACGTCAACGGCGGGCACAATCCGCCAATGATTTATCGCGAAGACGATAAAAAATTCCACTATATGAACGTGGAGGAAAATTGCGTACTCGGACTTATGGACGAAATGGACTTTGTTCAGCAGGAAATACAGATAAACCATAAAGATATTTTGTATCTGTACACCGACGGCGTAACGGAGGCAATGAATAAAAATCGCGAGCAATACGGCGAAGCGCAGTTAGAACATTGCTTGAATACTATCAACCATCAATGCAAATTGCAGAACTTGCTTGAGGGCGTGAGCAAGTCTTTGGCTGAACATGTTCAAGACGCCGAACAATCGGACGATATAACAATGCTGTCAGTGCGGTTTGTGTAGAAATCTTTACATTGCAGAAAAAATTTTGTGCTATGATTCTTTCAAAATATAAGGAGGCGAGAATGTGGCTTTTGAATTTTCCGACACAATAGGTGGGATTTGTCAGTCGTACGACGCGCAGACCCGAACAGGAATTATCCGCGACTTCAACGGCGAAGAAGTCAAAGTAAAAATGTCCGACAACGTTTATGCGAGGCTCTTGAGGAATTTGGACGAGCCTTATCGCGATTGCACGGGACAAATTGATAAATTGTTCCGCGAAGGGCAAATGGCGTTCGTCTACGGCATTTATTATCCCGACGAAGGCGGCACGAATTTTGAGGCGTCGTACATTGATTTTCCTGGACGCAAACCAAGTGAAATGCGTTTCGAGGAGGCGGATTGGTGGGTCAATCAGGCACGTAGCATTGCCGACTTTTACATCAAGGCGGAGTTCCCAAACGGCGAGATTGATTACCGCCAATATCGCACGCGCTTGACGCTCGACGGCGTTCGCAAGCCCGATTTCCGTCAGGAGACCGATACTATTTCGCGCATGATTTACGGTATGGCAAGTGCTTACATGCTAACTGGCGAGGACAGATTTTTGGAAGTCGCCGAGAAGGGCACAAAGTATTTGCGCGACCACATGAGATTTTACGACATTGATGAAAATGTTGTCTACTGGTATCACGGGATTGACGTGCAGGGCGATAAGGAACACAAGCTTTTCACGTCGGAATTTGATGACGACATAGAAGCAATTCCTATGTACGAGCAAATTTACGCGCTTGCTGGTCCCACGCAAACTTATCGTTTGAACGGCGACCCCGCAATCATGAAAGATATTCGCATGACAATAAGCCTGTTCGACAAATTTTTTATCGACAGGGAAAAGGGCGGCTATTATTCGCATATCGACCCCGTGACGTTCGACCCGAAAAGCGATTCACTTGGACGCAATGTCGGACGTAAAAATTGGAACTCGGTCGGCGACCACGCGCCCGCGTACCTTATCAATTTGTACCTGGCGACAATGAACGACAAGTACAAAGATTTTCTCGAATATACAGCTGATTGCATAGAAGAACACTTCAAGGATTATGACAATAGTCCTTTTGTGCAAGAAAAATTCTACGATGATTGGAGCCACGACACGACTTGGGGTTGGCAACAAAATCGCGGCGTCGTCGGGCACAATCTCAAAATCGCTTGGAACTTGATGAGAATCAACAGCGCGATTGCTAAAGATAAATACGTCAAGTTTGCAGAAAAAATCGCGGCGATTATGCCGACAGTCGGAATGGACAGGCGGCGCGGCGGTTGGTATGACGTTATGGAGCGCAAACTCCGCGCAGGCGAAAGTTGCTATCGTTTTGCTTGGCATGACAGAAAAGCTTGGTGGCAACAAGAGCAGGGCATTTTGGCTTATCAAATACTGTATGGTTGCTTGAAGAAGCCCGAATACCTTGACTTAGCGCGTTCTTCTGCGGCGTTCTATAATACTTATTTCCTTGACCACGACGACGGCGCAGTTTATTTCAACGTGCTTAACAATGGCATTCCGTTCCTTACTGGCAATGAACGCCTCAAGGGTTCACACTCAATGGCTTGCTATCACTCGATAGAATTGGCGTTCTTGTCTGCGGTGTATATCAATCTTTTGCACACGAAAAAACCGCTTGATTTGTACTTTAAGCCCATGCCTAATGGTTATGAAGGCTCGAATACTTTGTACGTTCAGCCGGATATTTTGCCGAAGGGCAGTTGCAAAATTGAATCGGTGGAAATTGACGGCAAGCCGTGGGGCTATTTCGACGCGGAGAATTTCGCGGTTAAATTGCCGGATTTAGATCATCGCCCGAAAGTCAAAGTCAGAATCATTCCGATTTAATTTGGTCGCACACATACGGGCTACGTGGATTGAAATAAATAAAGGAGAATTTTTAATGGCAAATTATCTTATGGAAGTCGGCGAAGTCAGCAAGGTCAAACTGCACGGACATATTGACGCCTCGATTGCGCCCGCGCTCATGGACGAATTAAAGCCGCTGATTGCGCAGAAAGATAAAGTCAAAAAATTGGTTTTCTACGCCGACGAACTCGAATACATTGCAAGCGCGGGAATTCGTGCGGTTGTCTTCGCGAAACAAAAACTCGGCGGGAAAGTGCAAGTTTATTTAGTCGGCGCGTCGGAAACGGTTCTCGACGTATTCAAGATGACGGGCATTGATAAATTCTTGACGATTCAAGACAGTTTCACGGAGTGAGGTTTATGCTTAAAGAATTCCCTGCCAAACGCGAAATTTTGCCTCAGATGTTGACGGAAATAACTAACGAGGTCAAAAAATATTTCACGGACGACAAGTGGATAAATCGCCTGAAAGTTTGCTCGGAAGAAATTTTGGTGAATATAATCGATTATTCCGGTTCGGAAAAAGTTTATGTTTCCTGCAACTTTCTGGCAGACGAAAATACTTTGCGCTTTGAATTTGTTGACGAAGGCGAGCTTTATAATCCGCTGGAGGAAGTTCCGGAAGTTGACATGAAAGCGAATATAGACGAGCAACGTATAGGCGGCTTGGGAATTTTTCTATACACGACGATTATGGACAAGTTGGAATATACCTGCGCGGACGGCAAGAATCATTTGCTGGCGTATAAAAAACTTGTCTGACAGGCGGTGATTTATTTTGAGAAATAAAGTAGGCGTCCTAATCGAAAGTGACTTCTACGAACCGGAAATTGAATACTACTCGAAGTGTTTTAAAGATGTCGGCTTGGAAGTGCATTTTTTGACGCGGCTTTGGGGCAATGCCGAATTGACTTTCAAGGGGCATGAGGAGCGCAAGCTTTTCAAGTGCAACGAGAGCTTTGAGCGTGTCAACTTGAAGGAATATGCCGCGATAATAGTTCCTGCGGGCATGGTGGCGGACAGGCTTCGCTACACCGAAAACGTAAACAAACTGCCGCCGGCTTGCGAGTTCTTAAAGAAATGTTTCGCAGACAAGCAGATTATCAAGGGGATAATTTGTCACGGCGCGTGGCTCATGGCTCCGATTTCGGATTTAGTTCGCGGGCGCAAAATGACTGTTCATAATAACTTGCTCGGCGACGCAAAACTTATGGGCATTGATTACGTGGACGAAGATGTTGTCGTTGACGGCGATTTAGTCAGCGGACGCACTGGCGGCGATCATGTCCAATTCGCGCAGAAAATTATCGCGTTAATCAACTGCAGAGAGATTTTCTCTTCGCTCACAAGCAGAATTGATTTTCTCGAAGCAAAGCTGAATAGTCTCGAACAGAAACCTCTTATTGCAGAGAAAACCATACCTAAAAAAAATGGAGGTCATAGTATGGCAAAGGTATTGATAATCGCAACTAATTACGGCTCTTGGGCAGAGGAACTTCAAGCCCCGTGGGACGCTTGCAAAAAGGCTGGCTTTGACGTGACGTTGGCTACTCCGCAAGGCAAAAAGCCGCTCCCGTTCAAAATCAGTATTGATCCCGATTTTGTTGACCCTGTTCAGAACGTCAAAACAAATCCGGATTGGGTCTGCAAACGTTGTAAAGAACTTGTTGACGGTGACGAGTGGGCGCACCCGAAGAAATTCACCGAAGTCGACATGAAAGACTTTGACGCAATCGTTTTGACGGGCGGACCCGGCGCGAATCTCGATATGGCTAACTGCTGGGAACTTCATAAGCTCATTATGGACGCTTACAAGGCTGATAAAATCGTTGCGGCTCTTTGCTACGCGGTATCTACGTTGGTTTTCTGCCGCGACCCCGAAAACGATTACAAATCCATTATCTACGGAAAGAAAATCACGGCTCATCCGCGCGCATGGGATTTCTATGGTCCCGGCATGGCTATGGTTTACGACGTTTACGGCGAGACCGAAGACAATAAAGGCACCGACGTTATTACGCCTGGTTTCCCGTGGCCGATTGAAGATTTGGTTCGCGACGCGGTCGGTCCGAACGGAGCTTGCATTGCTCGCATTAATGCCAATCGTGAAAGCCCGCAAGTTTACTACGATCACCCGTTCATTACGGGAACTTCAGTTGAGTCGTCTATTGCTTACGGCGATTTGGTTGTCAAAGTTCTTAAAGAAAGAGGACTTTAATTTAGGAGGAAGTTTTTAATGGCTAAAGTTTTAATCTGCGCGACTAACTATGGCACTTGGGCTGAAGAACTTCAAGCGCAATGGGATGCTTGTCAGGCGGCAGGTTTTGAAGTGACGTTGGCGACGCCGCAAGGTAAAAAGCCGTTGCCGTTCGCTATCAGCATTGACCCGAATTTTTATGATCCTATTCAGAAAGTCTACGTCAACCCAAAAGAAGTTTGCGACCGTTGCAAAGAACTCCTTGCCAGTGAGGCTTGGAATCACCCCAAAAAATTTTCCGAATGCAATATGGAAGATTACGACGCAATTTCTATGGCAGGTGGTCCCGGCGTAACGCTTGATATGTGCCAAAATTGGGAACTGCATAAGCTCATTCTCGACGCTATCAAAGCTGATAAAATCGTCGGCGCATTGTGCTATTCGGTTGGCGCACTCGTTTTCTGCCGCGACCCCGAAAACGATTATAAATCGGTTATCTACGGCAAGAAAATTACGGCGCACCCGCGTGCTTGGGATTTCTACGGTCCCGGCATGGCTATGGATTATAAACTTTACAACCCGACGGAAGACAACAAAGGTACTGACGTTGTAACGCCTGGTTTCTTGATTCCGCTTGAAGATTTGGTGCGCGGAGCGGTCGGACCGAATGGAGCTTGCATTTCGCGCATTAATGCTAATCGCGAAAGCCCGCAAGTTTATTACGACCACCCGTTTATCACGGGCACCAGCGTTGAATCTTCGATTGCTTTTGGCGAATTACTCGTTAAGGTTCTCAAAGACAGAGGACTTTAATTCGACATGTTCAGTTAAATTTTTATGGGGAGGTTCCGACGAGGTTTTCCTCGCCGCAATCTCCCTTAAAATTTTTGGTGGTGATTATAAATGGACGTAAATCAGACAGTAGTAAAAGTGCTGGAGGAAATCGGCGTCGACCATGTTTTTGGCGGCTCCGGTCAAGTTAATGGCTCCATGCTTTTGGCACTTAACAAATCCGACAAAATTAAAACGGTGATAATTCAGAACGAGCAAGCAGCGTCATTTATGGCGGCGGGCTACGCGATGTTCAGCAAAAAATTGGGCGTATGCTTCGCGACGGGCGGTCCTGGTGCGTTCAATCTGTTTTCGGGCTTGGCAGTTGCCTACTCCGATTCAATTCCGATGTTGGCTATAAGCGGCTATCCTTCTCGCTACACTCGCGGCAAAGGTGCGCTTAACGAATCAACTGGACTTTCGCGCACGCCCGATTCTCAAACCATGTTTTCCGCTACGACTAAAAAATCCATAATCTTGGAAGACCCGCGCGATACAATTCCGGTTTTGGAGGAATTGATTTACACGGCATTTGAAGGACGTCCCGGTCCCGTGCATTTGCATATCCCAAAAGACGTTACGATTGCCGAAGTTCCTTATTATCGTTCGATTGATATTGCCGTCCCGAAAATTTTGGCGGGCGAAAGTCAGACGGAAACATTTTGCAAGGGCTTCGTCGAAAATTTCAAAGCCGAGAATAAACCGTTGCTTATGGTCGGCTACGGTTGTATTCGCAGTGAGGCTAAAGAAATTCTGGAGAAACTTATAAATACATGGCAAATTCCGTTCGTCAGCACTATGGACGCTAAAGGCTACATTTCGGAAGATAATCCGCTGTCGTTGGGCATAGTCGGCACGAGCGGCGACGTTGGCGCAAATGATTATTTCCATGAATCCAAAATGGTTATTGCGGTCGGAAATTCTTTCGCCGAAAATGCGACGTTCACTTTCAATCCGCGCCTGTTCAATGGGAAAAAGCTTTTGCACATAAACATTGACCGCCACGAAATCGACAAAGTTTATACTGCCGATTACAGACTGATTAGCGACGCTAAACCCGCGCTTGAAAGTTTAGTTGCTTATCTGGAAAAAAATAACGTTGCGCCGCTCGGTTCAGGTTTAGCCGTGCGCAATAAGCATCACGATGAAAATTTGCCCGAATTCAGCAACGGCAAAATGCATCCTGGCTTTTTGGTTCAGCAAATTTCTAAGCAACTGCCCGAAAACGCAATAATTATGGGCGACGCTGGCGGGCATATGCTTTGGCTCAGCGCGTATCTCAATCTCAACAAAAATCAATGGTATCAAAATCCGGGCAGTTTCGGACCAATGGCAAGCCACGTCAACGGCTCAATCGGCGTAAAGTGCGCCAATCCCAATCGCCCTGTCATTTGCGGTTGCGGCGACGGCGATTATCTTATGGCGGGCTTTGAATTGCTTACCTGCGTCAAAAATAATATTCCCGTCATTTACGTAATTTTCGATAACGGCGAGTTCAACGTCATTAAAAAATTCCTGCTGGCGAATTTCGGCGAGTATGCATACATGGACATTAAAAATCCCGATTACGTCAAGTACGCGGAGGCTTGCGGGGCTAAAGGTTGGCAAGTTCGCAACGCTGAAGAATTCAACGCCGCGTTCGCTGAAGCCCTCAAACTTAACAAGCCGTGCATTATCGACGCTGTAATTGATGGCGACGTTTATCCGCCAATGAGCATTTCCAAAACGTGAGGTGATTTCATGACTGTAACGGTTGAACGCGACGACGATTTAAAAATCATTTCGCTTGACGGCGAATTGCAAGCGATAAATGCTGATAAAATTCGCGATGAAGTTATCGCCTTGATTGCCGAAAAGCCGATGATAATTTCAATGGAAAAATGCAAATATGTTTCGAGCGCGGGTTTGCGTGCGCTTTTAATGATAGCAAAAACAGCAAAGGCGCGCAAAGTCAAAGTTATCTACGCCGCCGCGATTGAAGAAGTTACTGACGTTTTTAAAATGACCGGCTTTATAAAAATGCTAAAGTGCGTCGAGACTGTTGCTGACGCTGAAAAAGAATTGCGCGGTTAGGAGGAATTTTCATGCGAATTGACATGAGCCCGACTGACACTTATGGCGATTTTAAAATCCGTCCTGGACTTTTTCTTGAAAACGGCGCAAGCATTGTGCCTGGCGGCGTGAATTTTACAATTCATTCTACCGGCGCGAAATCTTGTTCACTTGTGCTGTATCATTCGCACGAGAAAGAGCCTTTTGCGGTAATTCCCTTCCCCGAAAGTTATCGAATCGGCAGCGTTTTCGCTATGATTGTTTTCGACCTTGACTACGAGAACATTGAATACGGCTTTTATGTCGACGGCGATTATAATTTTTATGGCGGCGATGTTTTCGATAAAAGCAAATGTCTGCTTGACCCGTACGCCAAATTAGTCAGCGGTAGAAATATTTGGGGCGTCGAACCCGATTGGAATAATCCTTTCCAATATCGCTCGAAAGTAATTTTGGACGACTTCGACTGGGAAGGCGACGTGCCTTTGAAAACGCCGCATAACGAATTGATTATTTATGAAGCGCACGTTCGCGGCTTTACCAAAGATGATTCGTCGGGCGTGAAGTACAAAGGCACTTATGCCGGACTTGCTGAAAAAATTCCTTACCTAAAGGAGTTGGGCATTACCGCGCTTGAACTTCTGCCGATTTTTGAGTTTGACGAGTTTGAAGGCGCACGCGAAATTGACGGCAATAAGCTTTTTAATTATTGGGGCTATAGCACGGTTGGATTCTTCGCGCCAAAAGCCGGTTACGCCGCAAGCGGAAAATATTCCATGCAAGCCGACGAACTTAAAACTTTGATTAAGGAACTCCACCAGAACGGCATAAAAGTTATTCTGGACGTAGTTTTCAATCACACGGCGGAAGGCAACGAGCACGGTCCGTATATTTCATTCAAAGGGCTTGACAATAAAATTTACTACATTTTGACGCCCGACGGTTACTACTACAATTTCAGCGGTTGCGGAAATACTTTAAATTGCAATAATCCGGTCGTGCGCAATTTGATTCTCGACTGCCTGCGCTATTGGGTCGGAACTTACCACGTTGACGGCTTCAGATTTGATTTGGCGGCAATTTTGGGACGCAATCAAGACGGTTCTCCTATGAATAACCCGCCTTTGCTTGAATCGCTTGCGCATGACCCGATTTTAAAAGACATTATTT
>Ga0310697_10003313_pt1 | contig 16373 bp, 17 predicted proteins | sample 172DNAGHGlowgp2_FD_203883 | JGI IMG/M metagenome (GOLD analysis project Ga0310697, IMG submission 203883) | Sheep rumen microbial communities from Palmerston North, Manawatu-Wanganui, New Zealand - 1728 DNA GHGlow gp2 (v2) (version 2) | ecosystem: Host-associated > Mammals > Digestive system >... | reverse complement strand
ATTCCCTCTGCCCCCTCTCTACCCCATGGAACGTCTAATTTTCAATTCTCAATTATCAACTTTCAATTCCCTTTTCCCCCACCTCCCCGACTTTTACCCCCTTCGACCCTTCGACCCGAAGTCCCGTCGTCTCATCGTCTTTTTTTCTTCCAAATGAAAAAAAATGTGTATATTTGCAAGTTTAAGCGATAGAAAGATGCAGTTCAAAGACATTGTAGGACAGCGAGATGTGATAAACCGGCTGACGGAAACGGTCGACAGCGGGCGCGTAAGCCACGCCCAGCTCCTGCTCGGCCCGGCCTCCGCGGGCAGCCTGCAGATGGCCCTCGCCTATCTGCAGTACCTCTGTTGCGACCACCGTCAGCACTTCCCCGAGGGCGACCTCCGCGCCGACTCCTGCGGCGTCTGCCCTCAGTGCAAGAAGGTCGCCTCTCTCATGCACCCCGACCTGCACTTCGTCTTCCCCAACGCCTCCACCCCACGCGTGTCGTCCTCCAGCTACTGGAGCGGTGACTTCGCGCAGGAGTTCCGCGACTTCGTGGCCGAGCGCCACGCCCTCGGCTCGCTCGACGAGTGGTACGCCTTCCTCGGCATCGAGAACAAGCAGGGCATGATCCGCGAACTCGACGCCGCACACATCGTCCAGGACCTCAGCCTCAAGAGCTACGAGGGCGGATGGAAGATGATGCTCGTCTGGATGCCCGAAAAGATGAACCTCGCCGCCGCCAACGAACTGCTGAAGACCCTCGAGGAGCCCACCCCGCAGACGCTGATTATGATGGTCGGTGAAAGCGACGAGCGCCTCCTGCCCACCATCCGCAGCCGTGTCCAGACCGTCCGCCTCCGCCCCGTCGAGCCCGACCGCAGCGCCGCCAGCGCCGAGTTCGCAGCCCTCCTGGTCGAGTGGCTTCGACTCCTCTTCAAGCTGAAAATGCGCGAACTCTCCGCCGAGGTCGACAAGCTGGCCGCACTCGGACGCGAACGCCAGAAGCAGTTCCTCGCCTACGCCCTCGACGTCGTGCGCGACTGCTTCCTGAACACCACCGCCGGACGTCCCGTGACCATCGGCTCCGGCGACGACAAGTTCGACGCCTCCTTCCCCAGGATGGTCACGCCGAACAATGTGGAACTCATACAGAAAGCCCTCGACGAAGCCCTCTTCGCCATCGAGCGCAACGCCAACGCCAAGATAGCCTTCATGCAACTCTCGTTCAGCATGAGCAAGGCACTGAAAAAACGATAAACCCCTGCCCGCCACGCCTCGGCATGGCGGCATACAACATACAAACACCTACTCATGGACACCAACCAAACAATGGAAAAAAAGAAAATACAGACCCCCGCTGAACCGCTGCCCGCCGCCGACCGCCTACCGGACGACGAGCAGGACGACGTGGCCAGCGCGGAAGACATAGCTGCCTTCATGGCCGAACGTCGCAAAGCTCGCGAAGAAAAGAAACAGCGCGACGTCGAGGAACGCGTCAACCCCGAGGTCGAGGAGTATATGAGCGAAGAAAGCGCCCTCGACCCCTACCTCGACCCCGACCCCGACCTCCCGTGGGTGAAATACGACGAGCCCGTCTACCTCAGCCGCGGCTGCCGCGCCTGCCCCAAGAGCTACGTCCCCATCTCGAGCACCGAAATCCGTAGCTGCTCCAAGGTGACCAGCACCAACTGGCTGAGCGGCATCCGCCAGCCCACCATGAGACCCTTCGACTGCGTCGAGGTCCGCTTCAAGAACAACCACAAGGACTTCTACCGCCTCCCCGACGGACTGGAGGTGACCGAAGGCGACGTCGTCGCCGTCGAAGGCCAGCCCGGCCACGACGTGGGCATCGTCAGCCTCACCGGCGAGCTCTGCCGTCTCCAGATGCGCAAATACCGCATCAAACCCGACTCCGAGAACATCAAGAAGCTCTTCCGCCGCGCCAAGGACGCCGACCTCGAACGCTGGGACCAGTCCATGCGCGAGGAGCACAGCGCCCTCATCCGCACTCGCCGCATCGTCGCCGACCTCGGCCTCGAAATGAAGGTCAACGACGTCGAGTTCCAGGGCGACCACTCCAAGGCCATCTTCTACTACACCGCCGACGAGCGCGTCGACTTCCGCGAGCTCATCAAGGTGCTCGCCGAGGAGTTCCGCGTCCGCATCGAGATGAAGCAAATCGGCGTCCGCCAGGAAGCCGGCAAGGTGGGCGGCCTCGGCACCTGCGGCCGCGAGCTCTGCTGCTCCACCTGGCTCACCACCTTCAAGAGCGTCGCCACCAGCGCCGCCAAGGCCCAGCAGATCATGCCCAACCCCCAGAAGCTCGCCGGACAGTGCGGCAAGCTCAAGTGCTGCCTCAACTTCGAATACGAGGTCTACGTCGACGCGCTGAAGAAGTTCCCGCCCGCAGGCCAGGCCATCCGCTTCAAGAAGGGCCTCGCTCTCTACAAGAAGACCGACGTCTTCCGCGGCGTGATGTGGTACGCCTACGAGGGCGAGAACGACCTCATCGCCGTCAAGGCCGAGGACGTGAAGGCCATCATCGATATGAACCGCCAGCAGCAGTACCCCGAGCGCCTCGAGGACTACCAGGTCGAGCTGATGTCCACTTCGGCCCTCGCCCAGGAGAGCACCGGCGAGGAGGTCGAGCGCGAAATGCTCCGCCTCGCCGAGGGCGGCAACGGTGTGGTGGGCGACGTGGTCCAGGAGGGCCCCTCCGAGCGCGACCACCGTCCTCAGCGCGACCGCCGTGGCCACGGCGACCAGCCCCGCGGCGACCGTCCTCAACGCGGCGACCGTCAGCCTCGTGGCGACCGTCAGTCCCGCGGCGACCGCCCCCAACGCTCCGAACAGCGCCAGAACCCCGAACAGCGCCAGGACGCCGACCGCCCGAAGCGTAACAACAACAACGGCGGCAAGCAGCGCCGCGACGGCGGCGACGCTCCGCGCCGCAGCGGTGGACGTGAAAACCGCGACCGCCGCGGATGAGATACAACCTAAAAGGCTTCGAACTATGAAAAGGACTTTATATGGTATTCTGATGGCTCTGATGGCCCTCGTGGCCGCCGGCTGCGACGGCAGCGTCTACTACGACGAGGCCGTCAGCGTCGACGAGCACGGATGGCTCCCCGCCGACGCCGCCGTCTTCCGCGTCGACGCCGACGACACGGTCCACGCCTTCGACTTCCTCGTCCAGGTCCGCAACGCCACCACCTACCCCTACTCCAACCTCTTCCTCTTTGTCGACACCCGCTTCCCCGACGGCAGCGTGGCCCGCGACACCGTCGAGTGCCCGCTGGCCGACCCCGAAGGGCGCTGGTACGGCCGCCGCACCGGCCGCTACGTCGACTCCCGCTTCCGCCTGCGTCAGGGCAGCGCCGCCTTCCCCCAGAAGGGCCTCTACATCTTCACCGTCTCCAACGGCATGCGCGACAGCGCCATCGCGGGCGTCAAGGACATCGGCCTCCGCATCGAATACAGCAAAACCAGATAACTCGTTATGGCAAAGAAAACCACCAAGCCCAACTACATAAAGACCCTCTGGATTGTCTTCGGAGGCTTCTGGGCCTTCGTCTTCCTCTTCTTCCTCTTCCTCAGCCTCGGCTGGCTCGGATTCATGCCCTCCTTCGAGGAGCTGGAGAACCCGCGCAGCCTTCAGGCCTCCGAGGTGCTGAGCGACGACGGCGAAGTGCTGGGCTTCATCGGCGTGGAGAACCGCTCCAACGTAACCTACGACCAGATATCGCCCAACCTCATCAACGCCCTCGTGGCCACCGAGGATGTGCGCTTCTACAAGCATTCCGGCATCGACCCGCGCAGCCTCGGTCGCGTCTTCTTCAAGACCGTCCTTGGCCATCACGGCTCCTCCGGCGGCGGCTCCACCATCACGCAGCAGCTCGCCAAGAACCTCTTCCCCCGCGGCCATCGCAGCAAGATTGGCGTCGTCTTCGTGAAGTTCAAAGAGTGGGTCGTGGCCGTCAAGCTGGAACACAACTACTCCAAGCAGGAGATTCTCGCCATGTACCTCAACACCGTAGACTTCGGAAGCAACGCCTTCGGCATCAAGACCGCCGCCAAGACATTCTTCGACAAGACTCCCGCCGAACTCGACGTCGACGAGGCTGCGGTCCTCGTGGGTCTGCTCAAGGCCCCTACCACCTACAGCCCCATACTCCACCCCGACCACGCCCTCGAGCGCCGCAACACGGTCCTCTACCAGATGAACCGCTACGACTACCTCAGCGACGAGGACTACGAGGCCTACCGCCAGAAGCCCATCGACATGAGCCACTACTCCCCACAGAGCCACAACGACGGCCTCGCCACCTACCTGCGCGAATATCTCCGCACCTATATGAAGGACTGGTGCAAACACCACCGCAAGCCCAACGGCGAGCACTACGACGTCCACCGCGACGGCCTCCGCATCTACACCACCATCGACTCCCGCATGCAGCGCTACGCCGAGCAGGCCGTCCGCGAGCACTTCAGCAAGGAAATCCAGCCCGCCTTCGACCGCGAGCTCAAGAGCCGCAATGGGAACCCCTTCTGCGACATCACCAAGGAGCAGCAGGACAAGTTCCTCACCCAGGCCATGAAGCAGAGCGACCGCTATCGCAACCTCAAGGCCGAGGGCATGAGCCAGAAGGAGATTCGCGCCGCCTTCAACGAGAAGGTGCCTATGCGCCTCTTCAGCTGGCGCGGCCGACTCGACACCGTCATGTCGCCCTGGGACTCGCTCATCTACTACAAGCGCTTCCTCAACGCCGGCCTGATGTCCGTCGAGCCCGGCACCGGCTATGTCAAAGCCTATGTCGGCGGCATCAACTACCGCTACTTCAAGTACGACAACGTCCAGAGCCACCGCCAGGTGGGCTCCACCTTCAAACCGTTCGTCTACACCATGGCCCTGCAGGACCTCGGCATGTATCCCTGCACCGAGGTGCCCAACTCTCAGGTCTGCTTCGAGGTCTGGGGGCAGGACGACTGGTGCCCGAAGAACAGCACCCACGAGCGCGAGGACGAGATGGTCACCCTCAAGTGGGCCCTGGCTCACTCGGTCAACTGGGTCTCCGCCTACCTCATGAAGCAGGGCTCGCCGGACCAGGTGATTAACATCGCCCGCAAGATGGGCGTCCGCAGCCCCATCGACGCCGTCCCCGCCATCGCCGTCGGCACACCCGAAATCACCGTCTACGAGATGGCTGGCGCCATGGCCACCTTCGCCAACAAGGGCGAGTACGTCGAGCCTATCTTCGTCACTCGCATCGAGGACAACAAGGGTATGGTCCTCGAACGCTTCACACCCCATCGCAGCGAAGCCCTCGACGAGCAGACGGCCTACATGATGATAGAGCTCATGAAGGGCGTCGTGCAGAGCGGCACCGGCGTCCGTCTGAACTACAAATACCACCTCAACAACTACTCCACCGCCATTGCCGGCAAGACCGGTACCACACAGAACAACTCCGACTGCTGGTTCGTGGGCATCACACCCCGCCTGGCCACGGCGGTGTGGACTGGCGGCGAGCTGCGCTCCATCCACTTCCGCAACATGACCTACGGCCAGGGCGCCGCCATGGCCCTGCCCATCTTTGGCCTCTACATGGAGAAGATATACAGGGACTCGAGACTCAACTTCTATCGGGGCGACTTCGACCGGCCCTCCGAACCCGTCGAGATGGACTGCTCCAACTTCCAGCAGGAAATTGAGGACGAGGGCTTCGACTGGGACTTCTGAGCAATGGGAAAGCGCGAAATGAAAGTTAATCTGTTAGGACAAACGTTGGAGCAGCTGCAGGAGCTCTGCGCTGCCGAGGGCTTCCCCCGCTTCACGGCCAAGCAGCTCTGCGGCTGGCTCTACGACAAGCGGGCGGACAGCATCGACAGCATGACCAACCTCTCGCTCGCCCAGCGTGCGCGGCTGAACGAGATTGCCTGCATCGGGCGCGAGACACCGGTGCGCTGCCAGGTGTCGCGCGACGGTACCAAGAAGTATCTCTTCCCCGTCGGCGACGGGCAGCACATAGAGACCGTCTTCATCCCCGACGACGACCGCGCCACCCTCTGCGTCAGCTGCCAGGTGGGATGCAAGATGGGCTGCCGCTTCTGTGTCACCGGACAGCAGGGCTTCCACGGCTCCCTCTCCGCCGGCGACATCCTGAACCAGCTCTTCTCCATACCGGAATTCGAACAGCTCACCAACGTGGTCTTCATGGGCATGGGCGAGCCGATGGACAACCTCGACGCCGTGCTCGCGGCCACCCGCGTGCTCACGGCCCCGTGGGGCCTCGGCTGGAGCCCCAAGCGCATCACCGTCAGCACCGTGGGTTTGATACCCGCCCTGCGCCGTTTCCTCGACGAGAGCCAGTGCCACCTCGCCGTGAGCCTCCATAACCCTGTCGCCGCCGAGCGTGGCGAGATGATGCCCGTCGAGCGGGCCTACCCCCTGGCCGACGTCTTGGCCCTCCTGCGCCGCTACGACTGGAGCGGCCAGCGACGCCTGTCGTTCGAGTACACCATGTTCCGCGGCTTGAACGACGACATGCTCCATGCGCAGAAGCTCGTCGAGGCCCTGCGCGGGTTGGACTGCCGGGTCAACCTGATACGCTTCCACGAGTCGCCCGAGGCGCCCTACCACACCTCGACGCCGACCACCATAAAGGCCTTCCAGGACTACCTGAACCGCCACGGCATCATCTGCACCCTTCGCGCTTCCCGCGGCCAGGATATTGATGCCGCCTGCGGACTGCTGGCAGGAAAAGAATAATCAGAAAACCGACGCTTACGCCGATAAGGTTGGCGACGATGTCGTTGACGTCGAAGCCCCGATAGGGGAGCAGGTATTGCACCCCCTCGGAGAGCAGGCTTACGCCCAGGGCCGCCAGCCACACCACGAGGGGCCTGTTCAGCACGTCTTTCAGGAACAGGGCGCACGGCAGGAACACCGATGCGTGGATGAGGTGGTCGGTGCGCAGGCCGAACACATAGTTGTCGAGCGGTATGCCGAGCCCGTTGAGCGGCGCCCACATCAGGAACGCCAGCGTGGCGAAATACCAGGGCCTCAGCTGCCGGCGCCCGTCGCGTCCGGCCCATCTCAGTATGAAGTTGCGCACCTTCTTCCGGCGCAGGGAGCGCCGGCTCAGCCGCCGCCAGTCGCCGCTGTCGGTGCTGATGCCGCGGGCCTCGGTCAGGAGACCTACGATGTCTTCGCGCCGGCAGCGTTCGGTGGTGTAGCAGTTGTCGCCCTGTAGGGTGTAGTTGTCGCCGTCGACCTCCACCACGCGGTGCAGCAGGTGGTGTCCGCCATAGCGGAAGAGGACCACATCGCCCACGGCGGGAGCGTGGTCTACGGGCGCCAGAGTCAGCTTGTCGCCGGGCTGCAGCGTGGGCCTCATGCTCGTCCCGGAAAGGGTGAGCTGCACCCGTTGCCCGGAGGCGAGCTGCTCCTCGGCGAGTGCGAAGAATATGGGGTTTGCCACTACCATTGCCTGTAGCCCTGTGTTGGTGAGTCTATGATTTGAAGATTGTCGTGTGGCACAGCCGCGCCGCCTCGGCGTCGGGCAGGCAGCCCAAGCGGTATACGGGCACGCGCTCTATGACGTGCCCCACATAATCCACGAGGGCGTCCTGCAGGGTGTCGTCTTTCATCAGGCATGGAGGGCAGGAGGGCTGCAGGGCGGTGAAGGCCTCGACGGTGCCGAGGGGCCGTATGCGGTTCTCCGGTCGCTGCTCGAGCCTTACTATAGCGGCCACGGGGAAGTGCTCGTTGCGGTAGCAGTGGGTTTTGCCGCTCCACGGCGAGCCGTATACGGTGCCGTCGTCGGCCAGTATGGGGCTGTCGTCGTTCAGCAGGTGCGTGGCGGCGATGTGCTGCAGCCACAGGCGGGTGTGGGTGCTCTTGCCGGTGCCGCTCTCGCCGAGGCACATCACGGCCCGGCCGTCGCAGACCACCACCGACGAGTGGACGGGAAGGCGCCCCAGCCACAGGCCGCCCATGGAGTAGGCGGTCCACAGCGCAAAACGCAGTACCGATGGCGAGGCAATGGGGCTGATGCTGAAGGCGTCGGGCTTGCGGCCGCCGGTGGCGGCACGCAGTGTGCCGTGGCCGGAGAAGTGGTAGTAGTAGTCGCCGCGGGCATCGACGCCGAAGCGGCACTCCACGTCGTCGGCCACCGTGAAGCGGTGCAGCCAGCGGCAGTCGGGCAGCGGCACGTCGGCGTCGAGGCGCACCATGAGCCGGGGTTCGGCGCCGGACTGGTCGGCGAAGAGGTTCATCCCGGGCAGCTGGAGAGCCGTGGCCAGGCTGTCGTGCCCTTCCAGCACCATAGACAGGCCGCCTATGTTCAGCCGTGACGTCATATCAACATGCCGTGTTCGCTCATCGAGGCGACCCACTCCGCGGCATCGCGCCGCGCTGTCGCCTCGTCGACGTCGTACTCGTCGCAGAGTATCCGGACCGCGTCGTCGACCGTGAAGTCGCGGTCCAGGAGGCGTTCGTAGAGCAGAAGGGCACTCTGGTTGAACCCCACCACCGTGGTCATGTCGGATGTGTCTTTCGATTGGTGCATCACGATGTGCTCTCCGGCTACGGAGTGCATCTTCTTCCGTTTGTCGATTCTCATTGCTGGTCCTTTTTCATCAGTAACGCAGTGAAATATACAAATATTGTGTCTTTTTCTTGCACGGGTGACATTTTATTTGTACTTTTGCAGTCGGAAACTTTAAAGGAGGCCACACTATGGAATATCACAAGCAAGAAGAGTCGCTGTTTGAGCGTTGGACCGAGAGGGCGCGCAAACTTCGCGAGAGCGACGAGATAACGAAAGACGGGCTGTTGTATCGCGGCGAGCTGTGGTTCGACGGCTACTGCCAGGTGCACCGTCGTGCCAACGAGGAGCAACTGTGGGACGATGCCGGTATGCGCCTCCTGGTCCTCACCAAGGAGCTGTACGACGAGGACGGATGGGACCTCCGTGCCGAAAGCGGCCGTGTACCCAGCCCGCGTCTCACATGCCGCACCGCCTACCGCTTCTTCCCCAACCTCGAGCTCTGGGTCTATGGCTTGATGAATATCCCCGACCGCAAGGTCGTCTCCTTCGCCCGCGCCGACAACGAGCAGCGCCTGCAGGGCTTCTACGAGAACGCGCCCATAGCCCGCGTCAACTGCAAGAAGCAGCCCGACGCCCGTGCGGCCAGCAACGCGGTGTTGCAGAAGTACATGGAGAACTATGCCGACCTGCTGACGGAGCAGATACGCCTCTACAACGCCGACGTCATCCTCTGCACCGGCGGACAGGGTATCATGGTCGACTTCATACGGCGCCATGTATATACCGACCTCGAGCAGGTCAACGCCCACTGCTGGTATTCGGCCGAAGCCAATGTGGTCGTGGTGAAGCAATACCACCCCACCTACAGCGTGTATAGCCGGAAGGAGATGTATACCAACATGATGAAGGACTATCAGGCCTTTATCAGCGCAACGCCGTCGTTCCCGCGCCGTCGTTAGTCTGTCACCTATTGCACCTTTCGTAGCAAGGGCGAGCGGCTCATATCCGTAGGATTGGTGCCGGGTACGCCTTCTGGCACTGGCATGCCGAGCTTCTTGAAATGCTCTTGCCAGTACTGCGGCATGTTCCCGTTCCTGTCGCGCCAGTTCATGGGCTTGGCCTCGAAGAGGTGGTTGCCGTTGCTGTCCAGATAGCATTCGTAGACCAGTTCCGAACAGTAGAGCGCCCCGTTGCCGGGCAGGAAGGCGTTGTCGTAGGGTTGTCCGATGAACGATCGGGCGCGGGCAAGGACAGAGTCGATGGAGAAACAGCCGGACTTGAAGCGGTAGACATCGGGGAAGTCGCTGCTGCCATACTTTATTGTGAGCAGTCGGCGGCTGACGCCGTAGCGCTGGGTGGCATCGATGATCCACACCGTGTCATCCACGCTCGCCACCAGCGCCACGTGGGTGTACTCGCCCGTGCTCTCGCGCACGGCGTTGCCCATGCCAGTGGTGTCGCGGAAGAAGAGCAGGTCGCCCGGCCGCAGTGTCGGCTGTTGGGCGAACACGGTGTTGCCAATCAGCAGTATAATGAACAGTAACCGTTTCATTTCGGGAGGCAAAAGTACGAAATCAATCCCACATGTCGCAAAAAATGTGTACTTTTGCCGCTGCAATATGGAGAACAACAACACTACCAAGATGGGCATCGGGGGGCTGCTGCGGCGGCTGCTCCCCTTCGTGACGCCCTACCGCTGGCTGCTCGTGGCCACGCTGACGCTGACCTTCGTGGGGTCGCTGATGGCGCAGGTGAACGCCGTAGTGCTCGACAAGGCTGTGGACCGCATCAACGCGCTGCTGCACCTCGAGGGGGGCTTCCAGTGGGGCGAGGCGGCACGGATACTGGTCGTCATCAGCGCCGTGCTGCTGGGCAAGGAGGTGCTGGCGGCGCTGGTCACCTTCGGGCAGCGCATCTTCGGCGAGAAGATACGCATCAACGTCAGCCGCGACCTCTCGCTGCGCGTGGTGGACCGCATACTGACCTTCCGGATGGCCTTCTTCAGCCAGGACGGCAACGAGCCCGGCAAGCTGCAGACCCGCATAGACCGCGGTATCATGAGCCTCAGCAACACGGTGAAGAACTTCTTCATCGACATACTGCCGCTCTTCACCAGCGCCGTGCTGGCGTTGGTGCTGATGTATGCCGCCAACGTGTATGTAGGCCTGGTGGCCACGGCCATCATACCGGTCTACTTCTGGATAACGGCCGTGCAGGGGCGGAGGATGAAGGGCTGGCGCCACCGCGTGTTCGGCACCCACCAGCAGCTGAGCCACGGCATACTGAACATCATAGAGAGCATGGGGGTCATCAAGTCGTTCAACCGCGAGCGGGTGGAGGCCGCCAAGCAGGCCACGCTGCAGGAGCAGAGCACCGACCAGCAGATGCAGACGCGGCGCATCTCGTTTCTCTACGAGGGACTCAAGACCTTCGTGGAGCAGATAGGGACCGTGCTCATCATCATACTGACGGCCTACCTGGTGCTGGTGGACTACCCCGGGATGAGCATAGGAAAGATAATGTACCACGTGATGCTCTTCGCCAACGTCAGCGCCCCGATCCGGCAGCTGCACCGCATCTACGACGACCTCAACGACGCTCTGGTCTACGCCGAGGGCTTCTTCGGCCTGCTGGATGCCGACGGCGAGGTGGAGGAGAGTGGAAAGGTGAAAGTGGAAAGTGGAAAGCGAATGGCGGGGCGGTTCGAGCTGCGCAATGTGGAGTTCACCTACCCGAGCGGCACGCACGCCCTGCGCGACCTCACGATGACCATCGAGCCGGGCAAGACCACGGCCCTGGTGGGGCTCAGCGGGGCGGGCAAGAGCACCATAGTGAACCTGCTGGACAAGTTCTACACGCCCGACAGCGGCGTCATCACGCTGGACGGGGTGCCGCTGGGCGAGTGGGACACGCAGGTGCTGCGCGACAACATAGGGCTGGTGCTGCAGAAGAACCACATCTTCAGCGGTACCATCGAGGAGAACATACGCTACGGGCGTCCCGACGCCACGCACGAGGAGGTGGTGGAGGCGGCGCGCAAGGCTTACATCTACGACCAGGTGACGGCGCTGCCGGAGGGCTTCGAGAGCAACGCCACGCAGCTCAGCGGGGGTCAGCAGCAGAGGATAGCCATAGCGCGCATGTTCCTGAAGGACCCGCCCATCATATTCCTGGACGAGCCGACGGCCAGCCTGGACGCCATAGCCACGGAGCAGATCAAGAACTCGATAGACGCCATCAAGCAGGGTCGCACGGTGATAGTCATCAGTCACAACATAGGTCAGATAATAGACAGCGACTACCTCTACGTGCTCGACAGGGGGCACTGTGTGCAACACGGGGAGCCGCAGGAGGTCTACCGGCAGGGAGGGCTATACAAGGAAATCTTCGACGCCTCGGCGCGGAGCATGAACGTGGACAAGATAGCCGAGACCACCATGTAAGCAAAGAAGCCGTCCCGAAAGGGGCGGCTTCTTTGTTTTCCATTCAATCTGTGGGCGATTAGCCTTCGACGATAGCACCAGTGGGGCAGGCGCCAGCGCAGGTACCGCAGGAGACGCAAGCGTTCTCGTCAATCTTGTAGATGTCGCCTTCGCTGATAGCTCCGACGGGGCACTCATCGATGCAGGTGCCGCAAGCAACACAGATGTCAGTGATTTTGTAAGCCATTTTGTTTCTTTTTTAGGATTAATATTGCAATATTATTCTTCTCAAATGCGCTGCAAAAGTACGTACTTTTTCCAAACTGGCAAAATTTTATCACCATTTTTGGTTAGCGGAGGGCGCCGAGCGCTGTAACACAGGAGGTTGGGATGGCGGGAAAAAGCGGGCGGGGGGAGTGGAGAGGCTGTGCGGAGCGGGGGCGGGGATTATGGTTTGGCGGTTTTCTTGGTGTATTTGTCCTTCACGATGGAGTAGGAGTTCAGAGTCAGTTCGCGGAGCAGCGGGTCGGGAGCGGCGGCGGGGTCGACGCCTATCCAGAAGCGTGGCGACTCGTTGTAGGGCCGGCCGACGCAGGAGTAGCGCTCGCGGAGGTCGGGGATGCGGTCGGGCTGGCACTTGAGCGTGACGACGGAGAAGGTGTTGCAGTCGAAGAGGGCGAACATGTGTCCGGCGACGTAGAACACCAGTACCTCGGCGGCCTGACGGAAAGCCGAGAAGGGCATCTTCTCCACGACGTCGGGGCCGAGGGAGAGGCAGAAGGAGCGGTAGTCCTCGATGTTCATGGCTTGTTGCGGTGGCCCGGTCCTTCGGGGAACCAGCCTTTGTTGACGCGCTGTCGCTGCTTGAAGAGTTCGAGGATGGACCAGAAGCTGCTGAAGCCGACGACGCCGAGGTGGTATTCGGCCTTGATGACCAGAGGGTGGAAGAGGCCGATGGTGAGGAAGGTGGCTGCGCCGATGACGATGCCGTAGGTATTCACCATGGGGTATTAGAATATCAGAGCCAGAAGAACCCAGAGCCAGTGGGCGGCGATGCCGGCGCAGAGGCCTCCGATGGTGTGAGCACCGATGGCTTTGCCGATGAGTTTGCGGTAGCCGAGGCTGTCGAGCATGGCGGTGTGGGTGGATAGGTAGCCGCTCCAGCACATGCCCATGGCGGTGAAGACGGCGATGGCGTTGCCGTCGATGATGCCTTCGCTGACGAAGCGTGGGACGAGGCCGAGGGCTGCGCCGACGGCGCCGAGTGCGGTGATGGGGAAGCTGACGAGGGCGCCGCTTTCGAATCCGAAGAGCCAGTAGAAGATGAAGTTCACCTTGTCGGCGAGCCAGGTGATGACAGGGACGCCTTCGTAGGCGGCGCCGGTGTACTGTCCGCCTTCGCCGGCGGGGCCGAAGGTGAGCATCATGACGATGGTGGAGATGCAGAGGACGCCGGGTATGATGGCGACGCCGATGCCGACGCCGCTCTTGCCGCCGTCGAGCATGGCGTTGAGGAAGCGCTGGAAGGCGTTGCCCTCGCTGCGGAAGGAGATGTTCTGTTCGGAGCCGGAGCCTTCGGTGACGGGGCTGTCCATTTCGGGATAGCTTTTGAGTGTGGAGCGCTGCATGATGCGTGTGCTGACGATGCTGCCGATGACGGCGCCGAGGAGGCCGACGACGGCGCCTTTGCCGAAGCCGAGGCCGGTCATGAAGGCGATGACGACGAGGCCCATGCCGAAGGCGGTGCCGAAGTTGGTGAGTGAGACGAGCTGGTATTTCTTGAAGTACTGGGCGAAGTTGTTGTCCTTGGCGAGGGAGATGATGGCTGGGTTGTCGCTGAGGAATGTCATGACGGCGCCGAGTGCGGCCACGCCGGGCAGGTTGTAGAGGGGTCTCATGAGCGGACGGAGGATGTTCTCCATGAGTCGGACGACGCCGAACTCGGTGAGGAGCTTGGAGATGGCGCCCATGAGGACGCAGATGGCCATGATGTAGAACACCGTCTCGAGGAGGAGGTGGTAGGCGGTCTGCATGAAGGTGTTGAGCATGTGCGGGAGAGACATGCGGTAGGCGAGGAAGCCGAAGAAGGCGAAGAAGCAAGCCAGGAAGATGAGTGCCTCGAGGCTGCGGCTGGTGGTGAACTTCAGCCGGCGTGGCTTGCCGCTCGGGCGGTTGGGGTTGGTCTCGTGGTGGCGGAAGACCTGGAAGGGGTCGATGACCGACAGCATGGTGTTCAGGAGGCTGTGCTGCGAGCCGCCGTCGTGTGACTTTTGTCCGGTTTCGTTGACCGAGGGGTTGGGTTTGTTGTCTGTCATGGCTTATTTCTTGATAAGGTTGTAAAAGTCCATGGTCCAAGTGGCGCCGATGTTGAAGTTCCAGGAGGCGTCGGTGACGTCTTTGCCGAGGGCGTTGGTGTAGCTGTCGGTCATGCGGCAGCCGTAGATGTGGAGGCGTACGTTTTTGGCCTCGGTGGGGAACCACTCGAAGCCGAGGCCGTAGCGGGCGGAGGCGTGGCCGGCGGCGAGCTGGTGGTCGGGAGAGACGGAGGAGCCGAGGGTTACCTCGGACTTGTTCTGTTCGTACATTCCCTTGACGAAGATGTTGAACTGCGGGGTGAAATAGTAGTTGGCGCAGGAGACGAAGCCGAAGTTCTTGCCCCAGTCGTCGACGGCGAGTGCGTGGTGGATGAAGTCGATGTAGATGTCCCACTTGTCGTAGATGAACTTGTTGCCTATCATTATCATGTTGAGGTAGTTGTTCCACTTGTACTCCACCATGCTGACGCTCCAGAGGGTGTGCCAGTGACCCATGTTGCCGGCCCAATAGAGGTTGTAGGCCACGAGGCCGGCGTCGTAGTTGAGGTTGTTGTAGTTGATGTAGGGGGAGTTGGAGACTTGAGCCATGAGGGTGTGGTTGCCGTCGTCGCTGATCCAGGCACCGCTGAAGCCCAGCTGGAAGCAGTAGATGTTGCGCCAGAGGTTGGTGGGGAAGTAGACGTCGATGGGAGAGGCGTCGTATTCGAAGCCACCGAGAGCCATGGCGTCCTTGCCGAAGCGGAGGCGCCAGTTGTGGGAGGGCTTGTAGTCGAGGTAGAGGAAGTCGGTGTTGTCGAAGAAGGTGACGGTGCCGGGGTCGGCCACGATGCGCTGTTTGAAGTAGTAGCTGAAGCCGCCGCCCAGGTCGCCACCGAGCATGAAGTTGAAATACTTGCCGTGGAAGCCGAGGTTGGGCGTGGAGTCGGTGGTGGTGTATTCACCGTCGGCGCGGACCTCCAGTTTGAATTTGTTGAATACGTCGCTCCACTGCACCTGAGCCTGCGCGGAGGCGGAAATGGACAGCAGTGCGACTATTGCCATGATTGTTGATAGTCTTGTTTTCAATGTCTTATGTTTTTAACAGTTCTTAAAAGCAAATGCAAATGTACGAAAAAAATGCACACGCTGGAAAAAAAGACCCGTTGATAGGAGAGTTATGTAAGTTAAGAGTTATGAGTTAAGAGTTGGGTAGGCAGGAGTTAAGTAGTTAAGCCGAATGGGAGAAAATTGATAATTGACAATTGAGAATTGAAATTTTTTTTGGGGGGGTGAAAATTGATAATTGATAATTGAAATGGGGTAGGGGGGGTAGAGTAGGGGTAGAGAGGGGTAGAGAGGGGGTAGAGAGGGTGGTGGGCTTTCCCGATCTGTGGCTGGATGGGATGCTTTTTAGGTCTTTTGGCTGATTTGCAGATACTTGCAGTGATTTTAGCTGAAAAACGGGTAGATAGGGTCTGAATCTGCCCGAAAAAGGGTCGGATTTGCGGAGTGTGGGGTGGATTTGCGGGGCGCCGGATGGCGGATGGGTGAAAATTTTTTCTTTTGCAAAGCGCTGAGGCATAGGGTGGAAGTGTGGGAGAGGAGGGGAAAAGTGAAAAAATATTTTGGTGGAATGGAAAAAGGTTGTATCTTTGCATCCGCTTTCGACGAAAAAGCGACAGTGATTTGAAACGGATGAGAAGAAAGAGATAGCGTGTGTCACCTGCCTTGTAGAGACAAGGCGGGGGATACGAAGACGAGTCAAAAAGGTAACAAGAACAATTCTTACAATGAAGAGTTTGATCCTGGCTCAGGATGAACGCTAGCGGCAGGCTTAACACATGCAAGTCGAGGGGCAGCAGGGAGTAGCAATACTCTGCTGGCGACCGGCGCACGGGTGCGTAACGCGTATGCAACCTACCCACTACAGGGGGATAACGGAGGGAAACTTCCACTAATATCCCATGGTGTTGCGGAACCGCATGGTTCTGTAACTAAAGCTACGGTGGTAGTGGATGGGCATGCGTGACATTAGGTAGTTGGCGGGGCAACGGCCCACCAAGCCGACGATGTCTAGGGGAGCTGAGAGGCTTATCCCCCACACTGGTACTGAGACACG
>Ga0310697_10003311_pt1 | contig 16384 bp, 10 predicted proteins | sample 172DNAGHGlowgp2_FD_203883 | JGI IMG/M metagenome (GOLD analysis project Ga0310697, IMG submission 203883) | Sheep rumen microbial communities from Palmerston North, Manawatu-Wanganui, New Zealand - 1728 DNA GHGlow gp2 (v2) (version 2) | ecosystem: Host-associated > Mammals > Digestive system >... | reverse complement strand
CTGCGTTCTGCTCTTCGGCAATTGCCTGTTCCTGCATGGTCTGACTTACTTTTGAAGCATCTTCATTGAGCTTGTAAATATTATTCTTTGCAGATTCAAGAAGGGCATCTTTTTCGGCATTCTGTTTATGCATTTCTTCAAAGCTGTTTACAATCATGTCCATACTTGTAGAAGAATTGTCTGTAATTAAAAGAAGCTCGTCTGCTGCAGCTCCAACCGAACCTGATTCGTTTTTAAGAGTATTAAGCGATACCTGCAAAAAGTCCATGAGCTTGTTCATCGAAGTCATGATTTTTCCAAAATCATCAAAGGTACCAATATTAAGGCGGGTTGCAAGATCACCTTTCTGGCGAAGGTCATCAATCTGCTTAACTGTAATTATAAAGCGTTTTCTAAGCTGATAAAGAACAAGAATACTCAAAGGAATAGTAATTATAGCACTCATGAAAAGAGCATATAAGCCTTTTCTTGCAAATAACTGCAGGCTCCAGCCATGGCGGATTGCACTATAACCAGAACAAAATAAATGCCAGCCCATAAGGAACATTGAATTTACAATAATTACGGCAAGCGAATAAGTATATTTAGAGGTCTTCATGCCATCGGTAGATTGAATCTTGAGTTTTGCCAGATGGTCGCGGGCCATGAGATTAAAGCCTTTTGTGGAATATGAAATTGCAAGAAGGGCATACAGCAAAACAAGAACCAGAATTATAGTTAAATCGACGTTGTTATAATTAAGGTTTCCGGTAAGGGTTTTTATAATAATAGTTGAACCGTTTCCTACAGGATATCCCATTAAAATGGAAATTATTGAAAGTGTGTTAATTCTGTTGAGGATTTTCTGTGCATATTTTTTTTCATCTTCAGATAAAGGACGAACGTCTGCTTCCTTGACAAGCTTTGAAAGAGGCTTGAGCATTTTATACACGATAATAGATATGAGTATAAAAACTCCGGCTGCAGGCCCAAGCGTTGTACCAAGATGAGTAGCCCAGTCTGCCCAGGTTGAACCTTTAATTTGTGTTACTTGAAAAGAGGATAGTAAAGGAACGCCAACTACTGTTGATAAACCAAAAAAAAGTAAATAGGTACCAAATAAATTCATATTCTACACTCCGTCTGGTATTATACAATACGAAATTTATTATAACATGACTGTTTAAATTTTTCTATTTATTTCTTTTCGCTTATAAACAATCCGGTGATTGTAAAGACGGAGCCTAAAGCTCCAAGCCAGGTTATCTGTTCACCAAGGGTAAAGAAAGCAAATACAATTGTTACAACAGGAATAAGGTACAGACCGCAGCTGACCTTTACTGTTCCTACAATTTCGCAGGCTTTATTCCAGGCGCTGAAACAGAAGCCGCTTGCAACTATGCCCAGAAAAAGCAGGTTTACCCAGTTCATTGGCTTTGCAAAGCGCTGAAGGTTTGCACTTTTATCAATTATGACAGCCATAGAGGCAGCAAAATCTCCGTCTGCCCCACTATGCGAAATGCCATAACCTGCCAGCATTAAAGGAAGCATAAACAAAACTGCATAAAAGAAAACTCTTCTGGTAGCACACACAGGATCATAGTTTTTTCTATTTATAAGAGACACAAAAAGAGAATAAAAACCCCAGCAGATTGCAGCAAACAAAGCAAGAAGGTCTCCGATTGGGTTCAATTCAAGCTCTATTTTTCCGTTAAAGCAGACAAGAGCAACTCCGGTAATAGAAATAATAAAGCCAAGCAGGAACCAGAGATTAAGATGATTTTCTTTTAGAAAATACTGGGCAATAATTGCTGTAAAAAGCGGACAGATACTTACTATAACGCTCACATTTGAAGCATTTGTAAAATTAATTGCCATATTTTCGCTAAACTGGTAGAGAACTACACCCGAAAGCCCCGCAATTGCAAAAAGAATGTTGTCGCGTCTTTCGATTTTTTCAAATTTTGGCCGGATAATCCAAAGGCCTAAATAGGCTGCTAAAAACCTGAAGAATAAAATCTCAAGCGCAGAAAAATCAGAAAGCAGAGACTTGGTACAAATAAAAGTTATTCCCCAAAAAAATATTGTTACAGCTGCAATTGCATAACCAAAGAGTTTTCGTTTATTGTTTTCTTCCATTTTTATTTATTAGCCTTTTTTACAATTCGTCTTGCAAATTTTTTAGTTATTCTTCCGCCCGAAATGCTTATTAAGCTTTCAAGAGGATTTTCTTCTATTCCTGTAATTCCAATTTTTACTGCGGGGTCATCGGTCGATTTACTCTTACTTGAAAGAATAATTACAAGGCGGTAAATCTTAAGAAGGATTTTAACATAAAGGCTTTCTTTTGACATTGCAATGAGGCTGTCTGTAACTGTGAACTCGCCTTTTTTGTGTCGAGGATGTTTTACAAAAATGCCTTCCTGCTCTTCCTTGTCTGTTCGAACAAGCTCGTGAATATCATAGCCCTGGACTTTTATTGGAGCAGAAAGTTTTATGTCTTTTACACTGGCTCCAACACAAATTGTGTATTCGCCCTGGACTGTAGCAAAGCAATTTTTCTTTGTTGAATATACACTGAAGGCACGGTCATCAAGTTTGATGGTAACAGTTTTTTTCTCGCCAGCTTTAAGGAAAACTTTTTCAAAACCTTTTAGCTCTATTGCAGAACGAGAGATTTCAAGGTCATCAATTGGATTTTTTACATAAACCTGAGCAACCTCGCTGCCATCTACAGTGCCGATGTTTTGAATAGTGAAGGTTACTTCTACAGGGCCCTTCGACGAGCTCAGGGACCACTCTTTTGGTTCAACCTTCAAATCGGAATATTCAAACTTTGTGTAACTCAAGCCAAAGCCAAACTCGTATTGGACAGGAATGTTTTTGGTTTCGTACCATCTGTAACCAACGAGGACGCCTTCTTTATAATCAACATCAAGGTCATCAACAGGAGCACCCACTTCTATTTTACAAGGCCAGGTTTCGGCAAGCTTTCCACTCGGATTTTTTATTCCGGCTATTAAATCGGCACAAGCTTGACCGCAGGCTTCGCCACACAAATACATATGAAGAATTGCACGGGCTTCTGGTGCAAAAGACAAATCTATTGCAGAACCACTGAAGGTAACAAGTGCTACATTTTTTGTGATTTTTATAATTTCGTTATAAAGCTTTATATGACTGGCCGGAAGCTTTAAATCATCGCGGTCAAAACCTTCGCCTTCATAAGATTCTTCAAGCCCACAAAAATAAAGAAGAGGAGCCCGAGGATTTTTTTCAATAAAGTCACTTATTTTTTTAACAGCCTCTGCCCTAAGCTTTTCATTTATCTTTTGCTTTTTTGAAGCCTTGCAGAAAGTAGAAAGATATCCCGGAACATATTCAACATCATAATATTTTTTAAGAGATTCCAGAGCATCAGGATAAGGTGCTGTAGAAATATGACTTGAGCCACCTCCCTGGAAACGCATATTCTGTGCAAGTTCTCCAACAACAAGAACTTTCTGTTTTTGAGGCAGAGGGAAAATGCCGTCGTTTTTTAAGAGTACTGCACTTTCGCAGGCAAGCTCATAAGCAATATTATGCTGAACTTTAAAATCGACAGGCTCTGCTTTTGAACCGCCAGCATATTCATCTTTATGTACTTCATATATTAATGCAAGGTCAATAATTCGTTTGCAGGCTTTATCAATATCTGCTTCTGTGAGCTGGCCCTTTTCATAAGCGGCTTTAAGCTGTTCTTCAAAATATCCGTTTGAATCGGGCATACCAAGATCAAGACCTGCTTTAAGACTGTTTACTGCGTCTATGTTTGCACCCCAGTCTGACATTACAATGCCTTTAAAGCCCCAGTCATCACGAAGAATTTCTGTAAGCAGCTTTTTATTTGCACTGGAGAAAACTCCATTTATTTTATTGTAAGAACACATGATTGAATGTGGCTGAGTTTTTCGAACTGTACGTTCAAAACCTGCAAGATATATTTCACGTAAAGCTCTTTCATCAGCATTGCTGGAAGAAGACTGGCGATATTTTTCCTGATTGTTCAAGGCAAAGTGTTTAAGACAGGCTCCGACATTTTTACTCTGCATGCCATCTACAAAACCTGCAGCCATCTCACCCGAAAGAAGATGGTCTTCTGAAAAATATTCAAAATTACGTCCGCACAAAGGAGACCGTTTTATATTCATGCCGCAGCCAAGGACAATCTGAACATTTTCTGCTTTGGCTTCTGTAGCAATTGCAGCTGCCATCCTGCGTGCGGCCTCAACATTCCAGCTTGAAGAAATTGCACAGGCGGTAGGAAAACAGGTTGCAATATTGCTGTTGTTAATATCATTTATATCGGCAACAACCTGATGTCTTAAACCGTGAGGTCCATCGCTGACCGAAATTACAGGAACCTTTCCATCTGCAGAATAAGTGTTCCAGTTTCCAACGCCATTTAAAAGTCTGATTTTTTCGTCAATCGAAAGTGTAGCTAAAATTTCTTCTCTTGTTTTCATAGTTTTTCCTCTTCCTGAACTGTGCGTAATCTATAATATTCTCCATGTTTTTTCATAAGCTCGTCATGAGTTCCCTGCTCAACAATCCCATGGTCATTTACAACTGCAATTTTATCGGCATTTTTGATTGTCGAAAGGCGGTGGGCAATAACAAGAGTTGTACGTCCTTTTGAAAGCTCATCAAAGGAATGCTGAATTTTAATTTCGGTTGCAGTATCGAGTGCAGAAGTTGCTTCATCAAGAATAAGAATAGGTGGATTTTTAAGAAAACACCGGGCAATTGAAACCCGCTGCTTTTGTCCTCCGCTAAGCTTGATTCCACGTTCTCCTACTATTGTATCATAACCTTTAGGCATTTTCATTATATCTTCGTGAATCTCGGCTCTGCGTGCTGCCTGCTCAATTTCTTCATCTGTTGCATAAGGCTTTCCGTAAGCTATATTTTCGCGGATTGTTCCTGCAAAAAGAAAAACATCCTGCTGGACAATTCCAATCTGAGCACGCAGGGAAGATTTTTTTATATGACGGATATCTATTCCATCCAGGCAGATTTGTCCGCCTGTAATTTCGTAAAAACGGGGAATCAGATTACAGATTGTTGATTTACCGCCGCCACTAGCTCCAACAAGAGCAAATTTTTCACCGGCGTGAATATCCAGATTTACACCTTCAAGAACAGGATAATCTTTTGTATAAGAAAAGCTTACATTATTAAAGCTTATGTTTCCTCGGGCAGAAAGAATTTCAACTGCATCAGGATCGTCTGCCGGTTCTGGCTGGGTGCGCATAATTTCAAGAAAGCGGTTAAAGCCTGCCATACCTGTTATAAACTGTTCCACAAAGTTTGTAAGCTTACGGATTGGAGCGGTAAAGCTTGCAATAAAAAGATTAGCAGCAACCAGGTCTGGAAGAGTCATTTTTCCTTTCATAATAAAATATCCGCCAACTGCAAGAACCAAAAGTGAAAGCAGATTATTACAAATATCAATATTAGAATGAAAAAGAGCCATATAAAGAAAGCGGTTCTGTTTTGCCTTACTGTAAGCCTTGTTGTGAACTGCAAAGTTTTCCCTTTCAAAATCTTCGTTGACAAAGCCTTTTGTTACTCTAATTCCGGAAATGCTTGATTCAAGACTGGCATTTACTTCGGCAGTTGTTTCCTTTACTTTCATAGAGGTTCTGGAAAAACCACGGCGCGAAGTAATTACAATAAAAATCATGATTGGCATAGAAATAATAACAATCAGGGCAAGTTCCCAGCGGATTTTCAGCAGGAGGAAAAATGAGCCTAAAATAGTAAGCACTGCAATTGTAAAATCTTCTGGTCCATGGTGGGCAAGCTCTGTAATTTCAAAAAGGTCTGTAGTTGCACGAGACATGATTTTGCCGGTACGGTTTGTATCATAAAAACTAAAGGGAAGTTTTTCCAGCTGATCAAAAACATCCCGTCTCATATCCTGTTCAACCCGGTTCCCAAAAATATGACCCCAGTAATTTACAAACCAGTTACAAATCCAGCGAAACCCGAATCCGGCAAGCAGAATAGCAACAAGAATCAAAAAAGTTTTTAGCTGATGGTTAGGAATGAGTGTATTTAGGGCATATCGTGAAAACATAGGGAAAGCAACATCTATTGCTGCCATAAAAATAGCACAAGCCATATCGGCTGCAAAAAGATGCCAGTGAGGCTTATAGTAAGAGAAAAAAATCTTAAGAGGTTTTTGATGAAAATCCATTTTTTTCAAAAAGTAATTAAGTATAAGTGGGCATTTTACTTTTGTAAAGGTCTGCACAAGGCGCCAGGTTCCCTAAGGACTTTTTGGGTGGAATATTTCCGCCGGTAATGGTAATATTTCTAATAATTTTGAAATTCACAAAGGAAGAAAAATGAAAAAGATATTTTTAACGCTAATCGTTTTGACAATTGCAGCATCATCTTACGCTCTTAAAAAACCTGTAGCACTTAATAAAATAATGACATCAGCTCAGGACATTCAACTCTACAAAGAGGCAGCTTCTGAAGAGGAAAGCGGTACCCTTGCTTCTAACGAGTTTGTGGCAATTCAAAAAATCGGGCCGGAAGCAATTATTGACGGCATAAAGAGCAACTGGGTTTGCGTATATATTCTTGATGAAGATAAATTCAGAAATGGAGAAATAAGTTATACCGGAAGAAATGGCTGGTGCTTCGGCGGCTACCTGGATGACATAAATGTAATGCGGAATACCTTTGCTAATCCCTATGTTATCCTTAAAGACGGAATTGGCTCCGATATTACCCTATATGGAAAAACTAAAGATAAGTTTTATGCAAGCGAAATTGTAGAAGCCGATGAATCAAAAACTAAAGTTGTAAACGGCCAGAAATGGTATTTTATACGAAAGCTTAACCAGACAAATTATTCATATTACAAAGAAAACGTTGACAATGACCTTGCTATAGAAAAAATTACAGCAAGCCAGCCTAAGGATCTTTTTGGTACTGAAGAAATTGCCATAGACCATTGGGAAACCTGGATTTCTATTAAACCTTATTCATTGGAAAATTATAGAGAAGTTGCAGACGGCGATTACTTTGTAAATAAAATTTATGCAAGCTCTGTCCAGGACGATTTAATATATCCATATGAAAACGCTTCTTTAGCTTTACACGTTGAAGGAGAAAATGCCTGGCTCTTTGATGCTTCAACCCTGCGCCGCTACTATAACCCCGATAAATATGATTACGGTGAATTTGTCAACAAAGTACATCTTGGCCGCTGGAATGACTGTTCCTGGGATGATAGCGGCTCTATTTACACAGAATATGTATATGATAGAATGCCGGCAAGATCGGGTTATTTCTGGGGAGGCCACAAATACGACGATGAAGAATATTCAGAATTCTTCAACCCTTTTTGCCAGGACTTAAATACAAACTACTGCATGCATTACAAAGATGAATATCATTGGGCAGACCAGGTATATAACAGAGACGAAAATGCTGCTTTTATGAATAAAGTTGTTCTCTTTGCCGCTTCTATTGATCACGGACTTCAAAATGAATATATATATGTTTTTGAACCGGAGGATGTAAGACCAAGATTCAGATACGACATTCTTCTTCCGGTTTATGTAATGCTTAAAAATGATTGCAAAGCCTATTCCACTGATGATTTTTCAAACGCGGCAGATACAGTGCTTCCTGCAAATTATAAGGGTGGAGATTCTGTAGAAATAAACATTACGCTGGAAGAAATGAAAGTTACAGACCAAGGCGTTTATTACAAAGCAAAGTACAATGAAGATTTTGTCTGGGTTTATGAATATGACCTTCCGGCAAAATGCGTATTTTCAAGTGTAGAAAATATGAACAGGTATATTACTTACTCAAACAAATAGCATCGCACCCTATGCCCAGGAGCAACTTCTTTAAAGTCCGGTAATTTTGTTTTGCATTGTTCGGTGGCTTTTGGACAACGATATGCAAAAGGACAGGAGTTTTCCTGCTGCAAGGTTGTTTTTACTTCCTGATTAGAATTACTTAAAACTCCCTGGGCACCTTCGAAAAGTAATTGTGTATAAGGGTGCATGGCTGTTTTGTAAAGGTCTGCGGCTGGTGCTTCTTCTACAAGATAACCCCGGTACATTACACCTATTGTGTCGCAGAAATAACAGGCAACTTTTAGATCATGTGTAATAAAAATATAGCTGAGATTTCTTGACTGGCGTAAATCTTGAAGAAGCTTTAAAACCTGTCCCTGAATAGAAACATCAAGAGCCGATACAACTTCGTCGCAGATAAGAAGCGAAGGATTCATAATAAGACCGCGTGCAATAGAAATGCGCTGTCTTTGTCCGCCGCTGAATTCTGCCGGACGACGTTCAAGGTCTTGGATTGAAAGCCCTACTTCTGTAATTATTTTTTCTGCAAGCTCGCGCGCATGGGCTTTACCCTGCCATAAAGACGAATATTTGAGTCCTGTTGTAAGGACATTGTAAACTGTAAGACGGGGATTAAGTGAGCGTGCAGGATCCTGGAAAATATACTTTACTTTTTCGCGGTAAAGACGAAGCTGCTTTTTTGTGTAGGCATCTACATCCGGCGGAAGAGCTTTTTCATCTGCATCAAAATACTTTATTGCACCGCTTGTCTGTTTATATAGCTGGATGAGTAATCTTGCGCTTGTTGTTTTTCCGCAGCCGGATTCTCCTGCCAGTCCGTAGGTTGTTCCGCGACGAATTGCAAAGGAGACATCGTTTACTGCAAAAACGTTATGCTTGTTTTTTGCAAAAAAGCCTGCTTCGAGATTAAAGGTTTTTGAAAGGGCATTTACTTCGATAATATTTTCATTAGTCATTATTGCTGGTCTCCTTTTTGTCTGTGTAGTGACTTCCAAACTCTATAAGCGAAGAAACAAGCTTTTGTGTATAAGGATGCTTTGGCTCTTTGATAACTTCTTGTGAACTTCCTGTTTCTATAATTTGCCCCTGATACATTACGGCAATTCTGTCTGATATTTGGGCAACAAGATTTATGTTATGGCTTATGAAAATTATAGAAAGATTTCGTTCCTGCTTGAGTTTAAGCAGAAGTGAAATTATCTGGGCCTGAATTGTTACATCAAGAGCTGTTGTAGGCTCGTCTGCAATTAAGAGTTCGCAGTTCTGGGCAAGAGCAAGGGCAATTCCAACACGCTGAAGCTGGCCACCGGAGAACTGATGCGGGTAAGATTTTAAACGTCTTTCTGGTTCAGGAATTCCAACCTGAGTAAGAAGGTCAACTGTTTTTTTGTCGGCTTCTTCTCGGGTGATTTTCGGCTCTAAGATTCTGAAGGTTTCAAAGAAGATGCTTCCTATATTTTGCAGAGGGTCATAGGAACGGCCAGGTTCCTGGAAAATTATGGCAATTTTTTGTCCTCGGTATTCGCGAAGTTCTTTTTGAGAAAGTCCTAAGAGGTCTATGCCCTTGTAATAAATGTGACCTGTGCATTCTGCATTTTGCGGGAGAAGCCCCGGAATGGCTGTTGTTGAAACAGATTTACCGCTTCCTGATTCTCCTACAAGTCCAAGGATTTCTCCTTTGTTTACTTCGAAAGAAACTCCTCTTGCTGCAGGAATTGTTGTCCAGCTTGTTCCACGCAATACATGGAAGCTTACGTGTAAATCTTGAACGCTGATGAGGCTTGTCTGTGAAGAGGTCTCCGGGTTTTTAAGGGCGGAGCCCTTAGGAGAAGGGGTAGCGGAAGACTGCGAAGCAGGCTGCAGCGAGGGGGAGACTTCCCCCTTCTTAGTCTTTTTCCTGCGTCTTTTGAAGATGGCATTGTATGGATCGTAAAAATCGCGAAGGGCATCGCCAATAAAATTGAAGGCAAGAGTTACCAGCAAAAGCATGAGGACCGGATACAAGAGCCATGGGAAGTTGCGCAGATTTGAAAGAGTTGAAATATCGCGGTTGATGAGGGAACCCCAGCTTACGGCAGGATCGTTTATACCAAGGCCTAAATATGAAAGGGTTGTTTCGCTCATGATAAAGCCGGGCACGCTAAGGGTGATGCTTACAATAAGAAGGCTTGTGATTTGTGGAATGATGTGCCCAAATATTACGACGAGTGACGGAAGCCCTTCGAGTTTTGTATTAAGGATAAACTCTTCGCGTTTTACAGAGTGCACTACTCCACGCACGGTTCTTGCACTACCGGGCCAGCCTACCAGCGAAAGGATGAGTGTGATTATCATGTAGGAGGTGCCCGAATCCATGCGGCTGTTAAGGAGAGAACGCAGGAAGAGAATAAAATAGAGGCTTGGAATGAGCATAAAAAATTCTGCGAAGCGCATTATGAACCAGTCTGTTTTGCCGCCAAAGTAACCGGAGATTCCGCCAAAGATTATTGCCAGGAGCATGGAGATTGCGGTTGCAACAAAACCTATTGTTAAGGAAATGCGGCTACCAAAAACTATGCGGCTGAAAAGGTCGCGGCCAAGATGGTCGGCACCAAGAATGTAAACCGGATAGGCCTGATTTTTTGTGCCAAAAAGATGGCGGTTACAAGGGATAAAGCCAAAGAGTTTATAGTCAAAGCCTTTTGCAAAAAGTTTGAAATCGTGGGTGTAGCCTTCGTCTTTTACAAGGGCATACTTCCAGCTGATTTTACTTATGGTGCGGCATTCACGGACTTTTAATCCCTGTGAGGTTATCTGTAAGTTTGCAGGATGATAGGTGTTGTTTTCGAAGGTTTGGGTTGGCTCATAGGGTGCAAAGAATTCTGCAAAAATCATTATAAAATATACGATTGCAAGGAAGACCAGCGAAGTAAATGCCAGTGGTCGCTTTTTTAAGTATTGCCAGAGTTTTTTCATTTTCGCCTCCTCCTATTCGTTTCCGTATCTGATTCTTGGATCTACTATGGCGAGCAGAATATCGCTTATTACCATACCAATGAGTACCAGGGCCGAAATAAACATGCTGTTAGCAAGAACTAAGTTGATGTCTTCCTGAAGAACGGCATCGTACATCAGGCGTCCTATTCCGGGGTAAGCAAAAATAATTTCGAGAACCAGGGAACCGGAGAAAAGGCCTGCAAGAAGATTTGCACTTCCTGTGATATAAGGGTTCAAAGTATTGCGGAAGGCGTGATTGAGGTAAACTCTTTTTTCGCTGATTCCGCGGGACCTTAAGGCAAAAATATAAGGCATGCCCATCTGGTCCAGCATTGTGGCGCGGATCATTCTCATTGTGCCGCCAAGGCCTCCTAAGAAAGAAGCAAGCAGGGGCAGGAAAACGTGATGCATATAACTGAAGGTAAATTTCATTGGGGCATCTTTAAATGCAAAATCGGGATAGCCTGTAACCGGGAAAAGATTTGTGATTGAGGCAAATAGCTGCAGCAAAATTAAAAGCAGGATTCCCGGAAAGGCATGAAAGAAAAGAGCAAAGAAAGTTGCGCCTACGTCCAGCCTTGTTCCGGCCTTGCTTGAGAAAAAGACTCCAAGCAGGAAGGAGAAAGTTGTAATAAAGACAAGGGCAATTAAATTAAGAAGCACGGAATTCCACAGGCGGCTTTTTATTAAAAATCCTACGGGCGCTTTTGAAATGAGGCTTGTTCCCAGATCGTGATTTACAATTACACGCTTGAGCCATTTTACATATTGAACATAAAAAGGTTTATCAAGGCCAAGCTCTGCACGGAGGGCATTCATTTGTTCTGTTGTAATATTTTTTTCCTGGGCGCCTGAGCCTCCCATTGCAGAGGTGGAATTTTTTGCGCCGGGATTATCGGTATTTGTAAGAAGCTGCTGGGTCATCATCTGGTCAACAATGTCTCCCGGGGCAAGCTCCATAAGGCCAAAAAGTGCAAAGCCTAAGAGAAAGAGCAGAACAAGCATTGTAACAATTCTTCCTGTGATGAAGGAAGCAAGAGGAGCCTTTGCTTTAAAAGCTTTTGCAGGGGCTGTAACAGTTGCTTCTAATTTCATAAAAAAGATTTTTACTTTATTCATTTTCTTATTCATTTTTACACCCCTACTCTATTACGTTTTTAAGATAGATGTGATCTGTAAGCGCACCGTTTCTGTTATCGTAATAGACGTTTGTCAGATCCCATTTATTGCGTATTCCAAAAAAGGATTTTGAACGCATAAGATAAATTACCGGGCACTGTTCAAGAATAATTTCCTGATACTCATCCCAGATTTCTTTAGCCTTGTCATGATCAATTGTGTAACTGCCTTCGTTGTAAAGATAATCTATGCGGGCTTCCCAATCGGTTGCGGGTTTTTCCTGGAAGGGATACCACAGGTGCAGATTTCCGTCGCTTGGCCATACGTTTGCTCCCTGAGTTGGGAAAAGGTTTGAACCAAGGCCTATAAAAATTGACTGCCAGTCGTAGGTGGCTGTGAGCATTTCTACAATTTTCTGAAAATCTATCTGGCGCACATTTACGGTGATTCCTACACGGGCACATTCATCGGCAATAATCTGGGCCATGTCGTTTGCTACACTTCCACCGCTGGAAATTATGAGGTCGTATTCTACTTTGTTTCCCTCCTGGTCGTAGTAGAGGCCGTTTTGTTTTTTAAAACCGATTGACTGCAAGAGCTCTTCTGCTTTAGCCGGGTCATATTTATATTTTAAGGTGATGTCGGGATTGTAATATGGATTTGGTTCAGGGAAGAAAGAATATTTTGCTTCTGCAAGTCCGCGGTAAGTTTGAATTGCAACTCTTTCCCGGTTGAAGAGGCAGCTCATTGCCTGACGGAATTCTTTTTTTGTGAACCACTTGTAATATGGTTTATCCTTGTTTTGAGGATTTTGATTAAAGCTCCACAAGGAAGAACCCATAGAACCTTCTGCATTGAATACTGTATAATCATCTTTTTGATTTGCAACAAGTTCTTCTACCTGCTCAGGGCTTGGGCTATAAACTTCTGTCTGGCCCTGTTTGAAAAGAAGGTAGTCTGTGTGGCTGTCTCCTACTATCTGGTAAATTTTCTGTTCGGGATATGGTATTGAATTTCCCTTTGTGTCTTTTTCCCAATAATTTGGATTGCGGGTAAAAACAAGGCGCTGGGCTGGTATGTATTCTGTGATGTACCACATGCCGCAGGATGGAAGTTCTTTTGGATCTTTGTCTACGCTGAACAAAGCCTTTATTCCTTCTGGACCATCTTTTTCTTTTGCAGGCTTAAATATGAAGGAAGGACAAAGTTCCATGTTAGTTGCAATTAAGGGGTCTGCTACAATGCGGGGGAAAATAAAATCAAAATTTTTGTCGTCTATTTTTACACAGTCAATGTGAGCCTCGGAACCATCTTCCATTAAAATCCACTGGGAACCGTAACCGCTTGAAGCAAAGGCCGGGTCGCCGTCTATTTCGTTATACCAGAAAACAAAGTCGTCGGAGGTGACAGGGACTTTTTTGTCGGAGCCATACCAGCTCCAGTAAAAGTTATCCCGGATTGTATAATGAACTGTAAGTGTATTTGCTTTTTCGTCTGTTTCAATTGTGTAAGAAGCCCCTTTTGCTTTCCATTTGCGCGCTGTCATATCATAATCAATAAGATACTCAAGCGTCATACTTACAATGGAAGCACTTGTGCCGTCCCGCTCTGCAATTAACTGATTGAAGGTTTTTGGGTCAGACAGAATTGTGTCGTACCAGGTGCCTCCAACTTTGCCATCTTTAAAGCTTTCGCCCTTCCATGGTTTTGAAACTGTTTTTTGAATAAGCTCCGTATTGAGATTCTGGGAATATGCTTCAATTTCTTCCAGAGTCATTTCGGGGAGCTTTGAACACGACGCTAACATCAGACATAATATGCCTGCTGCTACGAATAAAGTTTTTGCCCTCATAAAAAATCCACCCAAATATAGTTTACTACACCCGGGAGGATTTTTAAAGTCGAATTTATATTTGATATGGTTATTCCGGGTCTTTCATGAACTTCAAAATAATGAGGAAGACAACCAGTAAAATAGAAAATATTCCTCCAAAGAAAAGTCCGTACTGCAGATTGTCGCCTGTGTGATAAAATCTAAGTAGCAGGCGCGTAATGTTTTTTGTAGTTTGGTTTGGAACTTGTGAGCATAATTCATAACTCTTAACACGAAGCAGTATTCTTTTCTATTACATTTTTCTTTATAAATTGTACAGGATGAGTTAAAATTAATTAAAACTTTTTATTTGTGTGGGAATGAATATGGCAAACAAAAATCCTAAATGGCTTGATAATGCAATTTTTTATGAAATCTATCCCCAGTCTTTTTGTGATTCCAACGGCGACGGAATCGGTGACTTTAATGGAATAATTCAAAAGCTTGATTATATCAAAGAGCTTGGCTGCAATGCCATCTGGATGAATCCCTGTTTTGCTTCTCCTTTTGGCGACGCGGGCTATGATGTTTCTGATTATTATCTTGCCGCTCCTCGTTATGGTACCAATGAAGATTTGCGACGGCTTTTTGATGAAGTTCACAAGCGCGGCATGCATATTCTGCTGGACCTTGTACCGGGTCATACTTCTACCGAGCACAAATGGTTTAAAGAATCTATGAAGGCTTGCAAAAATGAATACACCGACCGCTATGTCTGGACAGATTCAATCTGGGTTGAGCCTGATGGTATGGCCAGCCTGCGTGGAATTTCAGACAGAGACGGTTCCTGCGCTGTAAACTTTTTTTCTCATCAGCCGGCTTTGAATTATGGCTTTTATAAACCGGATCCTGCAAAAAAATGGCAGCAGCCCATGGATGCGCCAGGGCCAAGAGCTACGCTTGAAGAGCTCAAAAATATCATGCGCTTCTGGCTTGGGATGGGCTGTGATGGTTTCCGCGTAGATATGGCTGGTTCCCTTGTAAAGCATGATGAAAACGGCAAGGGCACAATTAAGCTCTGGCAGAATGTGCGGAGATTTCTGGATAAGGAGTTCCCGGAGGCTGCAATGGTTTCTGAATGGGGTGAGCCAGACAAATCTTTGCAGGGTGGCTTTCACATGGATTTTCTTTTGCACTTTGGACCTTCCCATTACAATGATTTGTTCCGCTGCGAAAATCCATTTTTTGCGGCCGGCGGTAAAGGGGATGTTTTTGAGTTCGTAGAGAAGTACAAGGAGAGCTACGAAAAGGCACGTGCAAATCCTGAGCGCATAGGTCTCATTTGTATTCCGTCCGGAAATCACGATATGGACAGGCTTGCCCGCCACATCAAAGGAGACAACCTTAAGCTTGCCTTTGCTTTTTTGCTTTCTATGCCTGGCGCTCCTTTTATTTATTACGGAGATGAGATTGGCATGCATTATGTAGAAAATCTTGTTTCTGTAGAAGGCGGTTATGGAAGGACAGGTTCACGCTCGCCTATGCAATGGGATTCTTCTACAAACGCAGGCTTTAGTTCTGCGCCGGCTGAAAAGCTTTATATTTCGCTTGACCCCAGTGCCAAACGCCCGACAGTTCAGGCTCAGCAGCAAAATAAAAAATCACTTTATCACGAAATCCAAAAGCTGATACAAATCCGCCAGGAGCACGAGGCACTGCAGAGTTGGGGCCAGATTGATTTTATTTTTGCAAAGAAAAATGAATATCCGCTGGCTTATGTGAGGAGTAGTGGCGCAGCAGAAAAAAATCAATGTGGCGAAAAAATTCTTGTGATTATAAATCCTTCAGAAAAAGAAGTGGCTTTTTCTTGTGATTTGAAAAAGCTGGGCGGAAAGACTGGCGATTCTGCCGTCCTGCTTGAAAATGCAATTTATACTTTCGGTGGAAAAATTACATTTGACGGCAAAAAAATATTTGTTGCGGGAAAGAGCGCGGGATTTTTTCTATTAAGTTCTTCTTTATAACTCTTTGACTATGCATTAAAAAAATTCTGGAGGTCTTAATGAAATACGGTGAATCAACTTTTGACATTATTTATTTGTTGTTTGCAATCATTTCTGGAATTGTGATTCTTGTGAAACGGCGTGATGTAGTCGGAAAACTGATGGGAAGCTCCGCTTTGATTCTTGGCTGCGGAGATGATTTGTTTGTGGCTCCTAACAACCTGCCGTATTTTAATTTGTCTGCTACCGGGAAATCACTGGTTCACAGGCGAGGGCTCCGTTTTTTGGGGCTGCCTCAGAAATATCCCATTCATTGCAATTGGACTATTAATTGTGATTATCTATTTCAAGACTCGCGAGGAAAATCCTCTTTTCAAACGAATGTGGCTTTATGTTAGTCTATCCTTCCTTTTCTACATTCCTGTCGCAATTTTTGCCCCTCTTCTTCCTATGCTTGGAATGCTCATGCTACCAAAAACTATCTGCTACATGATGATGCTGGGAATATTTTTGAAAGCGAAAAATTTATAGCTTTTTTTTATAGCTTACCTTTCTCTAAAATTACAAATCCCCGGTGTTATATCCATAACTATATTTTGATATTC
>Ga0310697_10003309_pt1 | contig 16386 bp, 13 predicted proteins | sample 172DNAGHGlowgp2_FD_203883 | JGI IMG/M metagenome (GOLD analysis project Ga0310697, IMG submission 203883) | Sheep rumen microbial communities from Palmerston North, Manawatu-Wanganui, New Zealand - 1728 DNA GHGlow gp2 (v2) (version 2) | ecosystem: Host-associated > Mammals > Digestive system >... | reverse complement strand
CTGTTTTGAATAGGGCAGCATTAATCGCAGGGCAGGCAGAAAGAACAGAGATTACACTTGATGATGTAAAAAGAGCCGCTAGTGAATTATAGAATCTGCCAGGCATGTAATCCAACTTGCCTGTTCAGTGTTTCTGTCGGCAACCAGGGGAATTGTTTCTAAAAGATAATTGCCAAGTGTTATTTCAATTTTTCCATATTCGCTGCCGGCATTTATCTGGCCTTGTAAATAATCAGGCATTGTGACAGTTACTTTTACATTAGAAAGATTTTCTGCAAGAGAACTTCCTGTAATAAAAGGAACGCAGATTGTCTTTTCATCAAAGGCTGTAACAAGATTTAAGGCTTTTGTTTTGCTGCCGTATACTTTTATAAAATAGCTGTCAGCAATGTCATCCAGCATATAATCCCGGAAGGTTCCAAAGGCTGTTTCCATAATTGCTGTTCCGTCTGTAACACGACCTGCCTGACCTTCCCGTGCATTACGTCCCTGGCCTTTCATTGTAACGCTTAAAAATCTTGTTCCCTCGCGTTCAACTGTAAGTGCAAGGTTGTAACCGCTTTCGTCAATGTAGCCTGTTTTTAAGCCGTCGCAGCCTGCAAGCCGTCCGAGCAGAGGGTTTGTGTTTTCCTGTGTAATTCCCATTGTGATATGTTCCGGAAGTCCGTTAGTCCAATCCTGTGGGCCGTAATGGTCGCCAGGGGCCATGTTCTTTTCTTTTGGATATGTGAATGACGGAAGGCTGTGGAATCTACGCAAGGAATCCGGATGTTCAAGAATATAAAGGCGACAGAATGCTGCCATCTCTCTGGCTGTAGTTGTGTTCTGCTCGCTGTAGCCGGAACTTTCTACAAAATGCGTATGTGTGAGCCCTTTGTTCCAGGCAACTTCATTCATGCGGTTTACAAATTCTTCCATGGAACCACAGACTGCATAGGCAAGCGCATAAGCCGCATCATTTCCGGAGCAGATGGAAAGTCCAAGCAAGAGCTCTTCCAAAGTTACAATCTGTCCTTTGCCCAAAAACATAAGTGAGCTGTGAGGAGGCATGTTGCAGGCCCAGCACTCAGGATGTAAAGGAATTATGTCACTGTAATGAAGGCGGCCGGCAGCTACTTCCTGCTCAACAACATACATTGCAAAAAGCTTTGTCATGCTTGCAGGTGGAATAACCTGGTCGGCATTCTTTTCCCAGATTACGCAGCCGTTAGAAACATCAATTAATATTGCTGCTTCTGCTCCAATTTGTATTCCAAGATCTGGCAGCGTGTAAGGGAGAGGTTTTAGAAGCTCATCATTTTTATTTTTTTCAAATACAACAGGCTCCGCAGAAGTCAACTTATTAAAATCCGCCCTGCGCACTCCTGTAAATATAAAAAATACTGCTGCCAGAACAACTGGTAAGCTGCATGAACTAAGCGCTATGATTTTTGATTTTTTCATTACTGTTTCTTCTCAGCTGCGATTTCTTCTGCAAGTTCTTTGACTTTTTTTAAGGGGAGATCTTCTGCTTGTGCAATTTGTTCGTGTGAAAGAACATTCATTACAAGCAATTTTTTTGCTGCTTCAACTCTAGCTGCCCATTTTGCATCTTGAATACGTATTGGTTCGCACATATAAATCCCCCTTAGAGACTCGTCTGTCTTAACTTTCTTTACAGCTAAATCAATCGTATGTGTAAAATTATCTGTGGGTCTCTTATTCTTAATATAATCAAGAAATGAACGGATTTCAATATCTTCAGCCTTATCTGCAGCATCGGAATTAAAGAAATACTTTGTTGACTCATCATTAAGTATAAGTTCTTTTTCTTCCAGACAGATATTCTTGAAAGTGTATTGCGGAAATCCTTTGCCAAACGGATCTCCCGTACAAATAAAGATTATTATGCTTTCGGGTAACTTCCTATACTCCATACCCTTTAAAAGTTCGTTTGAATCAATCATAGACTGATAATAACGGACTCGTTTTGGTAGTTCGTCCATGTCTTCGTTCTGGATTTCAATGTCATAAACCTTATCTTCATTCTTTACATACACATCAAGCTTGATATATTTAGACTGATAATAAGGTTTGATTTCTTTTTGCAGCTCCTGCCGTTCAATATGATCAATATTAATTTTAAGCAGCCGCTCCAAAACTCCAATGCAGATTTCATCATCCTGCATAACCTGATAGAACATAAAGTCATCCGCTAGAGTAAGCTCCTCGAATGGTTTGATATTGTTTGGCATAAACGCCTCCTATTGAAAAATTCCTATACTATAGTTAACAAAAAATTTTTCTTTTTTAGGAAGTAAAATTCAGAAAAAAATGAAAATTTTCTTCTTTTTTGCATTATTGAATTTATATAGAAAAAACTATAAAATATTCTCCAAAATATTTGTGCGTCCGTGCAGAAAAGGGCGCGCTCAGGAGGAAAAAATGAATATTTTTCGTGGTGCTTTTACAGCTTTAATTACACCGATGAATTCGGATGGATCTGTAGACTTTGAGGGCTTCCGCAAAAATGTCAAACATCAGCTCGAACAGGGCATCGATGGTCTTGTTCCTCTTGGAACCACTGCTGAAACTCCGACTCTGGATGAAAGGCCTGGTGAAGAAGAAGACAAGATTATTTCGATTGTTATGGAAGAGGTTCGTGCTTTCGAAAAATCTACAGGCAAAAAAATCCCAATCATTCTTGGAGCCGGTTCAAATAACACAAAAGATGCCGTTCATTATGTAGAACGTGCAAAGGCTGCCGGTGCAGATGCTGCTCTTGTTGTTACACCTTACTACAACAAGCCTTCAAAAGAAGGTATCTATCAGCATTTTGCAGCTGTAAGCAAGGTTGGTATTCCAATCATCGTTTACAACATTGCAGGACGTACTGGTTTGAATATTCCGACCGACCTTCTTGCACGTATTGCAGAACTTCCAAATATCGCCGGTGTAAAAGAGGCTAGTGGAAGCGTTGCCCAGATGATGGAAGTTATCGGCCAGATCAAAAAAAAGAAGCCAGACTTTGCCGTAATGAGTGGTGATGATGGTTTGACTTTGCCTTTGATTGCTGCCGGTGGAGACGGAATTATTTCTGTTGCTTCAAACATGATTCCAGCTTTGATGCATGAGCTTGCAGCTGCCGCCCTGGACGGAGACTTTAAGAAGGCTCGCGAGATTCACTACAGACTCGCCCCATTCTTCAAAGCCGAATTCTGCGACGGAAACCCTTCTTCTATCAAGTATGCAATGAACGTAAAAGGCATGCCTGCCGGCGCCTTGAGACTTCCTTTGGTAGAAGTTAATGATGCTGCCAAGAAGCAGATTGAAGCTGCAATTAAAGAGTGTAATTTGTAGGTCATAGGTGCCAGGTTATAGGTGCCGGGTGCCAGGGGTTTTAGGGGCGGAGCCCCTAGGTGAAGGGGTAGGACGCAACGTAGTGCGGCCGAGGGGAAGGCTTTCCCCTTCTAAATCCCTGGAACCTAAAACCTGGAACCTAGAACCTAATTAAAAAGGAGAACAATTTATGGAAAAAAAGATACAAGTAGGTGTGCTTGGTGCTACTGGTATGGTAGGCCAGCGCTATATTAAGTTGTTGGAAAACCATCCATGGTTTGAAGTTTCTTATGTTGCGGCAAGTCCACGCTCAGCAGGAAAGCCATATTGCGAAGCTGTAAAGAACCGCTGGCTTATTGGAGCCGAAATTCCTGCCGGAGTTGCAAATCTCATCGTAGAAGATGCAAACGACGAAAAGAAGGCACTCGGAAAATGCCAGTTTGTTTTCTCTGCTTTGGAAATGGGCAAGGATGAAATTAAGGCTCTGGAAGCCGCTTATGCAGCAGAAGGAATTCCTGTCGTTTCTAATGCTTCTGCAAACCGCTGGACAGAAGATGTTCCAATGCTGGTTCCTGAAATCAACTACAGCCACCTGGACGTTATTGCAGAACAGAAAAAGCATCACGGCTGGGACAAGGGCTTTATTGCTGTAAAACCTAACTGTTCTTTGCAGACATACATGATGCCGCTGCACGCACTTATTCAGGCAGGCTACCCTGTAAAACGCATGATTGTTACAACTCTTCAGGCAACTTCCGGTGCCGGATATCCAGGTGTTGCTTCTTTTGATATGATTGATAACATCGTTCCATTTATTGGCGGCGAAGAAGAGAAAACAGAAAAAGAATGTCTTAAGATTCTTGGAAAGGTTGTAGACGGCAAGATTGAAAATGCCAGCGCGCCAATTGTTTCTTCTACCTGTACCCGTGTACCAGTCGTAGACGGACATACAGCCTGCGTTTCTCTTGAGTTTGATTTGCCTGATGACAAAAAACCAAGCCTGGAAGAAATTGAGCGCGTATGGACAAGCTACAAGTCTTTGCCACAGGAGCTGAATCTTCCTAGCGCACCGGAACATCCAATTGTTGTACGCCACGAAGAAAACCGCCCACAGCCACGCCGCGACCGCGAAACCGAAAAGGGCATGGCCTGTGTAATCGGACGCCTGCGCCCATGTAATGTATTTGATGTAAAGTTTGTTGCTTTGAGCCACAATACAAAACGCGGTGCCGCCCTTGGTGGAATCTTGAATGCCGAATTGCTTAAGGCAAAGGGTTTCTTCCTTTAATGTAATCTATAACTAACATTCTAGTATATCTTTTTAAAAAACTATGGTATTATTTTTAATATCATAGTTTTTTTTATTTGAGGTATTTATGCATATTTCCAAAAATCTTAAATTTATTTGTGAACCAAAGGATTTTTCCGGTGTAAAAAAAATTGCACGCAAGGTTTGCAACGATGTAAGGCTTGTGTTTGGATTTGATCCGGAGTTTATTGAAGCTAGTGTTCAGGACAATTTTTCGGCCCCAGGACCATGCCTGATTTTTGGAACGGCAGCAACTTCTCCTTTGCTTAAAAAATATCTTGGTGAAGATAATATTGGAAAGCGCGAAGTTTACACCTTTACCGTAGAAGGAGATAAAATCATAATTGCCGGAAGCGACAAGCGCGGTGTTATTTATGGACTCTTTCATTTTTCAGAATTGCTTGGGGTTTCTCCCCTTGTAAACTGGTGCGGAATTCTTCCTCCGAAAAAAAAGACTTTTGACCTTGAAGACTGCATTTATATTTCGCCGGAGCCATCTGTTCGTTTCCGTGGATTTTTTATTAACGATGAATGGCCTGCATTTGGTAACTGGTCAAATCACAACTTTGGCGGTGTAAATGCAAAAATGTACGAAAATGTTTTTGAGCTGCTTCTGCGCTTAAAAGGCAATTATCTTTGGCCTGCAATGTGGGCAAGCCGATTCAGCGACGATGGCCCGGGACTTGAAAATGCAGAACTTGCCGATGAACTTGGTGTTATAATGGGTGCAAGTCATCATGAACCATGCTGCAGGGCAGGTGAGGAATACCGTTATTTACGTGGTCCTGATTCTATTTATGGTGATGCCTGGAATTTCCGCAGCAATGAAAAAGGAATTACAAAGTTCTGGGAAGATGGCTTAAAGCGCAACGGACGTTTTGAAAATGTAATTACCGTTGGTATGCGTGGCGAAGCTGATACTGCAATTATGAAAAACGCAACCCTGGCCGATAATATCAATTTACTTCGTGATGTTCTTAAAACACAAAATCGTCTTATCCGCGAAAATGTAAATGACGATCTTATGAAGGTTCCTCGAATGCTGGCCCTTTACAAAGAAGTTGAACCATACTTCTATGGAGACAAGCATACTAAAGGTCTTATGGGTGACCCTGAGCTTGAAGGCGTAACTCTTATGCTCTGCGATGATAATCACGGAAATCTTCGTACTGTTCCAACCGAAAAAATGCGTGATCACAAAGGCGGTTACGGAATGTACTATCACTTTGATTATCATGGCTGGCCATACAGTTACGAATGGCTCAATACAAATTATCTTCCAAAGGTAAAGGAACAGATGACAGCCGCTTACGATTTTGGAATTCGTGATTTGTGGATTGTAAACGTGGGCGACATAATGACAAATGAATTCCCGCTTTCTTACTTTTTGAATCTTGCTTATGATTACGAAAAATATTCTGCCCTTGAATACACAACACAGGGTTATACTGCAGATTGGGTTGAGCAGCAGTTCCCTGAATTAAATCACAAGCAGAAAGCTTCAATTAATTATATAATGAATACATACACAAAGCTTGCCAATATGCGCCGTACAGAATGCATCTGGCCGGAGACCTTTGCTCCTGTAAGCTTTGGTGAAAGTGAAAATATTCTTCTGCTTGCTGATCGTGTTCTTAAGGAATGCGAAAAACTCAAAGAAGAAATTTCTAAAAAAGATTATCCGGGATTTTTTGCCCAGGTTTATTTCCCTGCCTGCGGAACAATGAATATTCTTAAAATGCAGTTGTTAGCCGGACTTAACAAATGGTGCGCAGCTTATAATTTGTATGCTGCAAATGCTTATGGAGATCAGGTTTTGGCTTGTCTTGATTTTGATAAAAAACTTGTTGATGAATGCGACAAGGTAGACGGTGGCCGCTGGTATGCCATGGGCTGGTCTGAACATTTTGGATTTAAAAACTGGAACGAAGAAAAAAATCAGTATCCTGTTATTGCAAGACCTGTTGAACCTCGTAAGGGACGTTTGTGTGTATGGGTAGAAGGAAACGATTTAGTTACATCCGGCGGCGACTGGACACGAATACCATTAAATTGCGACAATTTTAAGAATCCTTCTGTAGAAAGCACAAGAATCTTTGTTGCAAGTGCGAATAAAAAAATGACTCCATACGAAATCAATATTGAGGGTGGAGAAGAATGGCTTTCTTATACTGTAAAAAAAGACAAAACTCTTTTAATAGATTCAATTATTCTTAAGGTTGACCGCTCAAAGCTCATACTTGCTCAGAATAAAAAAGCCGTCCTTAAAATTACAGGAGACGGCGGTCCCGCCTGCAGAATCCGCGTGGATGTAAATATTGACGCTCAGGTTCCAAATCTTAATTACGACAAGGGAACCTTTATTCAAACTTCAAATTATGTTTCTATGGAAGCGACTCATTTTGTTGCAAAAGAGGACGGACTTTGGAAAAATCAGACTACGAAGTTTGTTGAATTGCCTGGTTATGGAAAAACTCTTTCTGCTGTAAAAGCTTATCCTGTAATTGCAGAATATCCAAAAGGAAAGAATGCTCCTTACCTTGAGTATAAGTTTGTTGCAAGCAGTGAAGGTGTAAAGCAGTTTGATTTTTATTTAAATCCTTCAAACCCAGCATATAAAGATAATAAGCTTGCCTTTATTGCAGAGGTTAATGGTGACAAAATAAAGAAAGATCTTGTTGATGAAAAAACATTTGCTGTCGGTGATAATCAGTTTGCCTGGGGAAATGATATTACAAATAATATCCGCATAAGCAGTGTTTACGCCGATTGTCGTGAAGGATTAAATATCCTGCGTTTTTACCCTGTTACACCAAATATTGTATTGGAAAAAATTGTTGTTCATAACGCAAATGAACCATTCCCATATTCATACCTTGGTGCACCGGAAAGTTATTTCATAAGATAGATTGTCGGGTCAAGCCCGACAATGACAATTTGCATGTCATTCTCGGGCTTGACCCGGGAATCTTTTATTTCTTCGCCACTATAATCATTGTTCGTAAATTTTCATCATACGGCGATAAATCAAAATCGCCGTAGGCCTGTGCACTTGAAAAACCGCATTCCAAAAGCCGCGCACATAAATCACTTGCAGAATAAAGACGCTGTACAAATTCATGGTCTACTTTTTTGCCTGAGTCGTCGCTTAAAACCCAGCGGGAACGAAGACCTTCCCAGGCCCCAACTATGCTGAATTCTGTATGAACATGCCATCCGGCTCTGTCAAAATCTTCGCCCTTTGTAAAATACATGATTGCACTTTCCCGGCTGCTACATTCCAGAAAAAAAGTTCCACCCGGGCGCAGAGACTCTGCAATATTTTTTAAAATCATCATATCTTCTTCAATCGTATCACAGTAGCCGAAGGATGTATAAAGATTTACAGCACAGTCATATTTCTTTTCGCTTTTAAAAGTTCGTAAATCAGCATTTATAAGTTTAAGAGGGACTCCTTCTGCTGCGGCGCTTTCTTTTGCAGCATCAAGTTCTGCCTGAATAATATCTACGCCTGTTACATCAAGACCAAGTAATGCAAGTTCTACGCTTATTCGACCAAGTCCACAGCCTGCATCAAGAACAGAGTCTCCCGGCTCAAGTTTTGCAATTTTCATTACATATTCAGCAACATCAGGAGCTTCGGCCCAGCGGGCATCATCAAACATTATTGGAGCAAAATTAATCCAGAAGTTTTCTTTTTCAAACCATTCGGTCTTCATATGAAAATCTCTTTTTACTATTGTACCTGGCCTGCAGCAGTGCGGCTTCTTTTCGCAAGTTCTTCTGCATCTACTGCGGTAAAAATTTCTGCAGAATGATTAAAGGCTTCTACGGCACGTTCTTTTTCACCAGGAGTAGGGGAACCCTTTATTAAAATAAGTCCAACTGCGTAATAATCTGTTCCAAGCGCCAGAGAATTTTCTGCAGCACGGTCGTAAAAAATTGCCTCTTCCATTGCCTTTAATGCATCTTCTTTATTGCCGGCAAGGGAACGGGCTTGAGCAGCCTTGTACCAGCTTATTCCAATTTCAGAAAGATAGCGGTTATCGGTAAATTCTTTTGCAGCAGCAGTATAAGACTTGTCTGCCTCAAGGTAATCTTTTTTGAGCTTGTAAGCATCGCCCTGGGCAAGAGTAAACTGTGCCTCATAATAAGGATCACCCTTTACGTCTTTTTTATTGTTTTCAAGTTTTGTAAGAAGGGCATCAGAATTTACTTTTGAGTTTTCATCAAGATTACCTTTTGCAGTTTCAATTCTAACTTCATTTAAAGCAACAAGTGCCTGCTGTTTTTTTGAATCCACGCAGTTTTTTACAAAGCTCTGGGCAAATCCAACATATCGTTCTGCGGTTTCAATATCAGGAGGATTTACAGAAAGTGAAAGGCTGCAGCGTGCAAGAGAAGCCGCTGTAAGTAAATCATAATTATCAATTGACATTGCCTGATTTTCGGCAGCAGAAAGGAAGAACCCTGCTTTGTCAAAATCTCCGCTAAGAATACAGGCGTTAGCAGATTCAATCATTTCGGCTGCGCTGGAATAAATTGTAGAAACCTGCATGGAGCGTTTAGGGGCAGAGGAACAGGCTGTAAGGAGGAGCGCTGCTCCGAGAATGAGTATTTTTTTCATTAGAAACTCTCCTCTCTAAGCTTTGGTGTGGCGGCCTGTTGTTCTGAGCGTTCCGGTACACCTTTTTTCAAAATCGGATTATTCTTTAAGCCTACCATAACATCCTGAACCTGTTTGAGCAGAGTCTGAACCTGTGCAAGCAGAATTGAAACCTGAGGCATTTCGCTGTCAAGAGAGCCGGAGATTCCATTCAAATCCTGAATTGTTTTATCCAGGGCAGTGTACAGTTTGTCAAAGGTTCCTTTGCTTTCTTCTGTTTCCAGCAGTTTTGGAACAAGTCCCTGAGGATCTGCAGTAAGATTACTGATGTCTGTTGTTATATTATTAACATCACCAAGAATAGTGTTGAGCGAATCTACAGTTGTGTTCAAGTCATCAATGATTTTAGCCATAGGAATTGATTTGTCTCCTGCAAGCAGGGCACTAACCTGACGAAGAATATCATTAACTTCATTGATAGTTTTGGCAAGAGGAATTTCTTCGTTACCTGCAACTAACTGATTTATCTGCTGAACAAGTTCATCAATATGATTTACAAGACTTGTTGCAGAAGCAATGATTGTATTGAGAGTATCATTTGATTCTGGAATGACAACTTTTCCATCTTTGATAAGTTCTTTTGCTTCTGCTGTAGCCTTTTCCGGAATGTAAGAATCGTCATCGATAATTTTGGAAGAATTTCCAGGATAAAAAATAAAAGAGGAACCAAGTCCAATAGGGCTTACAGAAAGCTCAACAATTGAACCTTCAGAAACTCTGTCTATATATTCATCAAGAACATAAAAATGAACGACTACATTATCATCATCACCAAGATTAATTTTTTTTACTTTACCAATTCCAAAGCCTTTATATTGCAAAGACATTCCTTCGCTCACACTGTTAGCAGAAGAAACCCTTGTATAATAGTTGTGTTTCTTTACAAACCACTTTTGAGTGGAAGCAATGAGAAAGGTAATTAAGATAAGAGCGGCAATTGCTATGATACTTAGCGCTCCTACAATCTGGTCGGCATACTTGATTTTAAATTTCATCGTAATCCTCTTGGTAATCCTGATAAGGGTCGTTTAATAAAATTTTATCAACGATTGTTCCTTTCGCAAAATAATATTTATCATTTTGAAAAGCATTAATAAATGCGTAGTCGTGACTAACATAAATAAGAGTGTGTCCCTGAGAGCAAAAGTCTGTAAGGATTTTTATAATGTGCATTGCTGTTTTTTCATCAAGAGATTCTGTTGGTTCATCTAAAAAGAGAATTTCCGGTTTGCAGATGAGTGCGCGCGCAAGTGCAATTCGTTTTTGTTCACCTGTAGAAAGGGCAGCAGGACGAAGAGAAAGTGGTTTATGAAAGTCTACAAGTTGGGCAACTTCTTTAATTCGTTCATCAAGTTCTTCTGGAGCAAGGTCTGGAAAATGAAGTTTTAGCGGAAGTTCCAGATTTTGATACAAGCTCTGGTTTGCCCAAAGTGCTGAATTTTGAAACATAAAAGCCATTTTTTTTCTGAAGGCCAGATTGTCTTTAGAGTTCATGCTGGAAATTTCTTTGCCTTCATACAAAACTTTTCCACGGCTGGGAACAATAACTCCTGAGATGAGTTTTAATGCAGTAGATTTTCCGCCGCCAGGTTCTCCAAGAAATGCAGTTACCGAACCTTTTTCGATTGTTAAAGAAACATCGTTTATTACAGGGTTGAGACCATCATAAAAGCAGGTATTTTGCATTTCAAGAATCGCCATAATATTTCCTTAAAAGATATATGTAACGACGGTTATGAAAACATACGCCAGAATTAAATATACAAATGATTTTGAAACAGCCTTCAAACCGGCCATAGGGATTTCTGTGGAAGCACGTCCTGTAGAAAATCCGTACAAGGTAGCGCAGCCGGAAATTATCATTCCAAAAACTAAACTTTTTATTACCGAAATTGTAATTGTTTTAAACGAAAGAGCTGTAAAGAGATTTCTGAAGTATTCGCCTATCTGTGTGGTGGAAATAAACTGAATTGCAAGGGAAGGGGCAAGCAGACCAAAAATTGAAAAATAAAGATTGAGGAAGAATACAGAAAAAGTAACTCCTAAAAAACGTGGAGCCGCAAGATGAACAATAGGATCAATTCCTACCGAAATATAAGCTTCGATTTCCTGATTAACTACCATGGTACTTATTTCTGTTGCAATGGCAGTTGCAGAACGGGCTGTAACAATAAAGGCAACAAGAAGAGGTCCAAGTTCTTTGGTTACAATAATTACAAGAAGATCATATGTAAGCTTTGCCTGACCAATAGAAGCCAGAAAAGTTGTTCCCATAAAAACTACTGCAGTTCCAATTACAACTGCAAGAATTGCGCAGATAGGAAGTGCTTCTACATAAGTAAAGAGCAGCTGCATAATTAAAATCTTGCGGGCGGTTTTTCCGCGGGTTGTAAACAAAAGAGAAGCAGTTATAAGTTTACCAAGATATCCTAGTGAGTAGAAAAAATTAGAGATAGATGTTCTTATATTTTGACCAAATTCTTTAACCATTTTGTTATATTCTTTTCCTATTATATTATCGGCAAAAAGAGCTTATTTGCGCACTGTGAAAGGCCAAAATTCTCCCGCTTATTGCTTTTTTTATTCAATGGGGTTAAAATTAAAGCAAATTATAAGCCTGCGTTGCGGGCCTTGATTATAAATGTTCTGGAGGATGATATGTCTCTTAAGAAAACATATTCCGCTGATGGAAAAAAGTGTACTGTAGTTTTTAATGTTAATGCAAATGCCGCTGCTGGTGCTGAAAAAATCTATCTTGTAGGAGATTTCAACAGCTGGGACGAAACCTCTATCCCTATGAAAAAAGGTCCTGATGGTTCTTTTTCTGTAAAAAAACAGCTTGATACAAATAAAGAATATCAATTCCGCTATCTTCTGGATGGCAAAGCCTGGATTAACGACTGGAAAGCCGACAAATATGTCCGCTCTGAGTTCGCCAACGACGATAACTCTGTAGTAGACACCTCTGTCCCAAAGGCAAGTAAGGCTGCCAAAAAACCGGCCCCAAAATCTGCTTCAAAAACCGTCGACAAGAAACCGGCTGCAAAAAAGGCTTCAGGATCAACATCTAAAAAAACTGCAAAAAAATAAATATTTGATCAGTATAAAAAACTGGCTTCCGGTCACAAACCGGTGGTCAAAACCGCGCGATAACGCGCTTGACGCTGACTGTTGTAGTGAAACTATTAAATGCCGCTCTCGCGGCATCAACAGTCAGAGTCATTTTGCCCACCGTTTTGTTCCCTCGCGCCAGTTTTTTATATCTATTCATATATTGACACTTTTGCAGTTTTTTTATATATTTATATCTACTTATTCCCCGATTGTGTAATGGTAGCACTTCAGATTCTGGTTCTGACTGTGGGGGTTCGAATCCTCCTTGGGGAACTCAGACTGAACCTGTAAAAAGGTTCAGTTTTTTTTTGCGAGAATACTCGCTGCGAGTTTTTCTAAATTATGGCTCCTCCGAATATCGGTTTAGTTCATCGCCCTCTCAAGGCGGAGAGACGGGTTCGACTCCCGTAGGAGCTAAAAAATCATCGGACGCTGAGAAGACAGAAAAATGAAAAAATTACTAATTGCATTATTCATTTCGTGTTTTCTTATTGCTGCACTTTCAGCTGCAAATCTTTCTGTTTCAAAAGATAAACTTTTCCCAATAGAAACCGAAGTTGTAAACCGCACGGCAACAACCTATTTTGTTTATGCCGGAATAGATTCTGTAGAAATAATCAATGCAAATCAAAAACTTCAGAAAACAAGGCTCAAAAAAAATGAGTACACTTATGATAAGGCTACTGCCTGCATCAGGTTTAAAAAAGAACTGCCTTATGAAAACTGTATTGTAAAGGTTAAAGGCCTGCCAGCAGTTCCATATTCCTGCTATCTAAAGGATTTTGACGGTACAAAAAGCGAACTCCTTGTAATTCTAAACAATCTTACCGCAGTAGAAAAAAAGGATTACGTATACGATCCAAAAACAAAGCTTATAGTTTTCCGCCCGGATATTGATATAAGTAATACAAGCTATTACATGGTTTATTATGTTCAGACAGGAAACGGCGTAGTCTCAAAAACAATCTCAAACGATTTTAATGACACAATTGCAGAACTTCACGCAAGACATAATCAGCAGCTTTTTGGTGGTCCTCTTGTAATTTATAAAGACCGCACCGGAGTTCCTCTTTTTAAAGTTGCCCAGGAAGTTGGCTTCAAGCTTAATTTATGGCCACCACGAGCCTGTACAATCTGCGAAACTTACGAAAACAATAGAAAGAATGTTACTGTTTTGTGTTACTACCGGGACAGATACATAGAATGCACAGAAAATAAGACAATAGAATATAGATATTGAAAAAATCAACTTTTTTACCGATAATTTAATATATGGTTGAAAGTGATACAAAAAGCTCTTTTGACAGACTGGTAGCGGGACTTAATGCCGAAGACCGTCTTGCAATGTTAAACAGAATCAATCAAATGGATACTCAACCTGTGCAATTATCTGCAGAAAGTGTAGATAAAGAGCAGAATATAAGTTTGCATAAGAAACTTCAGAACGAATCTTTTATTTATAAATTTGTTTTGTGGCTGCGTGCACTCTTTGATAAAAAAACTGTGGAGCAATTATACAGTCAGGATCTTCTTGCAAACATTGCAAAAAAAATAAACAACCGTTTTCCTGGAACAATCAATCATAAAATAAAATCTCTCGATTACATTTTTTATGAGCGCCTTTTAACAATAAAAGAAGCTGCTGATTTTTTTAAAGTTTATTTTACCTACGTAGAAGAAAATCCGGGGGACTTTTATGTATTCTTAAGTTCTTTTGTTGCCCCTGAACTTGCCGAAAAAATCAATGCCCAGGCAGATCCTTTTATTTTTCCTTTTTCAAAACCAATTACACCAGATTTACGAACGGACCTGGCTAAAAAACTTGATGATATCCTTTCGAATATGGATCGGGATACAAAAAGCAATATGTATTCGGCAGTATCTCAGACAAACTGGCTGTATAAGTTCAGTAGTCTTCAATACATTCATTTTATTTCACAATTTACAAATATATCAGGAGATTCCTTTACCTGTCCCTACAGTAATGCGTCATTGGATTACAATGAACTTGCAGCTGTTTTTTCATGTATTCAGCCAATTCAAAATGAAGTTCTTGAAGCCCTCTTTCTTTTTTCGCAGCGTAAGCATCTTACTACAAATGCCCAGGATAAGGATATTGAAAAAGCTGTAAAGGAATTTATGGTTAAGGCGCTTGCCTTCTTTGGTACAATTCAGTCTTTTTCGAATAATGTTCCTATTAAAAATCTTGGCCGTGTCCTTAATTCTGATTTTGACTGGCAGCCTCCGAATATGGAAGGGGCAGAGGCCTGGTTCCCAAGCTTCAGGGCTCAGTGGCGAAAAATTCAAGATATCCGCTGGAATGATTTTGCACGTGAACAGAAAAAGCAGATGCTGAGTGAAAACTTAAAAACCGATTTTGATCTTGATGAATTTCCTGTAATGGAGTTCAGACCCTGGCTTAAACTGTGGAACCGCATTCCTTTTAATTATGAACTTACCGGCGGATTTTTGTCATGGTTCTGTACCGAAAAATATGACAAAGTGATTCAGGATTTGAACGTAGTTGCAATGGAAGGTGTTTTTTACAAGAGCGAAAATCGTTCTGAATATTCTGAAGGTTTGAATAATTTTTCAAATGCAAATAATTTAATGCTGGATTTATTACGTAAGCTTTCTCCCGAAGGTGAATACGGAAGACTCTTTGATGATTTTGCAACAAACCGCGTTCATACTTTTCAGGTTCAAAGTCAAATTGAGTCTATGATGGAGCAGATTGAAAATACCACAAAAGAAGCAATTTCTCTCTTTGGCAAAGGGGCTCGTACAATTGAGCGTGTTTTCTACGGATTTTTTGAAGAGCAGAAAGATGGTATTCACGAGCCTTTACAGAATATCACAACAATCAGGGGTCGCGATAACAGGCGCTTTGTTGATTCTCTTATGTCAATCAGACAATTACTTAAAAAGGTTCTTTCGTATATTGCAGAATTAGAGCCTATTGATTCTATAAGGAACTAGCTGTTAGAAAATATCCTTATAAGGATCCTTCAGGTATTCAATAAATGCGTCTCTTTCTATAGTCATTTCTTTTTGCGAAGGCAAGAAATCATATTTAAACGAAAGTTGATTTATTGATTTTACAGCATCGCCGTCATTCTGAATTACCAGATTAAAATATTCACTCTTAAAAAGATCACTGTCAATTTCGATTTGCTGTTCAGAAGTTTCGATTTTTGTAATTACCCACTTTTTCTTTTTGAAGGTTAGGGTAAAGGTGTCTTTATTTTTTGTAACATAAATATCGTTGTTTGTGCCTTCGGTATGAAGGGTATAATATTCAACGCTGTGAACAGATTTGTCGCCTTTGTGTAAGCTTATGCCCCCTTCCTGGGTAAGGATTTCCGGATTGTCTTTGTTTTTCTTAAGGTCAATGTATTCATCTATCTGTTTGCCGTCTACCTTAATATTTGTAACTCCGTAAAGTCCAACCTTTGAAAGCATAGAAGGATTTGTGACCATTACAAAAAACTTTGCAGGCTTTTGATAGCCGCCGTCTCCTCCGCCAGAAGACATGCGCTGCTTACTGATTACATATACGTTGCTGATGGCGTCGATATATCTGTTTGCAGAACGGCCTTCGGTAAAGGATTGCAGCAGGGTGATGTCCATAGTATTCAGGCCTTTGAAAAATGTCTGGATTGTCTGAAGGGAAGTAAGGCCTTTTGTTGTGTAATCGTTAAGATAATTGTTATAAGAACTGCGTGCATAAAGAATGGCAAAAACTAATACAAACAGGGCTGTAATAAAAGCTGTAGTGTTTCGTCTTAATGTTCGTTTTGTATTTACTTTTGAAGCCTGCAGCTTTTGATATGATTTTACTTTTTCTTCAAAGGCTTCGTCTGAAAGTTTTGAAGAGATATTGTTTTTTGCATTTGCAAGAAGCTCAAGCGGAAAGTCTTTTTGTGGAAGTAAATCTTCGCTTTTTTTACCCTTTGCTTTTTTACCCGGAATATTTACA
>Ga0310697_10003308_pt1 | contig 16386 bp, 14 predicted proteins | sample 172DNAGHGlowgp2_FD_203883 | JGI IMG/M metagenome (GOLD analysis project Ga0310697, IMG submission 203883) | Sheep rumen microbial communities from Palmerston North, Manawatu-Wanganui, New Zealand - 1728 DNA GHGlow gp2 (v2) (version 2) | ecosystem: Host-associated > Mammals > Digestive system >... | reverse complement strand
GTTTCTGGCATCGAGATCCCCGGCCATCCAGCGCTCCAGGCATTGCCGCTCCTCCTCCCGGCTCAGGGGCTTGGGAAAGGATTCGCCCGGCGCAATGCGGAGCATGAGCAAAAGGCTGTTCATCAGCAGCATCAGCGCGCTTTCCAGCATATTCATCACCTCCGTTCATCCTATTGCGGCACGGAATGTCCCTATTCGCGCAAAATGGGCCGCCTCAAAATGAGACAGCCCATGCATGGAAATGAAGTTGTTATCAGAACAGTCCGCTGATCCTGCCGTTTTCGTCGACATCGATCTTCTCGGCGGCGGGAGCCTTCGGCAGTCCCGGCATGGTCATGATATCGCCCGTCAGCACCACGATGAAGCCGGCGCCGGCGGAGACCTTGACGTTCTTCACCGTGACGGTGAAGCCCTCCGGCGCGCCGAGCTTCGTCGGATCATCGGAAAAGCTGTACTGGGTCTTGGCAATGCAGACGGGAAGACCCGCAAAGCCGAGCTTTGTCAGCTCATCGATCTGCTTCTGCGCGGCGGGCAGGATGCTCACATCCTTGCCGCCATAGACACGGGTGACAACAGCGCAGATCTTGTCTTCGATGCTGCTGTCCAGCGCATAGGAGAAGCGGAAGTCGCCCTTCTCTTCCTCACACAGACGCACGACCTCGCGGGCCAGCGCCTCGCCGCCCTTGCCGCCCTCGGCCCAGACAGTGGAGAGAACGGTATTCACGCCGAGCTCACGGCACTTTGCGATGATAAAGTTGATCTCCGCGTCGGTATCCGTTGGGAAGCGGTTGACCGCAACGACGCAGGGAAGCCCATAGACATTGCGGATGTTGGACACATGGCGCAGAAGGTTTGGGATGCCCTTTTCCAGCGCGTCCAGATTCTCGCTCGCAAGCTCGTTTTTGGCGAGGCCGCCGTGCATCTTGAGCGCCCGCACCGTGGCGACGATGACCACCGCGTCAGGCACCAGGCCCGCCATGCGGCACTTAATGTCCAGGAACTTTTCAGCGCCGAGATCCGCGCCGAAGCCAGCCTCCGTAACGGTATAGTCACCCATCTTGAGGGCCATGCGCGTGGCCATGACGGAGTTGCAGCCATGGGCGATGTTGGCGAAGGGGCCGCCATGTACAAAGGCAGGGGTTCCCTCAAGCGTCTGAACCAGGTTGGGCTTGAGCGCGTCCTTCAAAAGCGCCGCCATGGCGCCGACGGCCTTGAGATCCGCGGCGGTGACGGGCTTTCCCTCATAGCTGTACCCGACGATGATGCGGCCCAGGCGCTCCTTGAGGTCGGTGATGGAGGAGGCCAGGCAGAACACCGCCATGATTTCGCTTGCCACCGTGATGTCAAAGCCATCCTCGCGCGGGGTGCCGTTTACCTTGCCGCCGAGACCGTCCACCACGAAACGAAGCTGCCGGTCGTTCATATCCACGCAGCGTTTCCAGGTGATGCGGCGCGGGTCGATGTGCAGTCTGTTGCCCTGCTGAATGTGGTTGTCGAGCATGGCGGCCAGCAGGTTGTTGGCAGCGCCGATGGCATGGAAGTCGCCGGTGAAGTGGAGGTTAATGTCCTCCATGGGCACCACCTGGGCATAGCCGCCGCCGGCGGCGCCGCCCTTGACACCGAACACGGGGCCGAGGGACGGCTCGCGCAGGGCGACGGTCACATCCTTGCCGATCCTTCTCAGGCCGTCGGCAAGGCCGATGGTCGTGGTGGTCTTCCCTTCGCCCGCAGGGGTGGGGGTAATAGCCGTGACAAGGACAAGCTTGCCGTCTTCCTGCTTCGTTTCCTTCAGCAGAGCCGGGTCGATCTTTGCCTTATAACGCCCGTACTGCTCCAGATACTTTTCATCCACATGCGCGCGCCGGGCAATCTCCCCAATGGGCTGCAGAGCGCATTCCTGCGCGATTTCGATATCGGTTTTATAGGTCATGGTCGCACCTCTCTGTTTCCATTTCGCCTCAGCGAAAGTATTTGACTGCCGCCTCGAACATGCGGATATCATAATTGCCGGGGACATTGCGGTAAAGGCCGGCGCCGATACGCTCGGAATGGCCCATCTTGCCGAAGACGCGGCCGTCCGGGGAAGTGATGCCCTCAACAGCATAGCATGAGCCGTTGGGATTGAAATGAACGTCGCCTGTGGCTTCGTTATCGAAGTCCACATACTGGGTGGCGATCTGTCCGTTTGCGGCAAGGGAGCGTATCAGCTCTTCGCTTGCCAGGAAGCGCCCCTCGCCGTGGGAGATGGGCACACTGTACACCTCGCCCACCTCGGTCAGAGAGAGCCACGGGGACTTGTTGGAGGCCACGCGCGTGCGCACAATGCGGGACTGGTGGCGGCCAATGAGATTGAAGGACAGCGTCGGGCAGCTCTCATCCGTGTCGATGATCCTGCCATAAGGCACCAAGCCCAGCTTGATGAGTGCCTGGAAGCCGTTGCAGATGCCGCCCATAAGTCCGCCGCGTTTATCCAGAAGCTCCGTGACACCCTCCCTGACAGCGGCATTACGGAAGAAGGCGGTGATAAACTTGCCGGAGCCGTCCGGCTCGTCGCCGCCGGAAAAGCCGCCGGGGATAAACACGATCTGCGCGGTTTTAAGCTTGTCGGCAAAGCGCTCCACACTGCAGGCAATCCCCTCGGATGAGAGATTGTTGATGACGACGATTTCCGCTTCGCCGCCGACATCGCGCACCGCTTTGGCGGAGTCGTATTCGCAGTTGGTGCCGGGGAAGGCCGGGATCAGCACCTTCGGCCTTGCACACCTGATTGCGGGGGCAGTGCGCCCTTCGCTATGATAAGAGAAGGTTTCCATCCCCTGCTCCGCAGTCGGGATGTTGCAGCTGTATACCCCTTCAAGGCGGTTTTCATAGCTCTCGAGCAGTTCGGATAGGCGCAGCGCTTCTCCGTTCAGACTGAGTTCGGGGGCTTCTGTCGTGACTCCCAAGAGCTCTGCGTCTGCCACCGGCTCCTTTGTCTCCAGCAGGAACGCGCCGTAATCGTAGGCGAAGAGCTCTTCTGCCGTCATGCCGTCGGCAAAGCTTATGCCGACGCCATTCCCGATGGCCGCTTTCAGCACCGCCTCCGCAATGCCGCCAAAGCCAGGGGTATAGCAGGAAACTGCTTTTCCGTCTCTCAGAAGTCCGGTCACGCGGGCAAAGAGCTTCAGCAGGGACTCCGCTTTCGGAAGCCCGTTTTCATCGTATTCCGGGGCAAGGCGCATCAGATAATGCCCCGCCGCCTTGAGTTCGGGCGAAACGATATTCCCGCTCTTCTCCGTGGTGACCGCGAAGGACACCAGAGTCGGCGGCACATCCAGCTTTTCAAAGGATCCGCTCATGGAATCCTTGCCGCCGATGGCTCCGATGCCAAGCTCCATCTGCGCCCGGAATGCGCCGAGCAGGGCTGCCAGGGGCTTCCCCCAGCGTCTGGGATCTCTGCCGAGGCGTTCAAAGTACTCCTGAAAGCTCAGGTAGACATCCTTGAATTCCGCGCCGGTGGCCACGAGCTTGCACACCGATTCCACCACCGCGAGGTATGCCCCGTGATAGGGGCTCTTTTCCGTGATAAAGGGGTTGTAGCCCCAGGCCATGAGCGAACAGTCGTCCGTGTGCTTTTTCTCAACGGAAATTTTCTGCACCATGGCCTGCACGGGCGTGAGCTGGTATTTCCCGCCGAAAGGCATGAGCACCGTGCCCGCCCCGATGGTGGAGTCAAAGCGCTCAGAGAGGCCGCGCCTGGAGCAACAGTTGAGGTTTGATGCCAACGCCCGATAGTTTTCCGCAAAACCGCCGGAAACCTGTCTGTGCCAGTCCCGCGGTGCCGCGACAGTGACCGTTATATGCTTGTCCGCGCCGTTAGTGTCGAGGAAAGCGCGGCTCAGATCCACGATGGTTCTGCCGTTCCAGCGCATGGTAAGGCGCGGCTCAGCCTTCACCACGGCGACCGGGCAGGCCTGCAGATTCTCGGCCGCCGCAAGCGCGAGAAAAGCGTCCACGTTCTCGGGTTCTATCACGACCGCCATGCGCTCCTGGGATTCGCTGATGGCAAGCTCCGTGCCGTCCAGCCCCTCGTACTTGCGGGGGACGGCGTTGAGGTCGATATCCAGGCCGTCGGCAAGCTCGCCAATGGCGACGGATACACCGCCCGCGCCAAAGTCGTTGCAGCGCTTGATCATGCGGCAGGCGTCGCCGTTTCTGAACAGGCGCTGGAGCTTACGCTCCTCGGGGGCGTTGCCCTTCTGCACCTCGGCCCCGCAGGTCTCGACCGAATGGGCGTCGTGCGCCTTGGAGGAGCCGGTGGCCCCGCCGATACCGTCGCGGCCCGTGCTGCCGCCGAGGAGGATCACCACGTCGCCGGGAGCGGGTGTCTCACGCCGCACATTCTCCGCAGGGGCCGCGGCCACGACCGCGCCGATCTCCATGCGCTTGGCAGCGTAGCCGGGATGGTAGAGCTCATCAACGATGCCCGTGGCAAGGCCGATCTGGTTGCCGTAGGACGAATAGCCCGCTGCGGCGGTGGTGACGATCTTGCGCTGCGGGAGCTTGCCGGGCAGTGTCTCGGAAATGGGGACGGTGGGATCGGCGGCTCCGGTAAGGCGCATGGCGCCATAGACATAGGCGCGGCCCGAGAGCGGATCGCGGATCGCGCCGCCGATACAGGTGGCAGCACCGCCGAAGGGCTCGATCTCGGTGGGGTGGTTGTGCGTCTCGTTCTTAAAGAGCAGAAGCCAGGGCTCGTCCTTTCCGTCCGCGTTCACCGTGATTTTCACCGTGCAGGCATTGATTTCCTCGGACTCATCAAGCCTGTCAAGCTTTCCCTGCTGTCTGAGGGCTTTGACGGCAAGCGTCGCCACATCCATGAGGCACACGGGCTTTGTGCGTCCGAGTGCCCGGCGGGTCTCCAGGTAATCCTCATAGGCGCGCTGGAGCAGGGCATCCTCAAACTGCACGCTGTCGATGACCGTGTTGAAGGTGGTATGGCGGCAGTGATCGGACCAGTAGGTGTCCAGTACGCGGATCTCCGTGATGGTGGGTTCGCGCTGTTCCTTACGGAAATATGCCTGACAGAAGGCGATATCGTCCGCGTCCATGGCAAGGCCATAGCGCTTTACAAAGCCTTCAAGCGCCGCGCGGTCCAGATCATTGAAGCCCGTCAGCGTCTCCACCGTTGTGGGGATTTCATATCGTACCGTGAGCGTTTCCACCGGGTCAAGGGATGCCTCCCGCGCCTCCACGGGGTTGATGACGTATTTTTTGATTTCGCCAAGCTCCGCCTCGCTGAGCTTTCCGTACAGAGCATACACTCTTGCCGAGCGCACCAGGGGGCGGTTACCCTGGGAGATGATCTGGATGCACTGGGCGGCGGAGTCGGCCCGCTGGTCAAACTGACCCGGCAGGTACTCCACAGCAAAGACCCTGGCCTCCCCCAGCTCCGGCTGCGTGTACGTCAGATCAAGCTGCGGCTCGGAGAAAACGGTTTTCACCGCATAGTCGAAAAGCTCTTTGTCGATATTCTCCACGTCGTAGCGGTTCAGAAGGCGCACGCGCGCAAGCCCCTCAATGCCGAGCAGCGTCCGCGCGTCGTTCAGAAGCATGCGCGCGTCGTTATCCAGCCCTGGCTTTTTCTCAACATATACTCGATATACCATTTCAATCCTCCGGCTCCGCTTTCAGGGCTCTGGCCCCGATATCGCGGCGGCAGTATGCGTTTTCAAATGATACCTGTCCGGCGATCGCGTAGGCGTCCCGGATGGCCTCCGGCAGGGTGTCCGCCACGGCCGTGCAGCCGACCACGCGCCCGCCGCCGGTCACGAGCTTTCCGTCCTGCAGCTTTGCGCCGGCGACGAAAACCCGTTCCCGCACACTCTCCGGGATGGTGAGCGGATACCCCTTCCGGTAGCTCTCCGGGTAGCCCTTTGAGGCGAGGATCACACAGCAGGCATGCCTGTCGCTGAAGCGCACCTCGGTTTCGGCAAGACGCCCCTCGCTGACGGCGCGCATGACGGTGAAGAGGTCGCTTTCCAGAAGCGGGAGCACCACCTGAGTCTCCGGGTCGCCGAAGCGGCAGTTATACTCAATGACCTTCGGTCCGTCTTTCGTGAGCATGAGGCCAAAGTAGAGGCAGCCCTTGAAGGTTCTTCCCTCGGCGTTCATCGCAGCGACGGTGGGCAGAAAGATTTCCCGCATGCACCGCGCGGCGATCTCCGGCGTGTAATACGGGTTCGGCGCAACAGTGCCCATGCCGCCGGTATTGAGGCCGGTATCGTTGTCCCCCGCCCGCTTGTGATCCATGGAGGAAACCATGGGCCTGATGGTTTTGCCGTCTGTAAAGGCAAGCACCGAGACCTCCGGTCCTTCCAGGAATTCCTCGATCACGACGCGCTCTCCGCTTTTGCCGAAGCGTCCGTTTTGCATCATGTCGGTCACGGCGGCGCGGGCCTCCTCCAGGGTGTCTGCGATGAGCACCCCTTTGCCTAAGGCCAGGCCGTCGGCCTTGATGACCGTGGGCAGCGGGGCGGAATCCAGATACTTGAGCGCCGCGTCAAGATCGTCAAAGGTCTCGTAACGGGCGGTGGGGATGCCGTACTTTTTCATGAGATTTTTGGAAAAGACCTTGCTGCCCTCGATGATGGCGGCATCGGCGCGGGGGCCGAAGCAGGCGATTCCCTTTTCCTCCAGCGCGTCCACACAGCCCAGTACCAGCGGATCGTCCGGGGTGACCACCGCGTAGTCGATCCCCTTCTCCACGGCGAAGGCCGTGATACCGGGGATATCCGTCGCGGCGATGGGGACACAGGCCGCGTCCGCCGCGATGCCGCCGTTGCCGGGGAGGGCATAGATTTCGGTGATGTCCCGGTTTTCCTTCAGCTTTCTGATAACGGCATGCTCGCGCCCGCCGCCGCCGACAACCAGTACCTTCATACCGTTTCCTCCCATTAATGGTGGAACAGGCGCATGCCGGTAAAGGCCATGACGATGCCATACTTGTTGGCAGTGGCAATGACATGGTCGTCGCGGATGGAGCCGCCCGGCTCGGCAATGTACTGAACACCGGACTTGCGCGCCCGCTCCACATTGTCGCCGAAGGGGAAGAAGGCGTCGCTGCCGCAGGTCACGCCGCTCTGAGTGGCGATCCAGGCCTTCTTTTCCCCGGCAGTCAGCACCTCGGGTCTGACCTTGAAAACCTTCTGCCATTCGCCGTCGCGCAGAACATCGTCATATTCATCGGAGGTATAGATGTCGATGGCATTGTCACGGTCGGCGCGGCGGATGCCGTCGACAAACTGAAGTCCGAGCACCTTCGGGTTCTGGCGCAGATACCAGTGGTCGGCCTTCTGCCCGGCCAGGCGGGTGCAGTGGATGCGGCTCTGCTGCCCTGCGCCGACACCGATGGCCTGCCCGTCCTTGACGTAGCAGACAGAGTTGGACTGGGTGTATTTGAGCGTGATGAGCGCCACGATCATGTCGATCTTTGCCTGCTGCGGCAGCTCCCTGTTCTCGGTGACGATGTTTTGAAGCAGGCTCTCGTCGATGCGGAAATTGTTGTGCCCCTGCTCAAAGGTGACGCCGAACACGTCCTTGCACTCCTGAGCCGCGGGGACGTAGGCGGGGTCGATCTGCACGACATTGTAGCCGCCCTTTTTCTTCGTTCTGAGGATTTCCAGCGCTTCGTCTGTATAGCCCGGGGCGATGATGCCGTCGGACACCTCGTCCTTGAGGTAGGCAGCGGTGGCGGCGTCGCAGGTGTCGCTCAGCGCGGCCCAGTCGCCGTAGGAGCAGAGACGATCGGCGCCTCTGGCGCGGATATACGCGCAGGCGATGGGCGAGAGCTCGGCATCGGGGCGCACAAAGTAGATTCTCTTATCCGTCTCGGAAAGCGGCAGGCCGACAGCGGCGCCGGCGGGAGAGACATGCTTGAAGGACGCTGCGGAGGGAAGCCCTGTCGCCTCCTTGAGCTCCTTTACGAGCTGCCAGGAGTTGAGGGCATCGAGGAAGTTGATGTAGCCCGGGCGGCCGTTGAGCACGGTGACAGGCATCTCGGAGCCGTCCTTCATGTAGATCTTCGCGGGCTTCTGATTGGGATTGCAGCCGTATTTGAGTTCAAATTCTTTCATGGTCGGCCTCCGTTACATGTGTTTGTTGACAATGCGCTGCTCGACGCTTCCGTCAGCGAGCGCGGTATAGCGGACATAGAGGGAGATCTTGTTGTCCGGGTTCAGGTTCTTCCACAGAAGATCGGTGTACGCGTCGATATTGTCGAGGGTGTCCACGCGCTCGGGCTCACCCTGGAAGCTGGGGATGGGGTTCCCGTCGCAGACATAGGTGTGCAGGAAGTGGCCGAGGCCGGGCAGCGGCGCGTATTCGAAGGTCTGGCGCAGGCAGGCGCTGCCCGCGGGATCGGCGGATTTAAGGATGGAGAGCTTGTAGTCGCCGGTTTTGAGCTCAATCATGCCGGAAATGCGCGGCGTCCAGTTGGGGCCGTCCGGCTCAAAGCAGCGGGTGCGCAGGGCGCTTTCAAAGTCTGAGCCCTGCTGAAGATAATCACGCACAGTGTCGGTCTGGTCGCCGTTTGTCACGATGAGGGCATCCCCGTATTCGCGCACGGGATGATAGATGATGAGGCTGGGATCCTTCAAAAGAGCCGGGTCATGGGCTTCGGTGCGGATGCCGTCAGGCTCGGGAAGGAAGACGCGGTTGCGGCTGTTCACGCTGCGGCCCATGATGAAGTAGGCCGCAACAGAACGCTTCCCGTCCGGGGTCATGCCGAGGATGATGCCGCGCCCGGGATAGGTATTGCCTGCCAGCTTTTCGGCGATGGAGCCGACTTCATAGATGTTCATATCGTTTTCCCTTTCTCTTTTATGAGTCTGCGGCAGACAAGCTCCGCCGCCCGGGGCAGGAGCTTCCACTCCGCCTGTTCCATAACGCGCCTTTGCAGGATCTGCGGCGTGTCGCCGGGGCGGATGTTTACCGCCTTCTGCAGGATGATCTCTCCCCCATCGGGGATCTCGTTGACGTAGTGGACCGTGGCCCCGGTGACCTTGACACCGTAGGCGAGCGCCGCCTCATGTACCCTGAGGCCGTAATAGCCCTGGCCGCAGAAGGACGGAATCAGGGCCGGATGGATGTTGATGATGCGTTTGGGATAATGGCTTGTGAAGGTCTCGCTCAGGATACTCATAAAGCCCGCGAGGATGATGAGGTCGATGCCGCGCGCATCCAGCGCGTCCATGAGCCGCTGTTCAAAGCCCGCCTGCCCGCCGCAGTCGCGGCGGGTGAGGCAAAGGCTCTCGATCCCGGCGTTCTTTGCCCGCTCGAGAGCATAGGCCGTTTTGCTGTTGGAGACGACCAGCACGATCTCTCCGCTTTTGATTTTACCCGCCTGCTGCGCGTCGATCAAGGCCTGGAGATTGGTGCCTCCGCCGGACACAAGTACGGCGATTTTCGCTTTCGTCATGCTTCGCGCCCTCCTTTCAGGCTCTGTACCGCGGGGATGAAGAGGCCGCCCAGGCTGTTGCCCAGCACCACCAGCAGGATGAATACCGCCTCCCGGAAGGTGAAGAGCCCCGCAAGCGCAAAATAAAACATGTCCGCAATGGAGTGTTCAAAGCCAGCGAGGATGAAAACCGGGATGCAGAAGAGAATACCCGTTACAGTCTTTTTCTCCCGGTAGATCCACACGGCGGTATACATCAGGATGCCGCAGAAAAAGCCGCGCAGCAGGGTCTGCATGGGAAGCTGGGTCAGTCTCTTTTCACAGGCTGTGAGCGCCGCCTCCCGAAGCTGTGGCAGGGCTGCGGCGATGAGCAGCCCCGTCAGCAGGGTGCCGAGAAGGTTTCCCAAAAGGCCGAGGAAGGCCATGGACAGATCCTTTCGGCTGTGTGCATTCCACAGAAAGCCCACCTTGCCGGTGTAAAGGTTAAAGCCGAAATAGCAGATGGACAGCAGCGCGATGCTGAAAAGCACCGCGCCCGCGTAACGGTTGTCCACCGCGAGCAGTACTGTGCCGCCGACGGAGACCATCAGTCCGGCGAGGATGCCGTCCGGCACCGCAGCTCTCAGCTGAGACATAGCTTGTCCTCTCCCCTCTCGATCTCGCCGAGGACCCAGGCGTCCTCCCCGGCGTCGTTCAGCGCGCTGAGGGCCTTGTCCGCTGTCTCGGGCGAGACGATCAGGATCATGCCGACGCCCATGTTGAAGGTGTTGAACATGTCTCGCTCTGGAATCTGTCCCTTTTCCTGCAGCAGCGTAAAGATCGGCGGGATCTTCACAGCGCGCTTCTCGATTCTGGCACAGAGGCCATCCGGGATGGAGCGCGGGATATTCTCATAAAAGCCGCCGCCCGTGATATGGCTGATGCCGTGGATCTCCGCCGCCTCCATGGCGGCAAGGACGGGCTTGACGTAAATCCTTGTCGGGGTCAAAAGGGCGTCGCCCAGCGTCGTCCCCAGTTCGGGGATGACGACGCCGAGGTCTGCATGCTCCACGTCAAAGACCTTGCGCACCAGGGAATAGCCGTTGGAGTGCAGGCCGGAGGACGCAAGAGCGATCACCGCATCCCCCGCCGCGACCCGGCTGCGGTCGATGAGCTTTTCCTTATCCGCAAGCCCCACGGAAAAGCCCGCGAGGTCATAGTCCTCCGGCTGCATGGTGCCGGGGTGCTCGGCCGTCTCACCGCCGATGAGGGCGCAGCCCGCGCGCACGCAGCCCTCCGCCACACCGGACACCAGCGCCGCCACCTTCTCGGGATCGTTTCTGCCGATGGCAATGTAGTCGAGGAAGAACAGGGGCTTTGCGCCGCAGCACACAATGTCGTTGACACACATGGCGACGCAGTCGATGCCCACGCTGTCGTGCTTGTCCATAAGCTGGGCGATGCGCTGTTTGGTGCCGACGCCGTCTGTGCCGGAGACCAGCACTGGCTCCCTCATCCCCGCGATATTGGGGGCAAAGAGTCCGCCGAAGCCGCCGATATCCGACACGACACCAGGGATCAGGGTGCGCTCGACATGCTTTTTCATCAGTCTCACACCTTCGTACCCGGCTTCGATATTGACGCCGGCGGCAGCGTAAGACGCGGAATGCGACTTAGACATGATATTATTCCTTTCCTGTCCAGCAGTAGGTACAGATTTTGTCCCGGTCAATGCCGATGGCCTCCAGCAGACCGTCCAGGGACTGATAACCCAGGGAGTCAAAGCCCAGCTCCTCGCAGATCGCATGCAGCAGGCACTGTCCGCGCTCTGTGGAGGAATCACTGTACTCCTCCAGGTGCTTCAGTCCCGCCTCGCCCTCCAGCTTCTGGACGATGCGGCGGGCCAGCAGGTCCCGGTCGTTGTTGCTGCGGGAGAAGGCCAGATATTTGCAGGCATACATGATGGGCGGGCAGGCCGAGCGCATGTGCACCTCGGCAGCGCCGGATTCAAAGAGGAAGTCCACCGTGCCCTGCAGCTGGGTGCCGCGGACGATGGAGTCGTCCACAAACAGGAGCTTTTTATCCTCAATCAGCTCCGGCACGGGGATCTGTTTCATCTTTGCCACCTGATCGCGCACATCCTGGTTGGCCGGCATGAAGGAGCGCGGCCAGGTCGGCGTGTATTTCACGAAGGGTCTGGCAAAGCGTCCGCCGCTTTCATTGGCGTAGCCGATGGCGTGGGGAATGCCGGAATCGGGCACGCCCGCCACATAGTCCACCTCCGGCATGGTGCCGGCGGCCTTTTCGTTGCGGGCCATGATCTCGCCGTTGCGGTAGCGCATCAGCTCCACGTTTACCCCCTCATAGTTGGAATTGGGGTAGCCGTAATACGTCCAGAGAAAGGCGCAGATTTTCATCTCGTCGGAGGCGGGTGAAATGGTCTCATAGCCCTCCGCCGTGATGCGAACGATCTCCTGCGGGCCAAGCTCATGCACATTATGGTAGCCGAGCTTCTGGTAGGCGAAGGATTCAAAGGCGACACAGTGCCCGTCCCTGTCCGCCCCGACAAGCACCGGAAGCCTGCCGAAACGGTCGCGCGCCGCGATGATGCAGCCGTCTGCGGTCATGAGCAGAATGGTCATGGATCCGTCGATGAGCCGCTGGGCGTTCAGGATGCCGTCCGTGATGGTCTCGCTCTCGTTGATGAGGGCGGCGACCAGCTCCGTCATGTTGACCCTGCCGGAGCTCATGGCCATAAACTGGTGCCCGTGGTCGGAGAAATAGGTCTCCACAAGCTCCTCGGCATTGTTGATCTGCCCGACCGTGGTGATGGCATAGATGCCGAGGTGGGAGCGCACCAGCAGCGGCTGGGGGTCGGAGTCACTGATGCAGCCAAAGCCGCTCGTTCCCTTGAATTCGGCAAGGTCCTTTTCAAAACGGGTGCGGAAGGGGGTGTTGGCAATGGAGTGGATCTGGCGGCGAAAGCCCTCCTCCTCACTCCAAATCGCCATACCCGCGTTGCGGGTACCGAGGTGGCTGTGGTAGTCGGTGCCGAAAAAAACGTCGAGGACAACGTCGCGCCGGGAGACGGCGCCAAAGAAGCCGCCCATCAGGCGAAGAAGAGGCGGGAGAGCGTCATCGGGTCAACGTACTCGCCGTCCTTGTAAACGCGCATGTTGCCGGAGGCGATCTCGTCGATGAGCATGACCTTGCCGTCGGCGTCATAGCCGTACTCAAACTTGATGTCGTAAAGGACCAGCCCGCGTGCCTTCATCTCGTCGGCCACGATCTGGGTGATCTGCTGGGTCATGCGCTTGATCTCATCATACTGCTCGCCGGTCATGACACCGAGGACGATGAGACCGTCCTTCGTGACCAGGGGATCGCCCTTCTCGTCGTTTTTGAAGGTCATTTCCACATAGGCGGGCAGGTCGGCACCGGACTCGATATAATCGCCGTAGCGGCGGATGAAGGAGCCGACGGCCTTGTGGCGGCAGATGACCTCCAGTCCCTTGCCGAAGACCTTGGCGGGGAGAACCTCCATGGTGGTGTCATTCAGATCGGCGCTCACATAGTGGGTGCGGATACCGGCGGCGTTGATCTTCTCAAAGAAATAGATGGACATGCGAAGATTCACATCACCCACGCCGTCAATGGTCAGACCGACCGAATTCTCGCCCGGGTCGAACACGCCGTCCTTGCCGGTGCAGTCGTCCTTGAACTTGAGCAGGTAGTTGCCGTTTTCAAGGGCGTAAACGTTCTTGGTCTTTCCGGTGTAAACAAGTTTCTTTTCCATGGTGAATCTCTCCTTTTACAAATTAGGATTAACAATTTTACAGTCTCGAGAGGATACCCGCATCCTTCTCAAGTACGGCCTGGGTATCGGCCCTGCGCTTTGCGGCAAGGCGGGCAGCAAGCTCTGCATTCTCCACTGCGAGGATCTCTGCGGCAAGCAGCGCGGCGTTTGCGCCGTTTCCGATCCCGACGGTCGCCACGGGGATGCCGGAGGGCATCTGCACCGTAGACAAAAGCGCGTCCATCCCGTCGAGCACCGGCCCCTTGCAGGGGATGCCGATGACGGGCAGGGTCGTGTTCGCGGCGATCGCACCGGCAAGGTGGGCCGCCATTCCCGCCGCGGCGATCATCACGCCGAAACCGTTTTCACGGGCATGGACGGCAAAGTCGCGCGCCTCCTCGGGTGTGCGGTGGGCCGAATAGACATGGACCTCAAAGGGGATGTCCAGCTCCCTGAGGATTTTGACGGCCTTCTCGATCACAGGCAGGTCGCTGTCACTGCCCATCACGATCCCGACTTTTCTCATGGTCCTTCCTCCTTCAGTTCGCCTTTGTCTCACAATAGAGACAGCGGTAGATTTTGTTTTTTCTGTCAGTCAGCTTCACCACATGCCTGAGCTCCTGCTCGGTGGAGGTGATGCAGCGGGGGTTTTTGCAGAAAATCACATTGGTCAGCGTCTCGGGCATGTCAATGCTGCGCTTCTCCACCAGTCTTCCGTCCCGGATGATGTTGACCGTCGCGCCCGGATCGACATAGCCGATCACGTCAAAATTCACATGAATGTCGGAGTCGATCTTGATGATGTCCTTCTTGCCGAGCTTGCCGCTGACCACGTTCTTGATAATGGCAACGGAGCAGTCGAGCTTTTCAAGGCCCAGCAGCTCGTAAAGCCGCATGCCCTGTCCGGCGGTGATGTGGTCGATGACGATGCCGTTCTGGATGGAATCAATGTTCATAATCTTCCCGCCTCCTGCAAGAGCTTGAGGATGAGCGCCATGCGCATATATTTGCCGTAGAGCACCTGTTTGAAGTAGCAGGCGCGGGGGTCATCGTCGATGGCGACGGAGATCTCATTCACGCGCGGCAGCGGGTGCAGGATGCTCAGATCTGCCTTGGCGTTCCAAAGCCGCTCCGGCGTGAGGATGTAGCTGTCCTTGAGGCGAAGATAATCCTCCTCATTGAAAAAGCGCTCACGCTGCACGCGGGTCATGTAGAGGATATCCAGCTCCGGCATGACTGCTTCGAGATCGGTGGTCTGCACATAGGGAATGCCCCGCGCCGCCAGCACATCCTTTTTGACATAGCTGGGCAGCTTCAGCTCCTCCGGGGAGATGAGGACCACGCGGATATTTTCATAGCGCGACAGGGCACTGATGAGCGAGTGGACCGTGCGGCCGAATTTCAGGTCGCCGCAGAAGCCCACGGTCAGATTGTCGAGTCTCCCCTTCTCCCGGTAGATTGTGAGAAGGTCGGCCAACGTCTGGGTGGGGTGGTTGTGTCCCCCGTCGCCGGCGTTGATGACCGGGATAGAGGCGTTCATCGCCGCAACGAGGGGCGCGCCCTCCTTGGGGTGGCGCATGGCAATGATGTCGGCGTAGCAGGAGATGACGCGGGCGGTGTCCGCCACACTTTCCCCCTTCGAGGCTGAGGAGCTGGCCGCCTCGGAAAAGCCGATGACATTCCCGCCCAGCTCGTACATGGCGGCCTCAAAGCTCAGGCGCGTGCGGGTGGAGGGTTCAAAGAACAGTGTCGCCAGTTTTTTGCCCCGGCAGCGTTCACGGTAGGCCTCCGGGCGGGCAATGATGTCGTTTGCGGTGTCAATGAGCTCCTGCAGCTCCTCCACCGAGAAATCCAGGATGTCAATGAGGCTTCTCATGTCCTGCCCTCCCCGATCCAGCTCTCATCCGCGGGATTGTCACGGAACTTCAGAAGCCGTGCCACATCCTCCGGGCGGATATAACCCTCCTCGGCGGCGACGGCAGCAATGGTATCAAAGTCCGTGAGGGAGTGGTTGACAACCTTTGCGTCCGCCAGGCGCTCCAGCCCCTTCTTCATACCGTAGGTGAAAATGCTCACGATGCCGAGCACCTCCGCTCCCGCCTCGCGCAGGGCATTCACGACCTCAAGAACGCTGCCGCCGGTGGAGATAAGATCCTCCACTACGACAACCTTCTGTCCCGGCTCCAGCCTTCCCTCGATCCGGTTCTGCCGTCCGTGATCCTTGGCGCCGGAGCGAACATAGCCCATGGGCAGGTTCATCAGATGGGCCGTAATGGCGGCGTGGGCGATGCCCGCGGTGGAGGTGCCCATGAGGACCTCCGCCTCCGGATAGTATTCCCGGATCAGCGCGGCAAGGCCGTTTTCCACGTCGAGCCGCACCTCGGGCGCGGTGAGGGTCAGGCGATTATCGCAGTAGACCGGGCTTTTGATGCCGCTTGCCCAGGTGAAGGGCTCATCCGGGCGGAAGAAGACCGCCCCGATCTTGAGCAGATCCTTCGCAATCGTTTTCTTCATCCCACAAACTCCTTTACACATCTGCGGTAAGCGGCCACGGGGTCCTCCGCGCAGGTGATCGGTCTGCCCACCACGATATAGTCGGAGCCGAGCTCCCTTGCCTGTGCCGGGGTGGTGACACGCTTCTGGTCTCCCGCCTCTCCGTCCGCAAAGCGGACGCCGGGGGTGACGGTGAGAAAGCCCTCGCCGCACCTTTCGTGTACCTTCCCGGCCTCGAGCGGTGAGCAGACAACACCGTCCAGCCCGCATGCGGCGGCGTTGCGGGCATAGCACATGACCACCTCGTCAATCGGCCGCCCGATCAGCAGCTCCGAGCGCATGGTCTGCTCGTCCGTACTGGTAAGCTGAGTCACCGCGATGAGGAGCGGGCGCGTACCGTCGGGCCGTGTAATGCCCTCAAGCGCGGCGCACATCATGGCTCCTGTCCCGGCGGCGTGGAGGTTTACGATGTCCACATCCAGGCCTGACAGCACGCGCATGGCCTTCTGCACGGTGTTCGGGATATCGTGCAGCTTGAGATCCAGAAAGATCCTGTGGCCCCGCGCCTTGATGTCCCGCACAATCTGCGGACCCTCAGCATAGAAAAGCTCCATACCGATCTTGACGAAGGGCTTTTCCTCCGTAAATTTGTCCAGGAAGGCGAAGGTCTCCTCCGCCCCGG
>Ga0310697_10003304_pt1 | contig 16398 bp, 13 predicted proteins | sample 172DNAGHGlowgp2_FD_203883 | JGI IMG/M metagenome (GOLD analysis project Ga0310697, IMG submission 203883) | Sheep rumen microbial communities from Palmerston North, Manawatu-Wanganui, New Zealand - 1728 DNA GHGlow gp2 (v2) (version 2) | ecosystem: Host-associated > Mammals > Digestive system >... | reverse complement strand
TAGCCTCATCGACTCCATCGTGGCGGCCAACGACAAGGGCAAAATCAAGATTAAGCAGATTGTGGACCACACCACCGAAAACGTGGAAATCCAGATCCACCTGCAGGCCGGTTCCGACCCGCAGGTCGTCATCGACGCGCTCTATGCGTTTACCGACTGCCAGACGACTTTGGCCGCCAACAGCTGTGTGATTATCGACAAGAAACCGAAATTCAGCAGCACCACGGAACTTCTGAAGCTCAGCACCGACCACACGGTACACCTGCTGGACTGGGAACTGGACAACGAGCTCAAGCACCTGCAAGACCAGTGGCACATGACGAGCCTCGAAAAGATCTTTATCGAGAAGGAAGTCTACGAGGTCATCAAGAAAGCGAAGACCCACGACGAGATGGTCCAGCTGATTGACGAAGGCCTGAAACCCTTCGTGAAAAAACTCCGTCGGGAAGTGACCCGCGAAGAAATCCTCAAGCTGGCCGAAATTCCGGTCCGCCGCATCAGCCGTTTTGACCGCAAAAAAGCCGACGAGTTCCTGGAAGAACTGGACAAGAAGATTGAAGAGGTGAACTACAACAAGGAACACCTCACCGACTACGCCGTGAACTACTTCAAAAACATCCTCAAGAAGTACGGCGAAGGTCGTGACCGCAAAACAGAAATTGGCGAATTCGGCCAGGTGAGCGCCGTACACGTGGCTCTCGCGAACCAGAAACTCTACGTGAACCGCAAGGAAGGCTTCCTCGGCACTGGCATGAAGAAGGAAGAATACCTCTTCGACGTGTCCGAATACGACGACCTCATCGTGTTCAAGGCCGACGGCAGCTTCAAGGTGGTGAAGGTTTCCGACAAGGACTTCGTGGGCAAGAACATTGTGCTCGTGGAAAAGTTCAACAAGGACGACGAGCGCCACATTTATAACGTCATCCACCAGGACGGCAAGGACGGTACTGCCTATATCAAGCGTTTCAACGTGGGCGGCGTGACCCGCGACAAGGATTACTACATGGGCAAGAACAAGCCCGGTAGCCGACTCCTGTACATGTCCAGTAACCTGAACGGCGAAGCCGAAGTGGTAGAAGTGACCCTGAAGCCCCGCCCCCGCACCAAGCTCAACTTCGAAGTGGATTTCAGTTCCATCGAGGTGAAGGGCCGCGGCGCCATGGGCAACATCGTCACCAAGTACCCGGTCAAGACCGTCAAACGCATCCGCAAGGGCGTGAGTACCCTGGGAGCCCGCGTACTGTACTTTGACGCCCTCTCCGGACTCATCAGCACCCAGAGAAGGGGCGACCGCATTGGCGAATTCGGCGAAAGGGACAAGATCCTTATCGTGAAGGAGAACGGTACGGCCCGCGTCCATGACATGGCCGACCCGATTCTTGTGGGTACCGGTATCAAGTACATCCACAAGTTCGACCCCACCCAGGTCTTTACTATCCTCTACTTCGAGGGTGGAAACTTCAACTACATGGTGAAGCGATTCAACCTGGAAGGCTGTCCCATGACAACGGAATTCAACCTCATCAGCGACCACAAGGATTCCCAGATGATTGAGTTCTTCGCGACAGACGATGCCCGCCAACTGATGGAATACCAGGTAGGCCGTGAAGTCCAGAAAGAAGAGCTGGACCTGACAGAAGTGGCCGATGTCAAGAGTTACAAGGCTCTGGGCAGCAAGTTCACCGCCAAGAAGGTCAAGCGCACCAGCCGAATCAGCCCGGCCGACACCTTCGACGACGGCACGGACGATTCTGCCACCGGTACAGAAGTATCCGTCAAGGACGAAGACGACAACGACCTGTTTAAGTAAGCAAACAGCGACATCACGACTATACCGAACAGATAAAATTAAAACGCCAAGCATCACTGCCTGGCGTTTTTTAAACAGATTCAGATAGGATAGTTATTCCCAATCGCCTTCGCTGCTCTTTGCAGGAGCAGGTGCCGCAGGTGCCTTAGAAGCAGCAGGTTTCTGTGCTGGCTGAGCCGCAGGAGCGGACTTCTGTTCGACCTTCTTTGCTTCAGGAGCGGCAGAGGTGCCGGACTTTTCCGCAGAGACCTCCGAAGTCTGTATAGAACCAATGTAGTTGCGGATAATGCGGGGCGTCACGAAAATTACAAGATCCTTCTTGACCACGGACTTGCGGGAATACTTGAAGAGGTTGCCAAACAGCGGAATATCCTTGAGGAACGGAATACCGCTTTCGGATTCCTGAGTTTCGTTACGGGTAAGGCCACCGATAACTACAGTCTCACCATCAGCCACCACCACCTTGGTCTTGGCTTCCTGGGTACTGATAACGATTTCGCCCTTGGAATCGTAGTCGTAAGAGTTGTTTTCAGGATGCAGATCCAGCAAGATGCGGTTATCTCCGGAAACATGGGGAGTTACAGTCAGCTTGATACCCGTTTCCACCAGCTGGGTCGAAGATTCACCGCTGTCGTCAATCACACGGATAGAAACCTTGTCACCCATGAACACCTGAGCTTCGGTATTGTCCAAGGTAGATACCTGGGGGCTGGCAAGCACTTCGGTAGAAGCGTCACCCATCAAGTTAGAAATGGCAAGCTGCAAGTGGTTATCCAAAACGCTGGTAGTAATGGCCGTAGAAGCACCGCTCACAGCAGGAGACACGCCATTGTTGGGGAAAGAACGGATGGCAGCACTGGTACGGGTATCGCCAGCACCACTCCCGTTAGGAGTTCCTGCCGCACCGGGAGTAAGAGAAGTGCTACCCATAGTAGCAGTCCAGTCCACACCAAGTTCGCGAGCAAGTTCACTGTTCACCACCACAAGCTTTGCAGTGATCATAATCTGGAGCGTTTCGACATCCAGTTCATTCAGAGCATTCTGCATCTGGTCAATTCTTCCATCGGTATCATAAACAATGATGGAGTTAGTGCGTTCCACCACGGTAATGCGGCCGCGGTTGGACTTCATGCTTTCAAGAACCTTTACCAGTTCTTCGGCCTTGGCATGGTGTACTTGGAAGTTCCTACGGACCAAGGGGGCATTCTGTTCTGCCTGGGCTTCTTCATCAGCAATTTTCTTTAGTTTCGCCTGGTAGGTACTGGAACGCTGAATCACAATGTACTTGTCCTGGATAAGCCAGGTCAAATCATTGATTTCGCAGATAATGTCCAAAGATTCCTGCCATGTTTTCTTGGTAATCTTGAGGCTCATCTTGCCCTTCACATCGGGAGCAAGCAAGATATCCACGCCCGCAGTCACGGAGAGGGAGCGGAATACGGCATCAAAGTCCATATCCACAAAGGTAAAGTTATACAACTTCTTGTTGGGCTCCGAGGGGCCACTCTCTGCAGGCTGCTGGGCAAACGATGCCGCAAAGCCTACCGCAAGAAGCAGGATGAGAACGATCTTGGCTACTTTTTTCACTTTTTACCCCCAAACTTATCGGGAAGACCCATGGAGTAGCGACGGCTCACACCGAATTCTTGAATCAGGAAGAGCACGTCTGTTTCTGTAATTTTCAATACCTTACCATTCAATATCTTATCTCCTTCCTTGAGGGTATAAGAAATGGACGGATTCTTTGCTTCCACCAGGATAGCCATGGGCACATCGGATTCCCAAATGATACCCACCAGTTCCACCTGGTCAATGTTAATGCCTTCTTCAACCAATCCCTTGACATCTACAAAGGGATCACGACGTCCAAAAGAGCTGTACGTAACGCGATCTTCGTACATGCCATCCAGCTGGCTTGCAATGTTAATGGAGCCCTCTGCTAGTTCCCCCCTTTCCTTGTCCACCTGCTTGAGTCTTTCCTGCTGGACAGCAGAAAGTTCATCCTTGTAGCTTACGGAACGGCGGTTCACAAAGCCCACACGAGCTCCGCTCTGGACCTTGTAGTAGAGGCCTATTAAATCCATATTCACAAGACGGTCACCGAAAGAAAGACGATTGATAATCTGGGAATTATCGTTGGGTCCGGCATACATGTCGATTTCGTCTTCCACCACAATGAGTTCACGAACCACGGGCTTCAAATGGAACACCTGGGCACCGGACACAATCTTCTTGCTGTCTTTTTCAAACTTGCTTACAAAGGAATCAAAGTTCTGACTCGCTTCGGCAGCCTTCATCCAATCCCTTACAAAAATTCCATCGGGACGGGCAGACCAGAAAATAAAGCCGTCTTTTTTGATGGCACTCTCCGTGGCCTGCAAAACCAAGGCACCGTCTTGAACCAAAATAACAGGACGAAGGCCCACGGGCAACTGGAGTTTTAAGCCATTAGCGCCCCAAGTCGCAGATTTCACGAGAGAACCGGCACCTATCTTGAATACAGGAGACTTTTGCGGACCGGCAACTCCCACAGTGATGATAGACGCCTTGTCAGGACCAGACACATACTTGATATCAATGGCATCATCCGTCACCAGCCGGAACTGTTCCATGCCAGATCCCATAAGTACAGTAAACTCCTTAACACCGGGCAGAAGGGCCGATATAGCTGCACTATCCTTGGCGGCCTTGTCCAGATTTTTCTGTTCTTCCGCTAAACGTTTTGCTTCTGCTTCAGCGGCTTTCTTTGCCGCCTTTTCCTCTTCGGCAAGGCGTTTCTTTTCTTCAAGAGCAGCTTTTTCCGCCGCCTTCTTTTCTTCGGCCAAGCGCTTCTTTTCTTCGGCAGCGGCCTTGGCGGCAGCCTTCTTGTCTTCGAGCGCCTGCTTTTCAGCCGCCTTCTTTTCTTCGGCCAAGCGTTTCTTTTCTTCGGCGGCAGCCTTGGCGGCGGCCTTCTTGTCTTCGATAGCCTGCTTTTCAGCAGCCTTTTTCTCTTCCGCTAAGCGTTTCTTTTCTTCGAGAGCGGCCTTTTCGGCGGCCTTCTTATCTTCAGCCGCTTTTTTTTCAGCGGCTTTTTTCTCTTCAAGAGCGCGTTTGTCAGCTTCTTTCTTCTTTTGAGCGAAAACCTTAGAAAGAGTCCAAGCTTTGCCGCTATTTCCCTTAAGCTTCAGAAGGAAATTAGCGCCTTCCAAGGAGATTTCGTTCTTGTCGCTAGCAAGGGACGGTCCCACCGACATTTCAATTTTCAGGAATTGCATGCCACGGTAATTATCCTTGAAAACCCTCATGGATTTCACCCACTCGGCGGTAGAATCAATATCATAAGTTCCATCGCCTAAGGCGAAATCCGTATTAGAAAAGCCGACTGTAAGTTTCTTGGACGCGGCATCATACTTTTGGAAGAAGGTGGGCAGATCTTCTTCAGACGCGAACTGGAATCCCATTTCGCATTTTTTTGCATCACAGACAAACTTAACATCCTTAATCTGGGCCGCACTCGCAGAGGCGACAAAGGTAAGGAACAAAAGGACAAATAACTTTTTCATCATTTTGCTACCTTCTTGGATGTATAGGTGGTCAGGTTGAAGGTAACCGACATGGTGATGGGTGTCCATCCATGGGTTTCCGCCTTCTGAAGTTCAGCGGCAATGCCAGAATAGCGGTTTAGACGCAGGTTGGAAATCGCCGTCGGGTAATTGAAGTTTGCAATTTCTGCAAACAGGTAACCCAGCATATGATAACCGGAATTTACCGCAATAGAATAACGATTCTCTATGTAGTGTTCCTTTTCGCTACCACCCTCAGGGTTAAAGCGCTGGATCTGTACACCGGAGCTACGAAGCACCGAATACAAATCCTGCAGTCGCAGAGGCACTTTTTCTTCTTCAGGGAACATTTCCTTTAATTTTTCAAAGTCCTTCTCAGCCTGCACAAGTTGCATTTCCAATTCAGCAACGCGCTTTTTCTGGGCATTAATCTTGTCCAGTTCCGCCTGAGCAGACTGCAACTGGTTTTCCAGACTTGTCCGTTCCTGAACAAAGGGATCCCACATATAGGTATAAACGCAATAGGCGGCAGCCAAAATCAAAACGATGATGGAGATAGCGTATATGTTCTTTTTGTCTTTCCAATCTATATTACCCATACTACCCCTCCATTCCCAAATCTTGCTTCAGGAGCACCTTGATAGTGAAGGTATATGCCTCTTCCCCATCAACCTTCGAAGTAGAAATGTTCACCAGCGAAACTTTTTCGACGCTCACTTGCTTTTCCAGTTTCACCATATACTCGGCAACCTCGGAGAAATCGAAGGTTGTGCCACGCATTTCCAAATCGTTATCACTTACCTGATTCAGGCTAGTAAGCCACATGTTGGGAGGCAACACTGACGAGACGTTTTCGAACAAAATAACCCAACGTTTCTTACTAACCTGAATGGATTTGAGAGCGTTTATCTTTGTATTGATAACACCTTGTTTCTGTTCCAAATCGCTAATCTTTGTGAGCAGCGGACGTTCCCGTTCCACTTCAGCCTTGACCCGATCCAGCTCCTGGTTAAGCCCAGAAAGAGTTTCTTCGATGAAAGAGAATAGCATCACTACACTAATCACCGCAGCTATGAGAGCAAGGGTCGGCCACACCACACGACGGTCCGTAATCCAAGAAAAATCCTTGACGGGCTTACGGTATTCCCTGGGAAGCAGGTTGATGGAAATGCAAAGAGATTTCCTTGTAGCCACGGAGGATTTTGTTTCTTCCTTTTTCTTTTTCGTAGCCATTAGAACTTCCTCATCGCAAGGCCCAGCGCGGGGGCATAGATATTAGAAAGACCAAGAGAAATGCCATTTGCGCCAAACACCTTGGCATCGCACTCCACATAGCGGAATGGGTTCACTGTGTCAGTTTCAAGCCCTGTGCGCTCTGCTATATAAGCCTTCATTCCAGGGATCGAGGCACCTCCACCGCCCAAGAAGATTTTTCCAAGAGACTTCGAATCCTCCGAAGATTCGAAATAACGGATACCAAACTCAATCTGCGCCATTAGGTCTTCGAAAGCAAGCTTCATGGCTTCTTCTACTTCGGCTTCGGAGAATCCATCCACCACCCCTAGATCGCCCTTCTCAAAAATTTCGTGACACTTGGCAGCATCAATACCCAAATGAGTTCCCAGCTTGGAAATCACCAAATCCAAGGAACCGCCAGTCATGGCACGCATGGAGTGGAAGGCTCCGTCTTGCACAAAGGCAATACTCATCTTCTTTTCGCCAATGTTCACAATAGCGCAGGTGGTATTCAAATCTTCTTCGCTGGCTGTCGCCATATAGGCATTGAGAAGTCCAAAGATATCCACATCAATCGCAGATAGCTTGAGGCCCTTTACCGTAAAGAACTGGGCCCAAGAATCCAACAGGGCGTTCTTTGCAGCCACCACGTTTACCTTAACCTCGTCATTTTCACGAGATGCCACTTCGTAGTCAATAACGTTATCTTGGTCATCGAAGGGCGGACGGGACTGGGCGGTCTGGAGAATAATGGCAGCCTCATCTCCATTTTTAGGGAGTTTTACGCTCAACCGGTCCACCAGGACGCCACCGGCGCCAGCGCCGCAGTTCACAGAAGCCACCAAGTCCGTAGATTCATCCAGAGGATGACGTAACATAAGCTTGGTCATAGCTTCGCTCAAGAGCTCATAGCCGTCTTTTTCCTTTTTGGCGTTCGGATCTTGGGGTTCGTCACCGCCTTCGCGACGTTGGATTTCACCGTTGACAATGGCACCCTCGGGTACCGGTTCAAGGTCGGCATCGACCACCACCTTACCACCGCGGCTATTATGGTAGACTTTAACATACTTGATGCTGTAATGCCCAACATCAATGCCTACGGTCACGCGTTCACCGCGAATCTTAGCTAGCAGACTTAAAGCCAAAATAAACTCCAATCGGAAACTATACTACCCTAATTCTACCTTTATAAAAGCCAAATGTCAAGCAAAAAATTCATCTAAGTCATTGAAAATGAACTACTTAGGACTTTTTTAGACCTCTTCGGGGGCCTTTTTTTGCTTGTGGACCTCGAAAATGTACTGCAGGACCCTCTCCTGGGTCCACCCGAAGGCCCCGAAAAAGGAGGCTGTCAAGAAATAGTAATCCGGAAATTTCGGATTTTTTTGCCCCAAATTGCGCAAAATCTCAATTTCCACATCTTCTTCGCCAAAACTGGGCAACTCAAACTTGATTTTCAAGTGCTGCCCCGAAGAGCAGTCTACTGGGAGCCCAAGAAGGATACCGCCCGCAGATAGGTCCAAAAGCACCCCATTGCTGGTAGAACCATCTTCAAAGGTCGCCACCACCGGGAAATCCACCGGTTCGCGAACCCAACGGCGCAATTGCTTCTTTTCGAGGTTTGTCGCATGAGATAGCGTAAGGCGGCCCGAATTGAAGGATTTGACAGCAACCTTGGCCGTGTATACGGCATCTTCTGGCCGGGTCCAGCGCAATCGGACATTCCTGCCCACCAGGGAGCGCCCCGAACCCACAGATTCGTCGTATCCGACCACAAGCCCCAGTTCATCCGTTCCAAGAATCGTCGAATGGAACATTCGGGTTCCGCCGTCCAAAAGAACATCTACACGGTTCGTCTCGTTGTACTGTCTTGTAGAGGTTACTGTAGCAAGATGATTTGCTGCCGTAAAATTCAATTTTCTACGGAGCCTCGCAATAACCTCAAGCACCTCTTTTTTGACATTTTCTTCGCCCTTGAAATCGTAGTAGTTGGACACCGCCGATTCAAAGAGGGTAGCCGTATTCAAGATGGCGTCTTTGTTTTCGTACTTCGAAGAACGGACTAGCTTTTCAAGGACCCTGATTTCATCCGGAAGAAGTCCCAACTCTTTAATCTGAGCATCAAAGAGGGGCGTCCCGAACATGACCTCATGTTCCCTGCGATAGTAACTGCGCTGAATTTCCCACAGGGCCACCAGTGTAAGCACCAGGACCACAATGCCAAAAATCCAGAACAACTGCAGGGGTTCAATCATTTAGCCTAGACCTCGGTCCAAAGACCGCCCAAATAGGAACCCTTGATTTTGCCAGAAAGTGTTTGACCCAGAAGCGGGCAATTGCGGACCTGACCGGCAAACAAGGACGGAGCTACCACCGTTTCTTCCTTGTCATTGAACAGCACAAGATTCGCCTTGGAACCTAAAGACAAGTCGGAACTTTCTGCATGGGCTATCTTTGCCGGAGCAAAGGACAACAACTCCAGAGCACGAGCATCGCCCAACTTTTCTACCAGAGGCTTCCACAAAGCAGGGAGCGCTATTTCCAGGGAGATTGCGCCTGGCACAGCGTCTTCAAAGTTCACTTCTTTATCTTGACGGAGCACCGGGTCGTGGTTCACGCTGATGGCATTCACCGTCCCGGACTTGAGACCCTGCCACAATGCCTCCTTGTCGCTTGCCGAGCGGAACGGCATCACCACATTGCAGTGGGAATCCAAATTGAACAGGCAGCTGTCGTCTAGCAACAGGTGATAGATATCCACATCGCAGGTAACATCTACACCCTGTTCCCGAGCGTTTTCGATTAACTTCAAGGTTTCGCCACAGCTGACCTGCTTGAAATGCACAGGAACTTTTAAGAACCGAGCCATTTCAAGAATGCGGAAAGCAGCGATGGTTTCTGCCACACGAGGAATTCCCTTCATGCCAAGTGTATCGGCGTAATGGCCCTCGTGGACAAGCCCGTGATGGCGGAGGGATTCGTCCAGCGGCATAAAGAAGAAACGCTTGCCCGTCATGGAACCGTATTCCATGGCAAGACGCAAAAACCTGGTCCGGGTGGCGTCCTGGTTACCGTCGCCAAAGCCTACGGCTCCCTCTTCGGCTAGCTCGATCATCTCCGTCAGTTCCTTGCACTTGTAGCCCACGCTGAAGGCGCCCAAGAAGCTGAAAGCAAACCCGGCAAAGCTGCTAATCTGCTTGATGGCCGAAAGCTTGCGGGAGTCGTCGATGGCGTTGTCGGAACTTTCGTAAAGACCACCGTAGAATCCACCACGACGCATGGCATCTACGCCATCCTTGAAGTCGTAGATGTCGTCACGAAGAGGTTCCTTAAAGTCCAGTCCAAGGCCGAAAAGGGCCGGAAGCGCAAGAGCCCCACCGGCATCAAAGACGGTCGCGTCGGTCAAATCTTCCTTGACCCACTTGCCGTCGGCAAGGTTCATAGTGGTAGGAGCTTCAAACTTCCCATTTACAAAAGGGCGAACATTCTTGAGAACAATCTTATTCATGGGCACGGCCTCCGGCCAAAAGGTAAAGTACTGCCATGCGGACGGCAACACCGTTTGTCACCTGGTTCAAGATGACAGAATTTTCACCATCGGCGATTTCGCTATCCAGTTCTACGCCGCGATTGATTGGGCCCGGGTGCATAATCAGCACCTTGTCCTTGGCACATTCCAGCAACTCGTGAGTGATGCCGAAAGTATTTCTGTATTCCCGCATGCTGGGGAGCAAGGCGTCATCCATGCGTTCTTTTTGCAGGCGAAGCGCGATAATGGCGTCGGCATTCTTTACCGCCTTTTTCACATCGCTTTCCCAGGTGACACTAGACATGAGTTCCGTATTGCGGGGAACCAGGGTGCTAGGTCCGCAGAGGGTCACATGAGCGCCCATGGTGGTCATGCCCCAGAGGTTACTGCGGGCGACCCTGCTGTGGCGGATGTCGCCTACGATGGTCACGTTCTTACCTTCCAAGGTTCCAAGCTTTTCTTCTACGGTAAGCATGTCTAGAAGCGCCTGGGTCGGATGCTCGTGGGCGCCATCTCCGGCATTCACGATAATGGCCTTGCTGTTGTCGGCCAAAAACTTCGGAACCCCCGTCCCCTTATGGCGGACCACCACGATATCAATCTTCATGGCCTCGATGTTGCGGAGGGTATCAACCAGAGTCTCTCCCTTCTTGACGCTGGAGTTACTGCTGGTGAAGTTCACCGTGTCTGCAGAGAGCCGCTTTTCCGCCAGTTCAAAACTGGTGCGGGTGCGGGTGCTGTTTTCAAAGAACAAGTTCACCACCGTCATGCCCCGAAGGCTCGGCACCTTTTTCACGGGGCGTTCAAGGACTTCTCTAAACTGTTTTGCGTGGTCAAGAATCAGGCGGATATCTTGTTTCGAAACACCACGCAGTCCAAACAGGTGCTTAATTTCAAGTGCGCTCAAGCTAAGCCTCCACTTCTACGAGATAGACGGAATTTTCATTGTCAATGGGTTCGATGTTCACTCGGACTTCCTGATTCTGTGCGGTTTCAACGGTGAGTCCCACACAGTCAGGTGCGATGGGCAGTTCCCTATGGCCCCGATCCACCAAGACGCAGAGCCGAACCACCGATGGGCGTCCAAAGTCCAAAATGGCCTGCAATGCCGCCCGAACGGAACGGCCTGTATAGAGGACGTCATCCACCAGAATCACCACCTTGCCTTCTACGCTGGCGGGCATCTCGGTAAAACGCATTTCCGTAGAGCCCAGTTTTTTGCGGTAGTGGAAATCATCACGGTAGAACGTAGCATCCAGGCTGCCGGTCTCGATGGGCTTCCCGAACTTTTCGCTCAAGCGCTTGCTGAGTTTCTGTGCCAGGGGAATCCCGCGGCTTGCCATGCCGAGAACAATCATGTTGTCGGCACTGGGGTGCATCTTTGCAATCTTTGCGGCCATCTCGTCCAAGGCGAATTCCATAGCCTGGGCCGAGAGGAGTTCTTGAAGTCTTTTGCAGTTGTCTTTCATATAGGCGTCAGCGCGGTCGCAAGCGCCCTCTGAGGTGTGAGGTCATTCGCTCCGCTCATTTTGAGGTATTTTCTTGCTAGAAGTTAGATTTTTTCAAGGACTTTTTTCTTTTGCGCTCTATAAAATACGCCTTGTTTTTATATATATAAGCAGAACCTTGCGTTACGCCGGTATGCAGCAAAAATTGCCCATACCTCAAAGCGTAGCGACCTCATACCCCATTCCTAAAGGAGTACCCAATGGCATTCAACCAGCTCGACAAACCACAGGCAGGCGAAACCATCGCCATCATGAAAACCAACCACGGCACCATGAAGCTCCGCCTCTTCGAAGAACGGGTGGGCGAATGCGCCACCAACTTCATTGAGCTTGCCAAGCAGGGCAAGTACGACGGCGCTCCCTTCCACCGCATCATCAAGAACTTCATGATCCAGGGCGGCGACTTCACCAACAGGAACGGCACCGGCGGACACTCCGCCAAGGGCCCGGGCACCACCATCGGCGACAAGTACGACCCCTGCCTTTCTCACATGCGGGGCGCCCTCAGCTGGGCAAAGACCGCCCTGCCCAACTCCATCGGCAGCCAGTTCTTTATCGTCCACGGCGACAACGTGCACTTTTTGGACCACGATCAGGTGGGCCCCGGCCCCGCCGACGGCTACTCCGTGTTCGGCCAGCTCTACGAGGGCTTCGAAGTTCTGGACGAAATTGCAAGCGTCAAGACCGACCGCCGCGATGCCCCTTACGAAGACGTGATTATCGAAAGCGTGACCATCGAGAAGGCTTAGAAGAGGGAACAGGATCAAGAGACTAGGATCTAGGGGGCGGCTCTGCCGCGATTATCTACTCTAGCCCCTAGCCTCTAGCCTCTTAATTGAAAAATTTTCATTTTTTCGAAAATCCCCCCTTGACAAGAGCCAGATAAATTTCTCTATTTGGCTCACCTTTCGGGGTTATAGCTCAGTTGGTAGAGCGCCTGCATGGCATGCAGGAGGTCAGGAGTTCGACTCTCCTTAGCTCCACTCAAAAGACCAGCCTATTTGGCGGGTCTTTTTGTTTTCCTGTATTGTCTTTTACTTGCTGGACTTATCCTGCTTTGTATCCGTGCTGCCCGCATTCAGTTTGATATCGGGCAGGTCACGCACATAAATGGAGAAACTCCAACCAGCGGCAGGGCCTGTAGGCGTCCAGGTGAAGTCCAACTGCCAGCAGTGGAGAGTCCGGTTAAAGGTAAACCGGTGGGTCACAAACTTGCCTTCGTTGTAATCGTACTGGGTGCTGTAGCTCATCTCCCAGTTCACCGTGGGCTGGAATGTGGCGGTAATGCTTGTGGAGTGAGAAATCTGGTCCTGGAACAAGTCCTTAGCCACTCGGGTACTGGAGAAGGTGTAGCGGTAATCAAAACCGAAGGACCACTTGAGCATTTCGTACTTTCCCATCTGCGAAGGCAGGCCACCGTTAAAGTTGCCACTCCAGCGGAAAGCTCGGGAAAGTTCGTAGCCCCAGTATATCAGTTCCGGCACCTGCACCTTGTTGGGGTCGTCAGAGAACTTGTGGTAAACGCTATGACGGGTATTGACCGTAAACATGTAGTCGGGCAGTATCTGCAAGCCAAAGCTAGAGGTAATGTCCGAGAAGTTCAGGGAATCTGCCGCAAAGTTGTACGATACATTATGCCGAGTCGTCAGTACACGACGGTTTCCATACTGGTCTTCCACCGCCCCCGAACCGTCTTCCCTGGTCGTATCGACAGCACGGCCAACCACTTTCAGGTACTTGATATCAAAGTCGTTGTTCAAACCAAAGCCCACGGTCTTCTGTTCAATTTGATAGGGGGTCTGCCCTAGCAGGGGGTGTGGTGCAAATGTCTTGACCGTATCAATTTCGGGAGCATAGGTATAAGAAACACTTGGAGACAGCACATGCCGAATCCCCGTAAAGCGGCCAATTTCCGGCACCCAGATTCCATACAGTTTGGTATCCGCCGTAATGCTATAATCGTGATTATAAGCAGCATCGCCGTAGCTATCATGTTCTGGGTCAAGACTTGTGTATCGACGGCGGTATTGCAGGGAATCCTCCGGGTTAATCCAGGACGTTCCTGTCCAAAATCCCGTAAAGTTCGCCCGTGGCGTCAGGTTTATTACCCGAAGGACCCGCATCGAGTAATCTAAAGAATAGGTTCCTGTGTAGCCAACGTACTTGGCCGTTGTATCTACCTCATTAACGGTATCCTGCGCCCTGACGGTATAGAAGTTGAACCTATTGTTGAAACTGTAGTTGAACTTTTCCAGGTAACTTGCGATGGAATGGTCGTCATAGGCTTCTTCGTCTTCATCTATGTCAAAATTGAACAGGGGGCCGCTCATGCGGTACTGGATGTCGGGAATTTCCCTCTGCATCATGTCCGTCACCAGGTTATGGTCCTGACGAACCTTCACCGTCAGGCTCTTGTTGGTACCGAACTTGCCGGAATAGGTCATCTGGGCATTGGCCTGCTGGTTCAAGATGGTCTCTGCATCCAGGGCGTTGTCCTTACGGACGCTCTGGCTAGAAACGAAAGAGCCCGAGCCGCTCAAGGTGTGTTTTCCATCGGGAGTCAAGTTCTGGTTATGAGAAAAACGGATGTCATAACCACTGTTGGCCATATCAAATTCTTCTAAGTAGCTTGTGTAAGAAACGTTTCCTTCTAGCACATAGCGCAACTTGTACCGCACCTCCCCCGTCAAGGTAGAGCGTTCAAACCGGGCCTCCTCCCCTTCGATGATGTCGCCCTTGACGGTAGCATCCCAATAGTCATTAGGAGCGTAGTAGAAACCCAGGTTACTCATATAATAACCCTGCACTTGGTCACCACCGAACTTGGGCGTCAAGATACCCGACTTACGTCCGCTCTTGAGAGGAGCCACAATCATGGGGAGTACCGCTACCGGCACATCGGCAATGTTCAGAACTACCGGCCGCGCCGTAATGGTTTCCTTGGGCTTTACCACCATGCGGCGGCCATAGAAGTAAAAATGCTGGTGGGTAGAATCGTTACAGGTACTGAAATCACCTCGAGCAATCTGGATTCGCTGGTCCGGCAAACGACGGACCTCCATACCGTTCAGCTGTTGGTTATCTTGGTATGTTGTGGCGTAATAGATTTCACCGATACGGCTTTTCATGTTGTACTTGAGCCGCATTCCCGAAAGGGAGGGGTTCTTGGTTTCCCTCAGAATAGGGTCTCCGCTGGCAGCCAAAACACTATTTTCTTGATCAAACCAGATAGTATCGGCATCCAGGGTTGCGGTACGGTACTTTAGCTGGGCGCTATTGTTCAAATTGAAGGTGGACTTGTCCACGTCGTAAACCAGGTCCACCGCACGATACTCGATGGTATCCACTCCAGAAGTATCGTTCATCCAGTTTACTTCGGTGGTGTCCTTTTCCTCTTCTTGAACCTGTTCCTCCAACTCAAACCGAGTCATCTCCTGGCCAAGGGCAGGGAGTGGCAAGACCGTCACGGCAAACACCAAAACGGCCCACAGAAGACTATGGGTTCTCATCAAAAACACGTTGCGCACAATTTAGAAAAACAAGCCGGCCTATAGAGTCACACCTCGTCTGGATAGTCCTTGAAAAAGCTATATTCATAATTATGATTTGCGACCACATTCTCGGGACAATCCACCATGGCTCCTATAAAAAAGTCATTGATGTCCTTTTTGAAAATAAAGAACTCAAGGAACACTCCATTCGAAAGATCGCACGTGACGGCGTTGAACTCGAAATCGAAGTGAGCGAAGACCTACAGGAAGGCGACATACTTGCAGAAACAGAACACTATGTCTATGCCGTCAAAATTTACACTCCCAAGCCTCCCAAAGAGAACTTGAATGAAGAAATTCGCATAAAAAACTATTTGTAAACAGATAAAAACGTCTTTCAACCCTTGTCGCTCAGCAAAAAACAAGCTAAATTGCATAGTCCCAGGCCCTGAACAATGATTATTTGCGGGCAAATCGCCAGGGCGAAAGCAGCAACGGACTTGCGAATCTTTATGTGTTCAGGTCGCCTGGGATTTTTTTTCTTATGGTCTACGTCTTTTTGATTCTTGCAAGCCTCACCGGTATCGCCATATCGGTGTTTTATTTGCGCAAGAACATTATTCGCATTCGCGAAAAAAACAAGAACGAGCCCAAGGCCTATAAGCGCGGTCTCAACTATGTCATGACCTACCTGTGGTATGGTTACCTGCTGGTATTTTTTGCAGGGCTTACAATCAACAACCTTGGGAACTGGTAGCCTGTTTCCATCGTTCGTAAAGGAACAGCGCTATTAAGTTCTTTCCGTCAATAAACTGACGGGCGGCCTCTTCGTACGGAAGCACCACGGTCTTAATCCACTCTATTTCTTCGGTGTACTGCTGGTCCTTGCCGTCCATGGCGGCAAGCTGTTCTGGAGTCACATCCCGCTCAATGGCATACAAACGAATGCGTTCATCTAGAAGCCCACAACTGGCGGCAAAGCCTTCGCTCTTACCGTGGTACCAAAAATCCATCAAGTCAATGAGTTCAGAATCATCGGCCTTGATCTGAGCCTCTTCTTCCAGCTCCGAAAGGGCCACCTTGCGGTAGTCCCCCGTCCAATCCAGAATCCCTGCCGGAATTTCTAACGAAGCTTGCTCGCTGATGGCAAACCTGGGTTGCTTTACCAGCAACAGGTATTTTTTTCCTTCGCAACGAAGCACCACCAAAATTCCGACAGCATTTCCGCGAACAAGGACAATACCGTGAACCGGGCGACCGTCAGGAAGCGAGGCCGTGGCGT
>Ga0310697_10003303_pt1 | contig 16404 bp, 15 predicted proteins | sample 172DNAGHGlowgp2_FD_203883 | JGI IMG/M metagenome (GOLD analysis project Ga0310697, IMG submission 203883) | Sheep rumen microbial communities from Palmerston North, Manawatu-Wanganui, New Zealand - 1728 DNA GHGlow gp2 (v2) (version 2) | ecosystem: Host-associated > Mammals > Digestive system >... | reverse complement strand
AACACCCTCCCGCTCGCTCCGCTCGCGTAATCCATAAATCTATAAAATCTAAATAGATTTATAGATCTCTGCCCGCAGGGCAGGAGGTTAGATTAGCCCCCGCAGGCAGGAGATTAGATTTGCATATCACCCCGACAAAAACTGTTTAGCTCGTTAAACACTTTTTACATTTATTTGTTTAGCATATTAAACATTTTTCATATCTTTGCCCTATCAAACAAACGGTTATGGAAACGCTTTTTTCACTGCAACGTCAACTGATTCAGAATTGTAGCACGTCATTTGTGCGCTCGCTGATGTCTGAAATCGATTGGGATGGAACACGTCTTATCGGAATTCGTGGTGCTCGCGGGATCGGCAAGACAACATTAATGCTACAGCATATTAAGTTGCATTACGGCGCAAGCACAAAGAAGGCCTTGTACCTCAATCTTGACGGCACCTACTTTTTACAGCACGACCTGATGGATATCGTGCAGACATTCTACACTTCTGGCGGCGAATGCCTGCTGCTTGACGAAGTGCACAAGTATCCTCATTGGAGCCAATATGTGAAGAATATCTACGACCAGTATCCCTCAATCAAGATTGTTTTCACCGGCTCCTCGCTGCTGCAGATTCTCAACGCCGAAGCCGACCTGTCACGACGTTGTGTGAGTTACGAGATGCAAGGGCTATCGTTCAGGGAATATCTTCAGCTATACCATAAAATCAGTCTGCCACAATGTCGATTTGACGATGTTCTTCATCGTGCTGACGACATCTGTGAGGATGTAAACGGCAAATTCCGTCCGCTGGAACATTTCAGCGAATATCTCCGTTCGGGCTACTACCCCTTCCGCAAAGAGAACCCCAACCAGTACGCCACCCGTGTGGAAAACGTGGTGGATATGATTCTCGGCATCGAACTCCCTCAGCAACGCGGTGTCGACATCGGCAATATCCGGAAGCTGAAGTCTCTTTTAGCGGTATTGGCATCTGAGGTACCCATGTTGGTCGATATCAGCAAACTGTCAAAGATGACAGAGCTGAGCCGCGTGAGTCTGACCGCCTATCTACAGTACCTGCACGATGCGCGACTCATCCGGCTGCTCTATTCCGATGTCGTGTCGGTGAAGCGGATGCAGAAACCCGACAAAATCCTTATGGAAAATCCAAACCTGTGTTACATTCTCAATCTTGGACATGCTAAAGAAGGTACCGTGAGGGAGGCTTTCTTCTGCAACCAACTGGGCTATCGCCATACCGTGGAATATACCAAACCTGCCGACTTCATTATCGACAGCACGGTTGTTGTCGAGGTTGGGGGCAGTTCCAAGGACGGCACTCAAATCGCCGGAGAAGAGAATGCTTTTTTGGCCTGTGACGGCATTGAGTATCCCTACGGCAACAAACTACCGCTATGGTTGTTCGGTTTGTTGTATTGATTTATCCCATTCTGCCAAAGTTCTCTCACATAATCGCATGAAGTCCTCCCGCTCGCTCCGCTCGCGTAATACAATCTATAAATTAAATAGAATATATAGATCTCTGCCCGCAGGGCAGGAGGTTATGATTACGCAGGGCAGGATGGTGTGTCGCCGGACCGCATGGTCCAACAAGACAGAAAAAAAAGCAGAAGCCGCTCGAATGAGCGGCTTCTGCTTTTTTGCGTAGGGCATCCCCCTTACCGGACTGCCACCACCTTCCGGGCTGCATGGCGGCCTATTTTCACAAGGTAGGCGCCCGTGCAGGGAACATCGAAGCGCACCACTCCCTGTTCCTGCTGCCGGGTGGCAAGCGGACGGCCGCTTATATCGAACAGCGTCACCTCGTTCCGGGCAGCCCCGTCGACAATAATCTGCCCATTGGAGGAGTATATTTTCGCATCCAGAGCGTCCACGCTTTCGACGCCGACAATGACAGTGTCGTGGACGTACACGGTATCATGGACATACACTGTGTCGTGGACATACACGGTGTCGCGCCAATCGTCCTGCACAAAGAACGCCACCAGCGAAGTGTCCGTTGCAACCGTCACCGTCCGTGGGTTGAGGGTGTTTCCGTCGCTCCAATGGTCGAAACGGTAACCGGCTCCCGCCACAGCCTCGATTACCGCCACCGGGGCGGCACACGTAGGCTGCGTAAGGATATTTACAACCCCGATATTGTCATCGGATGAGGTGGCCGAGAACGATGCGCCATCCATCTCGACGATGTTGCTGAAGGTGCTCCACGCTGCCTGATAGGATGCCATACTGCCGCAAGGAACAGTTACCACCACCGACGAGGGGATAGACTGCAATGCATAGCTGCCCAGCGCGGGGGCGACGCTTCGATAGCATGTGATGGAGGTGAGACTTGTGCATCCATGGAATGCGTGACTGCCGAACGAGGCCACACCGCTGCCCACTGTCAGCGAGGTAATGGCACTGCAATATTCGAAAGCCTCGTTGGGCACTGCTATCAAGCTATTGGGCAGTGTGACCGACAGCAGGCTCGTGCAGCGCAAGAAGGCCTTGCTGCCCATGAGCAGCAGGCTGTCGGGCAACGTCAGCCACACTATCCCCTGGCACTGATAGAACGATTCCTGTCCTATCTGGGTCACCGTGTTCGGTATGGTCAGCATAGTAATGGAACTGCAGTTGTAGAAGGCGTATTCCCCGATGGCGACAACATTGTACGTCACCCCGTCGTGGACGACGGTAGAGGGGATAATCAGCGTGCCTGTAGGTCTTGTGTAACCGTTCCATGGCGAATCGGCAGTGGTGCCGGGATAGGTGACAGTCACACCGTTCACCCCACCGCCGTAGTTGTAGTAGAGTGTCTGTCCCGTGCTGCACACGGAACTGAAATCGTAAGCCGCCGCCAGCTTCGGAGCAGCAGTAAGGCAGATCACCAATAGGATTGCGAATACTTTTGTGTCTTTCATTGTTGTTGATTGATTTTTATTTATTATTCTATGGCTTCTGTTGATTTGTCGTAGTTATGGCGCAACACTGCCTGCAGCTGGCCGACACTGGCGACATGGAACACCGTGGCTGTGCGGCTGAGAATGGAGACGGCGACGAGGTCAGCCTGCGCAGGGTCGTGCCCGGCTTTCGGATTCTCGCCTTTGGCAATCGTTTTATAGAAAACGCGCTCTTCATTATTATCATAGACAGTCTGCACATTTTCAGGGATGGCGAGATCATCCAGCAGCCGCCGGAAGGCGCTGTCGGTGGTGGCCTCGAGCAGGGTGACATCGAGCAGCAGGGTGTCGTTGACGGGGAAGTTGTGGATATAGCTGGCGGCGATGCCGTCGGCATGCTCATAGCGGCGGTAGAGGTCGCCGACCTGACGCAACGGGAGCACGTAGCGCCACACAGCGACTCCCCCCACCCCAAATGCCGTCAAAAGCACAAAGGTTATAATCCACTTTTTCATAGGCTTGCCAACGTAACATTGACATAATTGCAGGCTTCGGCGGTGCAGCAGCTGAGGCTACCTGTCACATATGTGTCGCTGCGCTGCGGCATAAGCCATGCCGCCGAACCGACGCAGAGCGCCACCGCCACTATCAGGGTTGCCGACCGCAAGACATTGGTCCGACGGCGCCGGCGGCGCTCGAACCACTCGTCGTAGCCGTCGATTATGGCATCCAACTGTCGCTTCATGTCATCTTCCATATTCTTTCCTCAGTTTTTTAATGATTCGGTTTACACGTTGATACACAGCATTGCGCTCGATACCCAGCGCTTGCGCCATCTCGACTGCGTCGTAGCCGTCGAGGCGCATTTGCAGCAGACGGCGCTCCTCGTCGCCGAGCCGGGCCATCAGGTCGTCGACGAGTTCGGCCATCTCGGCCGAGGCCGGGAGGTCGGGCAGGTCGCGGATGGCGTCGAGCGGCACAGTCTCAGGCTCGTGCTTGCGGTAGAGGTCGACCAGCACCGACCGCGTGGTGCGCCAGGCCCAGACCCGCTGCTGCCATTGGTTGGCTCCGGCCCCGAGCTGGTCGAAACGGAGCCAGAGGGCCAGATAGACCTCCTGCACAAGATCGCGGGCGCGCTCCTTGTCGTTGTGGGCAAAGCGGCTGCAGGTACGCCACACCGTGGTGCGGTGCCGCAACATAAATGCCTCGTAGTCGGCGTAGCTTTTCTTGACTGGTCTGCCCATACACTATATATACGACGTAAAAAACAGCCAAAATCTTACACGCTGTATAAAAAAAAACCGCTCAGCCGAGCGGTTTTTCCTATTGCTTGTCGAACTTTAGTCTCGAAGCATTGCGTTCTTAGTCCATGATGGTGTTCCAGCCGTGCTTGTCCTCGGCTTCGCCAAGCTGGATGGCGCGGAGGGCATTGTAGAGCTTGGTGCTGACGGGGCCGGGCTCCTTGCCGAAGACGTAGCTCTTGCCGGTCTCGGGGTCGTCGAGGCGCTCGATGGGGCTGATGACAGCGGCAGTGCCGCAGGCACCGGCTTCCTGGAACGAGGCAAGCTCTTCGACGGCGATGGGACGACGCTCGACCTTCATGCCCATATCCTCGGCGAGCTGCATGAGGCTCTTGTTGGTAATGGAGGGCAGGATGGACGTGCTCTTCGGGGTGACATAGACACCGTCCTTGATGCCGAAGAAGTTGGCAGCGCCGGCTTCGTCGACATACTTCTTCTCCTTGGCGTCGAGATAGAACTCACAGGCATACTGGCCACCGTGGCAGGCTTCGACGTGCGCGCGGAGCGAGGCAGCATAGTTGCCGCCCACTTTGTAGATACCCGTGCCGAGGGGGGCGGAACGGTCATACTTGCGGGTGATGACATAGGGGTTGGCTTTGAAACCGCCCTTGAAGTAAGGTCCAACGGGGGTGACAAAGATGAGGAAGAGGTACTCGTCGGCGGGCTTCACACCCACGGTGATACCGGTACCGATCAGCAGCGGACGCAGGTAGAGGCTGGCGCCGGTGCCATAAGGCGGGATGAACTTCTCGTTCAGCTTGATGACACGCTTGCACATCTCGACGAACTTCTCGGTGGGCAGCTCGGGCATCATAATGCCGCGGCAGGTGCTCTGAAGACGCTCGGCGTTGGCTTCGGGACGGAAGATACGGATTTTGCCGTCTTTGCAGCGATAGGCTTTCAAGCCCTCGAAGGCTTCCTGGCCATAGTGCAGGCTGGAGGCAGCCATGTGCATCTCGATATGCTCGGACGAGGAGGTCTCGATTTCACCCCACTGGCCATTGCGGAACCAGCAGCGCACGTTGTAGTCCGTTTTCACATAACCAAACGGAAGGTTTTGCCAATCTATATTCATGATAGTCTGTTTTTTATAAGGTTTTTACTTTATATTTTGTCCTGCAAAGATACATCTTTTTTTGAACATAGGCACATTCGGCAGATTATTTTTATCTAAAAATGTATTCCTTGTCATACAGCTATTCCAAAATGCAGCGTTATGTCAAAAAAACACTCCGTCAGGGCTCTTTTGCCTTTCTCACCCGCCCGGCACTTGCCTTGGTGCCAAACCTCCTGCCGCAAAAATCCCCATTCCCCTACCCTTCCAATACTCCACCAATACTCTACCTATATTCTGTCAATATTCCGGCTCTACACCCCCTCTACCCCCTCTCTACCCCTCCACCCGGTCTTTTCGACTCTTGGGCACTTCGACCCTTCGACGCCCCGCCCCCAAAACAACCACAGGAACACAGCATATTGCATCATTTCAAACTCCAATGATGACAATTTTTTGAAAAAAAGTTTTGCCATATCGGAAATATGTTGTAACTTTGCATCCGGTTTCGACGAGAGTTAGGATGCTGAAATCACTGTAAAACAACACAGAGTGTACGAGACAAAGCATCCGGCAGTCGCAAATCGGCCCCTTAGCTCAGTCGGTTAGAGCAGCTGACTCATAATCAGCGGGTCCTTGGTTCGAGCCCGAGAGGGGCCACAAAGGGAATTGAAAATTGAAAATTGAAAATTCAGTACCGCGTAACAAGCCTTATGATTTTCAACTTTCAGTTTTCAATTTTCAGTTTAGGAAGGTATGGGACGCATAATGGCTATTGACTACGGACGCGTGCGCACGGGACTGGCGGTGTCAGACCCCCAGCGCATCATAGCCACCGCGCTGGCTACTGTGGACACACCGTCTATCGAGCAGTATCTCAAGGACTACTGCGGTCGCGAGGCGGTGGATGTCTTCGTGGTGGGCGAGGCCAAACACCTGGACGGAACACCGGCCGAGTCGGCAGCGCTGATAGAGCCCTTCGTGGCCCGGCTGCGCCAGCTGTTCCCCGACAAGGAGGTGGCTCGCGTCGACGAGCGTTTCACCTCGAAGATAGCCTTCCGCACCATGATAGACAGCGGCATGAAAAAGAAAGACCGCCGCGACAAAGGGACGATAGACCGCATCGCGGCCACCATAATGCTACAAGACTACATGCGAAGCGTTTGACCCGCCGGCCCCAGTCAGCGTCCCGACAAAGAGAAGACAGTCACAACAAACACAAACACACGATGATATTACCAATAGTCGGCTACGGCCACCCGACCCTGCGCAAGGTGGCGCAACCCATCACGAAAGACTACCCCGACCTGAAAACCCTGGTGTCGGACATGTACGAGACCATGTATGCCGCCGACGGCGTCGGCCTGGCTGCCCCGCAGGTCGACCTCTCGATACGCGTCGTCGTCATCGGCTTCCGCCCCTACGACGAGAAGACCGACTCCTACGGCGAACCCACCGAGCAGCACACGCTCGTGAACCCCGAAATACTGGAATTCGGCGACAAGAAAGACTACTTCAACGAAGGGTGCCTCTCGGTGCCCGACATCCACGAGGACGTGCTGCGCCCCACCACCGTCAAGGTCCACTACTGGGACGAGAACTGGCAGGAGCACACCGACGACGCCACCGGCCTCTACGCCCGCGTCGTCCAGCACGAAGTCGACCACCTTGACGGCAAAGTCTTCACCGACCGCCTCAGCAGCCTCCGCCGCACCATGCTGAAACGCCGACTCAACGAAATCGCGGCCGGCCACGTGCGCACACACTACCGTATGAAACCCAACAACAAAAGATAAGAAGCAATGAAACGTGCCTTTTTGCTCATCCTCAGCGTCGCCATGCTCGCGGCCTGCGGCCCCAACCGCGACAAAGAGATCCAGCGCATCGAAGAAAGCGAAGAGTCCCTGTCGATGATGGACATCGCCGCCACCGACAGCGCGGCAACCGACCTCGTGGCCCTCTACCGTCAGTACGCGGCCCACTTCCCCGACGACAGCCTCGCGCCCGTCTACATGCAGCGCGCCGCCGACCTCTGCATCGGCATCGGCCAGGCCGACCAAGCCCTCCTCCTGCTCGACAGCGTCATCACCCTCTACCCCGGCTTCGAAGACGTCGCCGGCTGCTGGTTCCTGAAAGGCTACGCCTACGAGACCGCCGCCATGTACGACAAAGCCCGCGAGACCTACGCCTACTTCGCCGACAACTACCCCGACCACTACCTGGCCGACGACGCACGCAAGAGCCTCCCCTACATTGGCATGAGCCCCGAGGAAATGTTCGACGCCATCATGAACGCCTCGAACAACGACCTCGCCTCCGCCCCCGAAGCGGCCCCCCAAACACGCCGTTAGCATGACGAAGGTATCGTCGTTCCGCATCCGCGCGAGCTACCCCAACTTCTTCATGGTCAGTCTCTACGCCAACGAGGGCCCCGAGATTTTCAACCATGACAGCGAAGACCCCTCCAACCGCCTGGAGGGCAACAAACCCGGCACCGTCATCTACCGCCTCGAAGGCGAAGAGGGCGATACGGCCCACGAGTTCCCACCGCGGTGGTACGACATGTACCGCATGCTGAAACTCTCCGGCACCAGCCGCCGCCACTACCTCGAAATGCTGCTCGACGAGCAGGCCGACGGCGCCACGCCGCCCGAGCTCCGCGCCATGCGCGAAGCCTTCCGCGACGAGTGCCGACGCTATGTCGAGTCACACCCACTCACCGACAGCGAATACCTCATCACCACCCTCACCCCGGGCGACTTCACCGACGAAGGCATAAGCTACAAAGGGCGCATGCTGATGGACCTCACGCGCAACAGCTACCCCGTGCCCGACTTCTGCATCGTCACCGCCAAAGCCTTCAACAAGCCCGACCTCACACCCGGCATCCTCGCCGACGCCATCCGCGACCTGGAGATCATGACCGCCTGCCGCCTCGGCGACAAGCACAACCCCCTCGTCTTCGCCATCCGCTGCGCCATGCCGCAGTACATACCCGGCCTCATGCCCACCCTCCTCAACATCGGCGTCACACGCACCGCCTACGAAGCCCTGCGCCAGATGCACGCCGACGCCATGGCCAACCGCGTCTACCTCAGCACCCTGCACTCCATAGCCGAAATGCTCGGCATCGAACACCGCTACCAGCGGGCCGACATCAGCCTCAGCACCGGCGAACAGCAACTCCGCATCGCCGAACTCGAAGAGCGCATCAACAGCATCGACCCCCGCCTCACCACCGACGCCCACTACCAGGCCCTACGCCTCACACAGCACGTGCGCGACTTCTACATCAACAACTCAGACCTCATCCTCACCTTCATGCAGGGCAAACAGGCCTTCCCGAGCCTCATCCTGCAGCGCATGGTGTGGACCATCGGCAACAACGAGAGCTACCCCGGCGTCCTCTACAGCCGCCACTCCCGCACCGGCACCGGCAAGCAGGTCGAGAGCTACCGCAACATCTTCGGCGAGGAAATCATGACCGGCGACGTCACCACCGAAGACCTCGCCTACCGCGACCGCAACGAAATACGCTCCCAGTTCCCTGCCGTCTACCACTTCGACCCCCTGCTGAAGAAACTCGAGTGCCGCTACCGCACCCCCGTCACCATCGAATTCGCCGTCGAAAGCCGCCCCCACCAGCTGAGCCTCTTCTCGGTCCTCCAGCTGAACGCCTCCGAGATGACCGGGCGCGCGGCCCTCGTCTCGGCCATCGACCTCCGCAACCAGGGCTTCGTGGACGACACCGACGTGATGGACCTAATCAAGCCCTACCACCTCCGCCAGATCATCTCCGCCTCCATCGACGACCGCTCGCTGAGCAAGCTCCGCTTCTTCGGCCACGGCCTCTCGGTGCTTCCCCGCACCGCCATCTCGGCCCGCCTCTGCTTCAGCATCGGCCACGCCCGCGAGCTGAAAGCCAAGGGCTTCAACGTGTGCCTCTGCCAGCAGCACTTCGTGCCCGAAGACACCATCACCCTGAACGAGGTCGACGCCATCCTCTCCATGATGCCCGCCGCCATACACGTGGTGACGGCCTGCCGCGGCTACGGCATACCCGCCTTCATGGACCTCCAGAGCTACGGCATCCGCATCGTGGGCAAGACCATCGTCAACGCCGAAGGCCTCTCCATCGCCGAAGGCGACACCGTCACCGTCAGCTCGCGCCGCCAGAGCCTCTACAAAGGCCAGGCCGACTTCCGCCCCGCACGCTTCACCAAGTACCTCCAGGGCATAGCCGTCGAGCTGAGCGACGAAGAGCGCACCTTCTTCGAGGAGATGAAGAAAGCCTACCTGCAGTACCAGAGCATCATAGGCTCGCAGCAGGTGGCCCACATCACCGACATCAACAAGCTGGCACGCCTCATCCGGCTCGACATGCACGACAAGCCGCGCCAGGCGTCCGAAATAGTGAACACCTGGTACGACACCCGCCCCGACGACTACGTGAAGGGGGTGCTGCAAAGCCGCATGGGCGACCACAACGACCAGAGCCGCCTCTTCAACCTGCTGTTCACCGAGAACAAGGTGGACTTCTTCCAGCGTGTCCACCGCCACTGCACCTCCCACGCCATCTCGGGCCTCACCGCGGGCAGCTTCATGATAGGCCGCTTCGTGGCCCGCCCGCTGCCCACGTCGCTGTGGAACAAGCTCTCCGACGCCGTCGTGGCCTTTCTACTGAACGAATACGTCCTCTACGAGAAATACCAGCAGGTGCTGCAGGAGGTGGGCGAGATAAAACTGGCTCGCGCCCACTCCCGCATCGAGACCGAAGGCATCGACAACATGGTGCTCAAAAGCTTCGACCTGATGGACTTCGTCCCCCTGCTCTACTCCCAGCACGACTGGCAGCAGGTCTCGCTCGAGCTGGAGAAGATAGACCACCAGGACAACACCCACCTGCTGGTCGAGAAGCTGAGCCACCCCATAGAGGAAATCTTCGACCTCTCCGCCCCGTGGAAGCGGGCACAGGTCGAGCAGAAACTGAAAGAGGCCGAGTCATGAGACCCGGCCTCTTCTTGTATCTTATGCTGCCGGTCAGACCGGTATGCGGTAGCCCACGCTCCACTCCACGAATTCTATCATGCCGGCCCGGGCGTTGAGCCCCACGCCGAAGTAGGTGTGCCCCAGGCTGTAGTAGGCCCCCACCCTCTCGTAGAGCCGCATGCCGACGCGCGACGAGGTGAGGGGTATGAAGCCCACCCCCACCCTCAGGCTGACCGGCCCCCAGAAGGCCTCGCTCACGGCCTGAAGACCCGCGTAGAGCGGCAATGGGTAGCGGTCTTTGTAGCGCGGCAGCTGCCACGTGTGGCTGAAGTTGTACCACAGGTCCACCCCGCCGCCCACGGCCAGCACCGGCGAGACGTAGTGGAGGAAGGCGGCCGAGAGGTCGTAGCACGGGTAGTAGCCGTCCTGCATCAGGTGGCGGCTCATCACCAGGCCGTGCGAGGCGGTGACGGCGACCTCGTTGCGCGTGCCGACCGCAACGGCGGGGCGCCGGCCCGGCTCCGCGCCGGCACTCCCCTCGTCGGCCACGACGGCATACGTGAGGCCGCCCTGCAGGTAGTTGAGCCCCTTGTTAGGGCGGTACAGGTTCCCGTTGCTGGTGTGCACGAGCGAGACCTTCATCGAGAGGCGGCGCGTGATGTTGCACTGCAGGCCGATATCTATCAGGCAGCTCACCCACGGGCCGATGAAGATGTTCTCCGGGTCGTGCGTGAGGCAGTAGGGCTTGGTGTAGGTCGAGAGGCCGAGCATCAGGCAGTACTCCATACGGCGCCACATCGGGGCGCGCAGTCCGGCGGCCAGCCCGAACCGGTGGCCGGCGGTGCCCTCAGGAATGTAGAGGAACGACGCCGCCACTCCGAACGAGGGATAGCGGCGGAGCGCCTTCCACGGCTCGCTGCCGGATGTGCGCTGCCACCACGAGGCCTCCACTCCGGCCCCCCAGCGGTTGTACTCCGCCATGTTGAAGTTGTTGGGCATCATGTATCCGCCTGTGGCGGTCACGTCGAGCCGCGTCCCCTGGGCGTTCAGCACACCGGTGCCGGCCGCCAGCGCCACAACCACTGCCATCCAGCGCACTGCCCTCATGCGTCTGCCTTTTGCGTCATCGCGAGGTAGTCGGCCTCGGTGATGACCGGTATGCCGAGCTTGGCGGCTTTCTTCATCTTCTCGGGGCCCGTCTTTTCTCCGGCCAGCAGGTAGGAGGTTTTCGAGGTGACCGAGCCGGTGGCCTTGCCGCCATGGCTCTCTATGTCGGCTTTTATCTCGTCGCGCGAGAAGCGCTCGAAGGTGCCGCTCACCACGATGGTCAGCCCCTGCAGGAGGCTGTCCTGCGCGCTGTCGGCCGACTGCATCTGCAGCCCTGCGGCGCGGAGGCGCTCCACCACGGCGCGGTGCTCCGCGTCGGCGAACCACTGGCAGACGGCATGGGCCGTGACGGTCCCCACGTCGTCCACCTGCGCCAGCTCCTCCTCTGTGGCGGCCATGAGGGCATCCATGCTCCCGAAATGCCGGGCCAGCTTCTTGGCGCCCACCTCGCCGACATAGCGTATGCCGAGGGCGAAGAGCACCCGCTCGAAGGGCACCTGGCGCGAGTCGGCGATGGCCGCGAGCAGGTTGTCGGCGCCGCGGTCCTGGATGGTGGCGTCGGTGCCGAGCCCCACAAGCTGGTCGCGCCGCAGGTCGTAGATGTCGGCCACGTTGCGGACCAGGCCTGCCGAGTAGAGCAGCTCGAGGCGCTCGGGGCCCAGGGTGTCGATGTTCATGGCACGGCGCGACACGAAGTGCTCCAGCCGTCCTATTATCTGCGGGTGGCAGCCGTCGGCGTTGGGGCAGTAGGAGCCCGCCTCGCCCTCTTCGCGCACCAGCGGTGTGCCGCACTCCGGACAGCGCACCACATACTGCACCGGCATTGCCCCTGGTTGGCGTTTCTCCATGTCCACGCCGACCACCTTTGGAATGATCTCGCCGCCTTTCTCCACGAGCAGGCTGTCGCCGACGCAGATTCCCATGTCGGCTATGAAGTCGGCGTTGACGAGCGTGGCGCGCTTGACGACGGTGCCGCCGAGGCTCACGGGGCGGAGGTTGGCCACGGGGGTCACTATGCCCGTGCGGCCCACCTGGTAGGAGATGCTCTCGAGCGGCGTGGAGACGCGCTCCGCCTTGAACTTGTAGGCTATGGCCCAACGGGGCGACTTGGCGGTGAGGCCCAGCCGGTCCCACAGAGCCGTCTGGTTGACCTTGATGACGATGCCGTCGATGCCGAAGGGGAGGTCCCATCGGGCGCGATCCCAGTAGTCGATGAAGGCTTTTATCTCGCCGATGTCGTGGCATTCGCGGATGTAGGGCTGCACCTTGAAGCCCATCTGACTGGCGGCTTGGAGGCGGCCGTAGTGGGTGTCGGGCAGGGGGACGCCGTCGGGCGCCATCATGAAGTACATGCAGAAGAGGAGCTTGCGCTTGGCGCACTCGGCGGAGTCCTGCAGCTTGAGGCTGCCGCTGGCGGCGTTGCGCGGATTGGCGAAGGGGTCGAGGCCCTCGGCCTGGCGCTGCTCGTTGAAGGCGTTGAAGGCCTCGAAGGGGTAGACCACCTCGCCGCGGGCCTCGAAGTCGTCGGGGTAGTCGCCGCGCAGGCGGAGCGGGATGGTGGGGATGGTCTTGGCGTTGGCGGTGATGTCGTCGCCGACGGTGCCGTTGCCGCGCGTGACGGCCTGCACGAGGTGTCCGTGGCGGTAGGTGAGGCCGATGGCCACGCCGTCGTATTTGAGCTCGCAGGTGTAGGAGAACTGGGAATTGAGTATTGAGAATTGGGAATTGAGGATGCGGCGGGTGCGTGCCTCGAAGTCCTCGATTTCCTCGATGCTGTAGGTGTTGCCGAGCGAGAGCATGGGGAAGCGGTGCTGGACCTGGCGGAAGCTCTTGTTGACCTCGCCGCCGACGCGCTTGGTGGGGCTGAGTGGGCTGGCCAGCTCGGGATACTGACGCTCGAGGTCCTGCAACTCGCGCATCATGGCGTCGAACTGCTGGTCGCTGACCAGGGAGCGGTCGTTCATATAATATTCGTAGTTGAGCCGGTCGAGCTCGGCGCCCAACTGCTCCATACGCTGGCGGACAGGTTCGGTGTCTATCGCTGAGAAGAGGTCCATGGGGGGGGGTAAGTGGTGAGTGTTAAGTGTTAAGTGTTAAGTGGTAAGTGGTAAGTGTTAAGTTATTTGGTGGTCCAGAGGCCTTCGAAGTCGAGGGAGACGGGGCCGATGAGGTGGATGTCGCTGTAGGCGGCGGGTGCGTCGGTGTAGCGCACTTCGAAGCTGCCGCCGCGGGCCACGATGCCGGTCACACCGGTGGCCAGGGCCGCGGCGGTGACGCCGGTGCCGCAGGCCCAGGTCTCGTCCTCGACGCCGCGCTCGTAGGTGCGGATGGCGAGGCGGCCGTCAGGGCGCCGCTCCACGAAGTCGATGTTGGCCCCTTGGGGGAAGAGGTCGGCGCGCTGGCGCAGACGTCTCCCCTGCCCCACGACGTCGTAGTCGTCGAGGTCCGCCACGGGCAGGACGAAATGGGGCGAGCCGGTGTCGAGGAACCATCCGCCCTCCACGGCCGCGACGCCCTGTTTCGACACCTCGCGCATGCCGAGGTCGACGACGCCGGCGCGGCCGTCCCAGCTGAGCACCGAGGCGCGGTGCGGCCCGTCGAAGCCCGTGAAGTTCAGCTCCGTACCGAGGCCGAGCATGTGGGCGAAGGCGGCGATGCAGCGCCCCCCGTTGCCGCACATGGAGCCCAGTCGGCCGTCGCTGTTGTAGTAGTTCATGGCGAAATCGTAACCGTCGGCAGCGCGGTCGAGGGTGATGAGGCCGTCGGCGCCGACACCGAAGCGGCGGTGGCAGATGCGGGCGACTTCGTCGACAGCGGGCTGCCAGAGCAGGCTCCGGTTGTCGACCATGACAAAGTCGTTGCCGGCCCCGTCGAACTTGTAGAACGTGAACGTCATCAGTAGTCGATATTTGGGAACAAACGTCTGAGGGCCATGAGGTCGCGGTTGCGTTCGAGCATGGCGTTGTATTTCTTGTCGGGCGAGTAGGTAAGTTCCTCGCTCTCCACGAATTTGGGATTCACCTTGCAGTCCAGCATCGGCATGCCGGAGAGGGCGCGCATCTGGCCGAGCACGTCGTATTTGTGCTGTTTGAAGTCGTCGTGGAACCAGGTGTTCTGGGCGTCGATTTCGAAGACGCCCGTCTTCTCGCCGAGGCGGACGGTGGCTCCGGACATGAGCTCGGCGAGGCCGAGGGTGTCGGCGGTCTGCTTCCAGTAGTCTTCCAGAGCCTCCTGCGTGAGGGGTTTCACGTCGGTGGGCAGGGTGGGCTTTTCCTTCTGCTGCACCGGTGCGGCGTGGATGCTGATGGAGCCTGAGAGGAGGGAGCCCTTCTTGGGGGGCGCCGGCTGGGCGGGCGCGGGTGCGGCGGGTGCGGGTTGCGGTGCCGGCTGGGCCGGGGCGGGTTGCGGAGCCGGAGCGACGGGTGCGGGCGCGGCAACAGGTGCCGGGGCGGCGGGTGTCGCCGCGGCCGGGCCGTCGGGTCCGTCGTTGTCGTCCGTGCCTGCCTCGCGGCGTCTGGCAATCTATGCCGGGGCCACGGCCGGGGCGGCCAGCCGCATCAGGCATATCTCCACGAAGAGGTTCTTGTTGTTGGCCTCGCGGAAGCGGTACTCATAGTCCGACGCGAGGGTGAGCCAACCGAGCAGCCGCGGCAGACCGCAGCGCTGAGCCTGCTGGCCGTAGCGGCGGCGCATTTCGTCGCTGCCGTCCACGAGGACGAGGGTCTGCGGGTCGAGGCAGACCATGAGGTTGCGCAGGTGCTCGCAGAGGCCGGTGAGGAAATGCTGGCCGCCGAAGCCTTTGGCGATGACCTCCTGGTAGAGCAGCAGGGAGTGGCTGATGTCGGAGGCCAAGAGGTTGTCCACCAGGCGGAAGTAGTACTCCTCGTCGAGCAGGTTGAGGTTTTCGAGGCAGAGCTGGCGGGTGAGGTTGCCCTGGGTGAAGTTGACCAGCTGGTCGAAGGTGGAGAGTGCGTCGCGCATGCCGCCTTCGGCCTTGCGCGCTATGAGCTCGAGGGCGCCGTCCTCGTACTTGACCCCCTCGCGGTCAGCGACATAGCGCAGGTGGGCCACGATGTCGGAGAGCTCGATGCGCTTGAAGTCGAAGACCTGGCAGCGGCTGAGGATGGTGGGGATGATTTTGTGCTTCTCGGTGGTGGCGAGGATGAACTTGGCGTAGGCCGGCGGCTCCTCGAGGGTTTTGAGGAAGGCGTTGAAGGCCGCGGCGCTGAGCATGTGGACCTCGTCGATGATGTACACCTTGTAGCGGCCGGTCTGCGGTGGGATGTAGACCTGCTTGACGAGCTCGCGGATGTCGTCGACGGAGTTGTTGGAGGCGGCGTCGAGTTCGAAGATGCTCATGGAGGCCCCTTCGCTGAACGAGCGGCAGCTTGCGCACTCGTTGCAGGCTTCGCCTTCGGGGGTGAGGTTCTCGCAGTTGATGGTCTTGGCCAGGATGCGGGCGCATGTGGTCTTGCCGACACCGCGAGGGCCGCAGAAGAGGAACGCCTGCGGCAGCTGACCCGTGAGGATGGCGTTTTTCAACGTGCGGGTGATGTGCTCCTGTCCGACCACGGTGGCGAAAGTGGCGGGCCGATACTTGCGGGCCGATACAACAAAATTATCCATTCTTTTTCTTTTTTCTTCCTGTTACATAGCCGGCAACAGCTTGCCGCCAGCCTCCTTTTCCGACTGCAAATGTACGAAAAATATTTCATTCCGCCCCTACCGCGGCCAATTTTTTTTCTTTCGGACCCGGGGCGAGGGGGTAGAGAGGGGGTAGAGAGGACCCAGAGAGGACCCAGAGAGGACCCAGAGAGGGGGTAGAGAGGGGGTAGAGAGGCTCGGTGCAAGACGCTAAGATTTAGCGGACAAGGAGACGGGGCGGCGAGGAGTGCCGAGAGTGCTGATTGGCAGAGCGTCACGGCGGGGGTAAATATATATACCTTAAATTCCAGTTACAAGTGCAACACTGAGTAGAAAAAAGAGCACCAAAAATTTGGTACTCTCAGGTAAAATGACTACTTTTGTGTTGACATATGAATAAATATCATCATCTTACCAAG
>Ga0310697_10003302_pt1 | contig 16405 bp, 8 predicted proteins | sample 172DNAGHGlowgp2_FD_203883 | JGI IMG/M metagenome (GOLD analysis project Ga0310697, IMG submission 203883) | Sheep rumen microbial communities from Palmerston North, Manawatu-Wanganui, New Zealand - 1728 DNA GHGlow gp2 (v2) (version 2) | ecosystem: Host-associated > Mammals > Digestive system >... | reverse complement strand
TAGAGGAATACCGCTTCCGTACCGACTCCACCGCACTGGTGAAGTTCTGCGACATCGACACACAGGAACGAGCCCGCGAACTGACGGGCACCGATGTCTACTTCCCCCTTGCCCTCACCGATGACGACGACATCCCCCCTACCCTCCACAGTCTGGTAGGCTTCGACATCGTCGAAGCAAACACAGGGAAGCCCATCGGCCGCATCGCCTCCATTGATGACTCAACAGCCAACATCCTCTTCGAACTGGAAGATGGGAAGCTCATCCCTGCCAACGACGACCTTATTACAAATATAGATAAAGACAAGCGGCAAATCGTTACAGACTTGCCCGAAGGAATCTTAGACTTATGAAGAAACGACAAATAGCTATTCTCGGTTCCACGGGAAGCATCGGCACACAGGCACTCGAAGTCATCGAAGAGCACAGCGACCTCTATGAAGTGTACTGCCTCACAGCCAACAACCAAGTGGAATTGCTGGCCAGACAGGCCCACCAGTTTAATCCTGCTGCCATCGTCATCGCCAACGAAGCGCGTTATGACGAACTGAAAGCCCTCATGGAAGACCGACCAGACATCAAGGTCTATGCCGGTGCCAAGGCGCTCGACGAGATTGTCGAGGCCGACCCCATCGACATGGTGCTCACAGCCATGGTAGGCTTTGCTGGGCTCACCCCCACCATCCATGCCATCAAGGCTCACAAGACCATCTGCCTGGCTAACAAGGAGACGCTGGTCGTGGCAGGCGAGCTCATCTGCCGTTTGGCCTTGGAGAACAAGGCAGCCATTCTGCCCGTCGACAGCGAGCACTCAGCTATCTTCCAGAGCCTCGTCGGCGAAGACGAGAACCCCATCGACAAGATTCTCCTCACTGCCTCGGGAGGCCCCTTCCGCACAAAGACGATGGAGGAGATAGCACATGTCACAAAGGCCGACGCCCTGCGCCATCCCACCTGGGACATGGGTGCGAAGATCACCATCGACTCGGCTTCTATGATGAACAAGGGCTTCGAGGTCATCGAGGCCAAGTGGCTCTTCGGCGTAGAGGCGAACCAGATACAGGTGCTCGTCCATCCGCAGAGCATCGTCCACAGCGCCGTTCAGTTCCAGGACGGCAGCGTCAAGGCCCAGTTGGGCGTACCCGACATGCGACTGCCCATCCAGTATGCCTTCTCTTTCCCCAAGCGCCTGCCTCTCTCCGGTGAGCGTCTCGACCTGTTCCGGCATCCGCTGGAGTTCTTCGAGCCCGACCTGAAGAAGTTCCGCTGCCTGGCCATGGCCTACGAGGCACTGGCCCGCGGCGGCAACATGGCTTGCATCGTCAATGCTGCCAACGAGATTGTGAACCGCGCCTTCCTCGAAGACCGCTGCGGTTTCCTGCAGATGGGTGACATCATTGCCGAGACCATGCAGCGGGCCACTTTCATCAAGACACCAACCCTCGACGACTACCTGCAGACCGATGCAGAGGCTCGTCGAATAGCAAATAGTTTAATCAAATGACTGTAGTAATTCAAATTCTTCAACTGGTATTAGCACTGGCCATTCTGGTACTTCTCCATGAGGCAGGCCACTTTTTCTTCTCCAAGCTCTTTGGCGTAAGAGTAGACAAGTTTTATCTCTTTTTCGACCTGGGCATCGGCAAATGGTCAGGCAAACTGTTCCACACCACGCCCAAGAAAGAGGGCGACACCGAGTACGGCATAGGCTGGCTTCCGCTGGGCGGCTACTGCAAGATTGCCGGCATGATAGACGAGAGTTTCGACACGGAGCAGATGAAGCAGCCCGAGCAGCCCTGGGAGTTCCGTTCCAAGCCCACGTGGCAGCGACTGCTCATCATGATTGGCGGCGTGTTGGTCAACTTCCTCCTGGCCTTGTTCATCTATTCCATGATTCTCTTCACCTGGGGCGAGAGCTATGTGCCCATGAAGAACATGACGCAGGGCATGTACTTCAACGAGGATGCCCGTGCCCTGGGTTTCCAAAACGGCGACATCATGCTGAGCCACGATGGCACCGAGTTTGAAGCCCGCGATGCCGACTTCTACCGTGCACTTGCCGAGGCCCACGAAGTGACCGTATTGCGCGGAGGCCAGTCCGTAAGCATTGCCATGCCCGGCGACCTCGACCTGCTGAAGATGCTGAAGAACGAGCCCCGCTTTGCCGACATCCTTGTGCCCATGTGTATCGACTCGGTCATGCCCGGCTCACCTGCCGAGAAGGCCGGCCTTGCCAAAGGCGACCGAATCCTGAGCATCAACGGCCATGCCGTGGCCTATCATAACGACTTCCAGTACGAGATGAGCCGTCTCTACGACATCTATGCAGCTGCCGAGAGCGACGAGGCCCGCCAGCAGGCCCTGCAGACGCAGCTGGTCTACGTGCACGACCAGGACACAATTACCCGTCCCGTGACGATGAACGTCGAGAAGAAAAGACTGGTCATCGGCTATATCCCCGCCATTCCCCAGTATGAGAGGATAACCAAGGAATACGGATTCTTTGAGAGCTTCCCCGCAGGCGTAGCCTACGGCTGGAACGTGCTCTCGGGCTATGTGGGCGACCTGAAGTATATGTTCACCAGCGAAGGTGCCAAGTCACTGGGCGGCTTCGGCACCATCGGCAGTCTCTTCCCCCCGATGTGGGACTGGCACGTGTTCTGGCTCATGACGGCCTTCCTCTCCATCATCCTTGCCTTCATGAACATCCTGCCCATCCCCGCCCTCGACGGTGGCCACGTGTTGTTCCTCTTTTATGAAATGATTACGGGCCGGAAGCCCTCCGAGAAGTTCATGATCGGGGCCGAGTATGTGGGCTTCGGCATCGTTATCCTCCTGATGCTCGTGGCCAACCTGAACGACATCCTGCGCTGGATAGGCGTGATGTAGCGAGTCGCGCCGCCGGCTCCCTCCTGTCTTTTTTGCAGACATCATAGGAGTGAATTGTTTCTTTTCACCTTTAACAGGACAAAAGAAGCGATTCACTCCTATTACTTTCATGACACTCCGCATATAGGCCAATCGTCACTCGCGGATAAAAAAAAAGCACTTTTCTTGTTTAATCCGGGGCGGTTGCTCCGTTATATAAGCAGAATGACACAAGAAGAGTTCACACGTATAGCCAACGACCTGCGGGCAGGCGCCGTTGCTGTGGCCCATCGGCTTGGGTGCTCGCCCGACGATGCCGAGGACATCGCCCAGGACGTGATGCTCAAACTGTGGTGCCTGCATGAGCAGGTGAGCGATGCCGCCCGCATGAAGGCATTGGTTGCGATGAGCACGAAGCATGTGTACATCGACCGATGGCGCTCTGCTCAATCACGCCTGAAGGCAGGCCGCGCACTGTCCCTCATAGACGAAAGCAGCCTGCATGACCGTCTGGAATATGCGGAACTGGAGCAGTGGATGAAGGAGCAGATAGACCGTCTGCCCTCCACGTCGAGGATTGTGCTGACGATGCGACAACTGGAACACCGCGAACTGCGCGAGATTGCCTTGATTCTGGGCATCAGACAGACATCGGTCTCCACGCTGCTCTCCCGGGCAAGAAACGAGTTAATGAACAAACTGAAGAGGAGGAACCAACAATGAACAGACCGTATGACAAGCAAGACATCAGCCACATCCTCGAAAAGTTCATGGCAGGCGAAAGCAGTCTGCACGAGGAGCAGCTGCTGGGAGAATATTTCCGCACCCACGAGGCAGACGACGAGTGGAAGGAATACAAGGAGATGTTCGCTCTCTTTGACAATGGTGAGGTTGACATCGTGCCTACTGCCGACGTCCCTTCCCTGAATGTCCAGGCCCATGCTGCCCACCGGAGCGGGCCGACTTTCGCAAGGTGGCTTGCCGCCGCCGCGGCCATCCTGGCAGTGCTCGCCGTCGGTACGATGCTGCTTGTAGGCTCTCACGAAACGGTCCGTCGGCCTGCCGCGACCACAAAGACCTTCCAAAAGGAGAGACAGACGGCGGCAATTCGAACGCCTGCGCCGCAGACAAAGAAGCCAGCACCTCAGACACGGGAGCCAGCGCCCCGCAGACCCTGCGAGACAACGTTTGCAGCCGTGCTGCCTGAAGTGGAATTCTGCCCAGCCCCTCACGAGGCACAGCTGCCAAAAGTCGGCAGGGAGCGCACCTTCGGACTGGTATGCCAGGCTGTCCTGCCGGAGATTACAGCCTACGCCGACTCAACGGTTTTCCCATCCAGCGACGATATCATGGTGGCATGCGACGAGATAGAATATAACGATAAACCCTTTAAAAACGTATGACTATGAAGAGATTATTATTGACCTGGGCTACGAGTCTGGTACTGGCAGCTACCTTTGCCCAAACCGTTGACGTGCCCGAAGTGATGGCTGAATACCCTGGCGGTGTGAATGCCCTGATGAGTTTTCTGAAGCAGACGCTGAAGTACCCCGCCGAGTGCGAGCAGAAAGGCATTGAGGGACGGGTGCTGCTGAAGTTTGTCGTCAATGAAGACGGCACCATCTCAAACATGGAAACGATGCAATCGCCCGACGAGCAGCTTTCCGGCGAGGCAAAGCGCGTGGTGGGGCTGATGCCCAGATGGAAGCCTGCCATGAACAAGGGCAAGGCCGTCAAGATGAGATACACGCTGCCCCTGACCTTCCGTCTGCCAGACAAGAAGAAGCTGGGCTTCGACAAAGACGCATGCGACTCCATATCGCGGCTCGTAGCCGGCAAGAAGGAGAACCCGCGGGGCCTCTACCGCCTGCTCCGCTTCTCCTACGAGAACGGCACGGCCGACAAAGGCCCGCACATAGAGCAGTACAAATACTGCACCGACTGCAAGACCCTGCAGCTGCAGATACAGAAAGACGTGGAAGCGCAGGGCGGACAGCAGGAGGAGTTCTGGATGACGATACTGAACATGGACAGCCAACCGCTGAACTATACCGGCAACGTGGCCACTAACGACAAAAGCATCTTCGACAGCGACAGCAGGGCCTTCAAACTGAGGTGGCACAACACTTTCATGAACAACGAATACATGCCGCACGGGCAGTACATCACCGAGCTTTACAGCGCTGACTACAAGATAAACCCCAAGATACAGCGCGTCGTCGAACTGCTGAAGCTGCATACGGCAGAGCCCGGCGAGAACCGGTTCTACGGCTGTTGGCGCAGAGTGGGCATCCTGACGAAGGTAGACGGAACGGACATGCTGATACCCGGCCATCAGGACCTCTACCAGATATTCGACAAGGACGTGTATCTGCATTTCTATGAGCTGACGGCCAGCCGCATGTTCGCCTACTGCATCATGCGCCCTGTCACGTACCGGTCGGACAGTCTCCTGATCCAGTACGGCGGAGAGAGCCACATTGAGTGGGAGAGCAGCGACAGCTTCCGTCTGCGCTTCGACCGTGGCGACGGCACCATCGTCACCGAACTGTGGAAACGCTCCGGACTGCCGGAGAGCTATCAGGAGGTCTTCGGCACAGACATCCCCGTTTACAAGGGCATTGAGAACCCGTTACCCAACTATTTCGGGGCGACGACCGCCAGGAACCCTTCGGCCGGACTGTAAGCGACAACGAGTAAGATTTTTGAAAATGTTAGTAAATAACCCCCATGGGACAACCGGCGGCCGCTGCGAAGCGTCCGCCGGTTTTACGATAATGGGCGTGACCTCCACTACGGAAAGTCACGCCCATGCGTATTGGGTATGGTCCCTGCCTACTCTTCGGGCAGCATGATGACCTCTGCCTTGTCGGCCTGCTTCAGGAATTCTTTCATGAAGCTGACGAGGCTGGCGGTGGTCTGGGCCTCTACACAAGCCTTAAACTCGGTGTGGGTGTCGATGCCCCAGTCGCGCAGACGGCCGATCTGGCGAATCCAGTAGCCGTTGGTCTTGGACTGGTCGTCGACGGCCTTGAGCATGTACTCCTTCACCTTCTTGAGCTTCTCCTCGTCGACGCTCTTCACCATGTTCTCTACTTCCTCGGCCATGATCTTCACGGCTACGTCGCCCTTCTCGGGCTTCATGGGACAATAGACGAGCACGGTGCCCGTGGTGCGGTAGTCGTCGCGCGAGACGCCGGCCTGTGCCGTCACTGAGTAGGCAGCCGAGGCCTCCTCGCGGATTTTCTCTGTATAGAGCATGGTGAGGATCTGTCCTGCCATCGAGGCGCGGACGATGTTGTCGAGCGTATATTTCATCTCGTCGTTCTTCCACACCATGACGGCGATGGCCTTCGGTGTCTCCATCTTGCGACGGAAGTTGTTGACGACATTGCCTTTGAAGGAATCCTCTACGTCCTTGCCCTTCTTCACTTCCTTCTGTGAGGGCAGCGAGGCCAGATAGGTCTCGATGAGGGGGCGCAGCTTGGCCTCGTCGTAGTTGCCGATGATGGTGAAGGTGAAGGCGGCGGCGTTGCTGGTCTGCTCCTTGGCCATGGCGAGGATGCGGTCGTAATTGACCTTTGCCAGGTCGTCTACCGATGCCGGAGCGAAGCGCTTCGAGTGGTTCTGCAGGGTGAGTGTCAGCGAGTCACTGAAGACGGCCTCCGGCTCGAGGAGCCGGTTCTTCAGCAGCAGCTCCTGGGTCTTCATGAGGTTGTCGAACGACTCCTGGTCCTTGTTGATCTTGGTGAAGTAGAGGTAGACGAGCTGGAGCAGGGTCTCCACATCGTTCGGGGTCGACGAGCCGGTGATGTTGGCACGGTCGGTGCCCAGCATCATGCTGCAGCTGGCAATCTTGCCGGCGAGTGCCTTCTCCAGCTCGGTGTGGGAGAAGTTGCCCAGGCCGCTGGCCTCGATCACATCGTCGAAGAAGCGGATGTTGGCAAAGTCCTTCTCACCGTAGAGCGACGAGCCGCCGAAGCCCTCACTGGCCAGGATCACCTGGTCTTTCTTCAGGTCGGTCTGCTTCAGCACGACGGTAGCACCGTTCGAGAGCTTCAGCTCCTTGTAGTCGAACTTCGGTCCGGCGGTCTCCTTCACAATCTTACCGGCCTTGGGCAGGGTAGCAATCAGAGGCTCGTTCTTCACGTTGTCCACGTATGCCTCCAGCTTCAGGGCGCGGGCTTCGGCCACGGCCTGCTTCAGCGAAGCCTCGGTGGGATAGACGGCCCCGTCCTTCTCCTGGTTCAGGGAGAGCACCACCATGTTCGAGTCGGTGGCGGGCACAAACTCCTTCATCATCTCGTTCACGGCCTCGACGGGGAGCATGGGGACAAGCTGCTTCATGGTCTGGTAGTAGTCGTCGAGCGAGGGGATGGGCTCGCTGTCGAGGAAGTGCTGCACATATTCGCGGCAGAACTGGTTGTTGTAGCGCTTCTCCTTGTTAGAGTACTGCTTTTCGAGCTGGCTCAGGAAGTTCTGCTTGTAGCGCTGATACTCCGTGGCGGTGAAGCCGAACTCAGCGGCACGGCGAGCCTCGGCGAAGACGGCCTTCAGCGCAGCCTCGGTCTGACCCTCCTTGGGCAGAGCCTCGATGCCGAAGGCGTCCTTGGTCTTCGACAGCAGGTACTGGCTGTAGTAGGTGCTGCCCTGCAAATAGGGGCAGTCGGCCTTCTGTGCCAGTTCCGACAGACGGTTGTTGAGCATGCCGACAGCGGCATCCTTCACGTAGTCGAAGATGAGGTACTGCATGTTACCCTTGATTTCGTCGGGGATGGGGTCGCTCTTGAACATGAGGTCGATGGTGCTATACTGCATCTCCTTGTCCTTGTCGACCACGAAGATGGGCTCCGCATTGTCGGGCACTTCCTCGGCCACGACGGGAGCGGGGTTCTCGGGCATCTTGATGGGGCCGAAGAGGGCCTTGATCTTCTGCTCAATCTGGTCTACGTCCAGGTCGCCCACCACGATGATGGCCTGGTTGTCGGGGCGGTACCACTTCTCGTAGTAGTCGCGGAGCACCTGCGGCTCGAAGTTGTCGATGATCTCCATCAGGCCGATGGGCATGCGGTGACCGTACTTCGAACCCGGATAGAGGCGGGGCAGGTCGCGCTCATACATGCGCATCACGGCACTCGTGCGCAGGCGCCACTCCTCGTGGATGACGCCGCGCTCCTTCTGAATCTCCTCGGGCTCGAGCAGCAGGGCGTCGGCCCAGTCGTGCAGGATGAGCAGGCAGGAGTCGACGATGCCCTCGCGGGTGGTGGGCACGTTGGAGATGTTGTAGACCGTCTGGTCGATCGAGGTATAGGCGTTGAGGTCGCGTCCGAACTTCACGCCGATGGTCTCGCACCACTTCACGATCTCGTTGCCCTTGAAGTGCTCTGTGCCGTTGAAGCACATGTGCTCCAGGAAGTGGGCCAGACCGCGCTGCTGGTCGTTCTCCTGGATAGAGCCCACACGCTGGGCAATGTAAAACTCCGACCGCTGCTCGGGCCACGCGTTGTGGCGGATGTAGTAGGTCAGTCCGTTCTCCAGCTTACCGATGCGCACGTCCTTGTCGACGGGGATGGGAGGCATCTGCTGAGCCATCAGGGTCGCACTGCCGACAAGCATCAGCGCAGCGACCGAAAGAAATTTGAAAAGTTTCATTTTACAACATTTATTTAGAAAAATCAGAAAATATTCGACAAAGATACGAAGTTTCTTTACTTTTGGTGTAAACAGCACCCTAATATTAATGTTTTTTATACAACACAGCCCCCATTTGAGGCATTTGTTTCAACATGCCGCGAAATTCAGGCCAAACTGTCGGGTAATTCATACTGAATTACGGGCTAATTCAGGCCGAATTACGGCACAATTCAGGCTCAATTGCAGAAAAAGAAACAAAAAACTATACTTTTTTTCAAAATTCTTTGATTATCAGCGACTTTTACCTATATTTGCAAACGAATATTCGTACGATTATAATAAAATAGAACATGAAAACTAAAAGATTATTGTTGGCAGTCGTAGCTGCCATGACCTTCGCTATCTGCCATGCTCAGGAAGAAGTAGATATGAGTGGGCAGGCTTCTTTCTGGAAATCGCTTGTCTCTGGCGAGAACCTCTATTTCAATAGTAGTTATTCAAGCAAGTTGATTGATGAAGAGGCTCCCAGCTCTGGATGTTTTGCCTTCATGGCAGTGGGACAGGATTTGGAAAAGGGTGTTGTCCTCCTGAAACATGTGAACGTGGTAAAGGCCAATTCGCCCATCTGGATTTGGGGAACACATGATGTACACAGTATCACGACCTTTGAGGATCTGATAGAAATTGGTGAATATGCTTTCGATGTCACACCAGAAGACGGCACAAACCTGCTCGTAGGCTTGGCTTCGGAAGAGACTCCCATTCAGCTTGGTGACTATGTGCTCTCGAATAAAGACAACTCTGTGCATGCCGTGACGCAAACCATGGTGGATGAGAAAAAAAAGCTGGGTCACGGCAAGTGCCTGCTGCGCTTGGGAGCTGCCGGCAGTCGCGCCACGCTGCGGATAGGCATGCTGGACGATGACGACGAGCCGACAGCCATCGATGCTGTCTGCACCCGCGAAGGGCAACTCATCATGTACGACCCCACGAAGCCCTCGTTCGACGCACAGGGACGACCCATCGCCCCCGGACAGAAGGGACTGCACATACAAAACGGATATAAATTCTACATCAAATAATAAACAACAAGAGGACTCCGATCATGAAAAAGAACTATAGCAAACCCACAACCGAGATGACAACAGTTGCACAGACGAACCTGATTTGCGCCTCGCCAGAACCGGACAAACGTATTAATGTGAAAGACAAGGAGGGTGACACATTCAACTGGGACGAAGATGTGAACTAACATCGTCCCCCCCCTCTCCCTCTCTCTAACTGACTATCCTCTTCTACAATTTTACGAACCACTCAAACTAAAAAGACAATGATAACGCATCTACCCAAGAAAATAATCGCCACAATGGTGCTGCTGCTCGTTACCACAGGTGCATGGGCCAGCGAAAACCTTGTGCAGACGCGCGAGGCATGGGGCATTCAGACCAAGCTGGATGTCTCCTATAACCTGAAGAAGAGCTTCAAAGACTGGGACGAACTGTTCAACGTGTTCACAGCGGTAAAAAACGACTACACCATCGTGACACGCGAAAGGCCCTACGTCTATTTCAACGTGAGGCTGAAGGATTACAACATCCTCACGCATGCAAGAAACAAGACGGTGGTGTCGTCCGTCTATGTGGAATGGAACGAGCGATGGCACAAAATCGGCATCATCACCAGTCATGTCGACGACTGGCACTTCAGCCTGTTCTCGTCTGTCAGCAGCCAGTTCTACAAAACGACCAACGACCCGGCAGAAAACACCAACTACGGCTCGTTCTTCACCGTCATGCACAACGACGAGCAGCGGCAGGCCAACCTGATGCCGTTCTACTATATCCCCTCGGCCAACATGATTCAGGAGGCAGACGGGAAGAAAACCAAGTTCAGGCTGAAGATAGAGAACGAACCTGCGGAGTACGAGAGCAACGTCGGATACTCCGTGAGCTACACCATCGACTGCGAACTGGACTACAGGAAGGCAGAGCCCATCACGCTGAAGCACAAATCCTTCGACCAGCTCCGTGTGGACTTCGGGGCGCAGAGGCTCTTCGAACTGAGCAAGCATGACGAGCTGAAGCCCGTCGAGGACGAGGTGAGCAGCCATTTCGCCTACCACGCACAGATCATGGGCAACAACCTCAACCAGGGATTCTACGGCACAAGGGCCAATTCGACGGCTACCATCTACTACAACCTGACCGGCTGGGGACTATGCGATTTCCGCACATGGTATAGCGCCGAAGAGACGTTCAGCGTCCGTGCAGACGACAATGCGAAGGTGAGCTACAGCTGGGGAAGACAGAGCTACCAGGGCAACGGCATGCGCCACGGCTTCAACGTGGCCTGGCCCAGAGTGGAGAGAAACATGCAGATCAGACTGCACGACGACATACCGCCCTTCGGCTTTTTGGACACCAGCAAGGGAACGGTCACGGTGACATGGAACAACCCGAAGTCGGAAACGAACAGCTATGTCTTCGTCTATCGCGCAGAGTCGCCCGAAGACAGCGAGACTGCCGAGGCCAACCTGGAGAATGCCAACTGGAAAATCGTGGATTACAGCTACATGGGGGGAGGAAGGAAATTTGTTGTGGAAGACAAGGTCGATGCCTATAACAAACGCTATACCTACGCCTTCCTGCAGCTGCCCTTCGTAGGTGCCGACAACGTTGACTTCGACCCTTACGATAAAGATACCAACAAGCTGCCGAAAGGACTCGTCGTGGCGACTACACAAGTGACGACCACGCCCGGCATAACCATCGACATGGTACAGGACAAGACCGTCACCGACAAGATTGCCATCAAGATAACACCCTCGAAGCTGCCGCTGAAAGAGACAAAGCAGAACTACGACGTGTTCCGTCGCACGGAGGGTGAGGAAGAATGGCAGAAACTGGAGACAATCAGCATCACCAACGACGGAAAGACTCCCTATACCTATACCGACAAGACGGTCGACGGATGTACTGTCTATGAATATAAGGTGAACACCCATGCAAAGAACGAAGACATTGGGCTGGACAACCTCCTGGAGGGCGAACCGGTACGCATGAGTGTGCTGGAACGCTCGCATGTCACGAAGCTCGACGTGTCGAAGGGCGACCGTGAAAGCTCGGTGATGGTCACTTGGCAGGCGAAGCAGATAGGTAAGACCACAACCACCTACTACGTGCAGCGCCGGCCTGTGAACAGCAACGAGGAATATGTCACCATCCACACCGTGAAAGGCACTGCCGACCGCTATTCCTACGAGGACAAGGGCGTCGATGCCGGCCAGTTCTACGACTACCGCGTTGAGGCCTACACCGAAGACTGCCACGCCGCCTCCCGCGCTGCCGCCTCCATGCCCAAAGCCCCCGTGCCCGGCGCCTCCGTGCCCAAAGCCCCCGTGCCCGGCGCCTCCGTGCCTAAAGCCTCCGTGCCTAAAGCCCCCGTGCCCGGCGCGTTTTCCGCCGGGTTCTCCGCCGGGGCCTCCGCCGGGTCCCGCCGCTCTGCCGACAGCCCCGACCTCACCTATAGCAACAGCGAGGGCGAGACAGGCTTCTGCATGTCGAAGGGCATCATCAGCGGGCGCGTCAGCTACGGCTCAGGCAGCAGCGTCGAGGGCGTGAAGATCTTCCTCACCCCGCAGACCGACGACCAGAACGTGAAGATGGTCAGCCACAGCCAGAAAATCAATAACGGAGGAACCATCAGCTGGACAACTACTGGCAAGGAAATGAAGGCAATGGTCAGCCGTGAACAGCCCTTCACCCTGCAGTTCTTCGTCCATCCGCAGCCCAGACTGACCGATCAGCCCATCATCACCGTGCCAGGGCTCGGCAGCCTGTATGTCACCAGCAACGACTCGACGGCTACGGTGAAGCTGGGCTCACAGCCGTTCGGCCAAAAGATGTCTGCCACGCAGTACAGCCAGATCACCATCGCCATCAATGGCAACACAGCCATGCTCACTGTCAATGGTGATACCACCCAAACCGAGACCGTCATGCTGCCAGGCAATACCTGGAACAGCACCTATGCCGACAAGGACGAGGTGAGCCTGAGGCTCGGTGGAGAACAGTTCCAAGGCCATGTGCGCGAACTCCGCCTCTGGACCCATGTGCTCACACCACAGGAGATCGTCACTACCTACGACCGGACACTGAGCGGAATGGAGACGGGGCTGGCCATCTACTGGCCACTCGACGAGGGACTCGTGCGCCATGCCTTCGACATCTCCTGCACAGGCGGCGTGAAGAACCAGCGCCACCCGGTGATAGATGTCAACGTGAAGCCCGACACCTGGGTGCCCACCGAAAAGCAGCTCTCACTCTACGGCCTCACCAACAAGAACGGTGAATACACCATCCGTGGCGTACCTTTCACAGGAACCGGCACCAACTATACCATCACACCGCAGATGCCGCTCCACGAGTTCATGCCAACGACGCTCAGCGGCTTCGTGAGCAAGCAGTCGCTGTCGCTCAACAACAACGACTTCCGCGACCAGTCGAGCTTCGAATACCGCGGAACGGTGAGCTATATGAATACCGACATTCCCGTGGACAGCGTCATGTTCGAGATTGACGGCAACACGGTGATGATCGACAAGAAGCCCGTGATGACCGATGCCAACGGGCAGTTCACCATCAGCGTACCCATAGGCAGCCATGCCATTCAGGCCGTACGTTCCGATCATGTACTGAGCCGCTACCCGGAGACAGGAACCGTTGAGTTCAAGGAAGCCGGAGTCATCAACTTCACCGACTCCACGCTCGTCAATGTGGCAGGCCGCATCAATGGCGGTGCCGACAACGACACAATCCCCTTAGGCTTCAGAATGAGCACCAACCGAATCGGCGTAGCCACGATGACGCTCTGCCTGGAGAAGGAAGCCAACAACCGTTTCAACCTGAATGCCGACCGTTCACCATCGGGCAGGCAGACACCCATCCTGCCCAGTGGCGACAACATGAAGAGCCACAGCTACTATCCGGCCGATGCGCCCACCGACATCGTCATTCAGACCGACCCGAAGACAGGAGAGTTCTCGGCCATGCTGCCCCCGTTGCGCTACATCATCAAGAGCATCAAGTTCGCCGACGGTGTTCCCTACAACGACGAAGTGTTCTTCCGCGACAACCTGCCGGCCATCGATGCCCGCCTGAAGCCTGTTACCTGTGCAGACACGCTCGTCACCGACGAGGGCAAACAGAAGTATGAGACACAGGGCCGCCTGCTGCTCACCTACCGTCGTGACCCGACGATTGTCGTAGGACAGAGCGGAATGCCGCTCGATGCCTTCGGCTCCTACGACATAGAAGACCCTGACGACGAGGAGAAATACATCTGCCTCCTCGACACCGTGACGGCCGCCGAGGCCGAAGCCAACCCCAGCTTGCAGGAAGGCGACTTCAAGAACTACAAATACACCGACCGACCCGTGTTTGAGCAAGGACGGCGTTACACCATGAAGATCTACGCCGAGGAGCAATACGACTATTACGAAACAGACGGCACTCTGGCCAAGACTTACAAGATGCTGCCACCCGACGGCATCATCCACATCAACAATTCGCTCAGCTCGCAAGCCATTGTGGCTGACTCTACGCTCACCTACAACGGACAGACCTATCATCCAGGCGACCGTCTGCAGGCCAACACCGTAGACATCTCGCTGCCCGAAGAAGGTGCGGTGGTCTATTCCTGGATATGCGGTGCGCCCAACTTCAACGGCGACCGTACCATTCCATTGACCATCAATCTGGAGGCCAACAAGAAACTGACGCTCTGGGAGGGTGCATTGCCTCAGAAGGACGGTGCGCTGCGTGGCTATGTCGTCGGTTCGCTGCTCACCGGTACGCGTTTCCTGACCAAAGGTCCCGACCGTCCCACTTTCGTCCTGCGCGATCCGGGCGGTGCGCAGTCGTCGGCTACGCTGCAGAACGACACCATCTATACCGACTATGAGAATGACACGCATTCATGGGGAGGTTCCGAGAAGTTCATCTGGACGCTTACAGCTGGCACTTACGTCCAGTTCCGTGCAGGTGCCATTGTTGCAAACGTCGTGACAGATGCCATCAACGAGTATGACGGACGCTTCAAGACGAAGTTAGGCGAAGTAGGAAAGATACTGCGCGTACACAACGAGAGCGATGCCATCACCAACACCTATTCCGAGAAGGTGAGCACAGGTACCGATGCAGCCCACTGCGGACGTGACGGCGACACCTACCTGGGTGTCTCTACTAATATATATTATGGTGAAGGCCGCTACCTGAAGTTCAAGAAGAAGAGCGACGGTTCGCTCTTCCTCGCCGACAGCACCGGCATCACCAGTGCCATGGAGCTGTCCACGAACTACAACTACTCCGAGTATCACCTGAAGAAGAACGTGCTGCCCGAATGGAAGCGTCTGCGCAACCTGATGCTCGAGCATGTCGACAGCTGGAACGACGTGCCCTCTCCTGCACAGATCCGTGACGGCCGTGTGCATTACTACACGATTTATAACGAAGGCGACGCGAAGTTCGGCACGACCAATCCCGGCAACTTCAAGGATTACCTTTGGGCTTCCGACCTTGGTGAACCGAAGAAGAAGCAAGATGCATCCTACATCATGGTGATTCCCGACGGGCTGACCCACTATGTAGACACCATCTCGACCTTCAACGCCAACATCACCAACTGGCAAAACATCATTGCCATGAACGAAGACGACAAGATTGCGGCCATTACCAAGGGTGGCGGCGAAAACATCAGCTTCTCGGGCGGCAACAGTATCAACAAGTCCAGAACCACCGGTACGTCGGACTACCAGAACAATGAATGGGGCTTTACCCGAATGAACACCTACGACTTCGGTGTGCGCTATAAGTTCACGCACGAGGTGAACAAGGTGGGCTATACCTTGGAAGGTGAGGTAAAAGGCATCCGCGAGGTTGGCAACAAGAAATACAAAACGGTAGACAGAAACAAGACCGTCTCCTATTCGCTGACCGACAACAACTATCTCGCAGCCCTGAGCATCTCGGTCTACGACTCTCCGGCAGGCTGGGGTCCCATCTTCATCAACGAGGGCGGCCAGACCATGTGTCCCTACGAGGCCGGAACGAAGTGTGATTACAGTACGGTCAACTACGGCAAGGAACTGGACAAGGCCACGATGCGTATCGAGAAGTGCGACATAAGCATTGAGAACGCCAATGCGAGCGATGTGCCTTCCGGCAGTACGGCTATTTTCAACATTCACCTCTACAACAATTCCGAAACGCAGTCGCCCAGCAGCTACAGCATCATACCCCATCCGAGCAACGACCTGAAGGGCGCCAGCCTCATGCTCGACGGTGAGCCTATTCCCTCTACGGGCATCGACTACTTCCTGCCCTACGGAGGCTACAAGAAGACGCTCACGCTGAAGCAAGCCGACCTGAGCGTGACCGACTACAAGTTCATGATACGCATGCAGTCGACCGCCGATACCACGCGCATCTACAGCGACTGGAAGACGCTGACGGCCCACTTCGTGCCCACCTCGGCTCCGGTCGGGATAGAAAGCGACCTGGCCGTCATCAACTCTCAGACCGACTCGGCCACCATCACCCTGCGCAATCTGGACCGCAACTTCCAGGGACTGAAGGGTGTGCGTCTGCAATACCGCCGTCAGGGCACCGACACCTGGACGCTGGCCCAGACCTGGATCAACGAGCAGTACCGCAAGGAATATCCCACGGCACTGCCGTTCCCCGCTGAGGGCAACCCCACACAGCGCATGCTCTTCACGGCCGACGGCACCTACGAGCTGCGCGCCCAGACCTTCTCGCTCTTCGGCAGCACCGACGTGGTCAAGGAGTCAGAGACCATCACGCTGGTGCAAGACCTGAAGAAACCGCAGGCACTGAGCGTCACC
>Ga0310697_10003301_pt1 | contig 16408 bp, 14 predicted proteins | sample 172DNAGHGlowgp2_FD_203883 | JGI IMG/M metagenome (GOLD analysis project Ga0310697, IMG submission 203883) | Sheep rumen microbial communities from Palmerston North, Manawatu-Wanganui, New Zealand - 1728 DNA GHGlow gp2 (v2) (version 2) | ecosystem: Host-associated > Mammals > Digestive system >... | reverse complement strand
GGCCGCCAGACCCTTGCCGGTGGAAAACTCCACGATCGCAAGCCAGACTGTGACGAAAAGCTCGGCTTCATTGCCCTCGCAAAGCTGCTCATTGACATATTGGAGGATTTCGGCGGGCCCGCCGCCCATCATCGCGCGGTTCTTGATGAGCGTTTTGGCAATCACCATGAACAGCGCCGCCGGTACGCCCTTGCCGGACACGTCCGCCATCACAAGACCCATATGGTCATCGTCGATGAGGAAGAAATCGTAGAAGTCGCCGCCCACCTCCTTGGCAGGGGTCATGGTGGCGTAGATATCAAAGTCATGTCGTGACGGGAAGGGTGGGAAGATCCGCGGCAGCATATCCGCCTGGATCTGCGTGGCGATGTTCAGCTCCGCCCCGATGCGTTCCTTCTCCGCCGTGACACGGGTGAGGTTTTCCAGGTACTCTACGATCTTGCGCTGCATGTTTCGGATCACATGATACAGATCCCCGATCTCATTGTTGGCCTTGATCGGCAGAGAAATGATATCGGCTTTCGTGAAACCGTCTTCATGGTTGGCAAAGCCTTTGGTCGCGTCGGAAAGCATCTTGAGCGGTTTGATGGCCAGCTTGTGCATCTGCAGGATGCAGGCCCCGACCGAGAGCAGCAGCAGGATCACGGCAAAGCCGATCATGCTGTACAGGAACTGCCGACGCTCGGCCATGACATCGGTCATGTCGATATCGACGCCGACGAGCGCCACATTTTCCCCCTTGGCATTGACTATGGGGTCATAGGCCGAGCAAAGCCAGCCGTAGGCCGTTACCGAAACCGTGGGCTCAATGCGGCCGTTTTCCCGGTAAGCGAGGAATTCTTTCGGTGAGGGGGTAGTGCTGCCGGTATACACCAAGCCCTCATCCGGATCGATGATGTTGATGCTGTCCAGGCCCTCAACCGTCAGGGTATAGACGTATTTCGCCTCCATCCTGTCCCGGAAATCCAGGAGCATGGCACAGGCCTTCTCATAATCCTCGAGCATGCCATTCTCCACAAGCCAGTCGCGGATCAGTCCCTCATTCTGCTCACTCGCCGCCCGCTCACGAAGCGCCCTGTATTCATCCGTGGTAATCATGCCCAGAAAGCGCTCAAACCAATCGCCATCCATGAAAGCGGCCACGGTATCGGCGTAGTGCGCGGTGGTAAGTTTATAGTAGCGGTCCACGCGCTCGCTGTTGACCTTATAGGCAATCACTGTCAGGCCGCTCGACAAAGCCAGAATAATGACGATAACCAGCACGTTCAGGCTGACGGACAGCGAAACCCTGCTGCTTTTTTTCTCCAAATACACAACCCCCTTTCACACTGCTTCCGATGTTATATCGTTACGGTCATCACATTAAAGCCCTGATAATTGCGGTAGTGAAAATCCTTTGCCTGTTTGCACACCATCATCACGCCGACGGAATCCAGCAGATCCTCCTGCGACTGCGCGCTCAGCCTGCCCATGCGCATGTCAAGTGGGTTAAAATAGGGCGCGCTGTTGCGGATATGCAGAACAAAGTCCCCGTTTTGTTCTTTTGCCAGCGTAAGGCAGATATATTCGTCCGGTTTTCCGGTGAAGGCCTTCTCCTGTGTGACAACGCAAAGCTCCTCAACCGCAAGCTCAATGAGCATGGCCTGCTTCACGGGGATCTCCTGCCTCTCGCAGAAGGCCGTGACACCCTCCATCACCTGTCCGAGCTCCCGGTTATCCTGATCCATGGTCGCGGAAAAAACGGGTGTATCCTGTGCTGTCCGTGCTCTTGCACGTCTGCCGTTGATTTGCGCCTTTACGATCAGGGTGCAGAGCGCGCCGCTCTCACTGATCAGGAAGAGCCACCAGAAGGAATGGGGAAAGAACAGGCCCGCTGCAAAGGTGACCGGCAGGAGAAAAACGATCGTGCGGAAGGTAGTGGCGAGCGTTGCAAGCTTCTCCTGACCGGTGGACTGGTAAAAGCCCGTGAGGATAATGGTGATGCCGGCGAAGGGAGTGCTCAGGCAGAAGATCGGAATGGCCTGCATGGAAACTGCCAGGGCATCCTTATCCGAAAGGCCGAAGAGCAGCGAAACGGGCTTTGCAAGCAGGCAGATCAGCGCGCCGACCACCGTGCCGACGATCAGGCCGTTTCGTATCGCAATCTCCAACAGATAGCGAAGGCTGGCCTTGTCATGCTCTGCCGAAAAGGTTGCGGCGAGCGGCTGCATGGTGTCGGAAAAAGCCTGATATATGCCGTAGGCAAGATAGGACACATTCATGACCACATCGAAAACCGCAACATAGATCTCCCCGTTGATGATGCCGCGCGCGCCGGCCTGCAGAAGCAGGCGGTTGCCCAGCATCAGAAACAGGAACTGGAACACATAGCGCGCGGAGGTGGAAAAGCCGATGCGCAGGGATCGGCCCATCTCATAGGCCATATGCGCATGGCCCTTCACACTGCGAAGACGCTTGAAATTCAGAATTCCCTTTCCGTGGAAGAAATGCGCCGCCATGATCGTAACGCTCACCGTCTGGGCGATCACCGTTGCCCAGGCGGAGCCGGGTACCCCCCAGCCCAGAACCAGCACAAACAGGATGTTGAGCAGCAGGTCCACCACACAGCCGACGGAAAAGCCAAGCGTCGCAAGCTCCGCGCCGTTGTCGCAGCGCACCAGATCATAAAACAGGAAATTCAGCAGGAAGATCGGAGCCGCCGAAACGATCGGGCGCGCGTACTCCTCGCAGAGTCTTCTGAGCTCGGGCTGGGCATTGCCCGCCCCAAGAAGAGCAAGCAGCGGTCGCATCAGCAGATTCCCCAGCAGTGCAAACAGGAACGACGCGGCCAGAAGCCAGACGGACAGGATCCGGAAGTGCGCAAGCGCATCGTCCTCCCGCCCAGCTGCGGCAAGACGGCTGTGGGTCACGCCGCCGCCGGCGGAAAAGCCGAAGCCCACCACGTTATAGAGCATGTACAGCGGTGTCACCATGCCGATGGCCGCAAGCCCGCTCTCCCCCATCCGGTTGCCGACGGCCACCGCGTCCGCCATGTTGGCCACGCCGAGCGCCATGGCGGCAATCAGGGAGGGCCAGAGCACCTGGAAAAACATTTTCCTGCAAATAAACTGTTGTCTGTTCAAGTCTTGATCGCCTCGTATACTTCCAGTCGGTCAATGGGGCTGTACAGCTCCTTGGCCTTGCGCAGCCCCTCCAGTCCCAGGTCCTCCTCGAGATTGACAAGGGAATACTCCCCCGCCACGATCCGCGCCAGCTCATGGACGCAGACGGCGGTCGTCTCTGTCGGGAGTGCCGGGTCATGCTTCGACATGGTCATGGTAAACATGTCCGGTTTGTTTTCATATCCCAGTACAAACGCATGATAGCCGCCGGGAACCTCCAGCGCAAGGCCGCGCATTCCCAGCGCCTCCATGTTGTCAATCTCCGTGCGCAGCACGTCCCGGTCGTGAAAATCGCCCTCGCTGCCGTCGGCCTCAAGCCTCTCCAGCATTTCGCGCAGCATGGGCAGATCCGCCTCTCCAAGCGTATGCGTGGAATAATCCAGGTTCCGCCTGTAATGGCGGCACTTCACCTTGAAGCTGTTGGACACGTGCCCCTCCAGCAAAGCCAGAGACGCGGCGGAGGAGATATACTCACTCAGATCCGGTCGGTGCCGTATCGTCCAGGCGCGCGCCTCCAGGCGCTTTGCCTGCTCCTGCGTCAGGTACAGGATCCTCGCCGGGGCTTCCAGGCTTTCGATAAAGGCAAGGCACTTCTCCTCCGTGCCGCAGGGACAGTAATATCCACCGTCATAAAAGCTGCGGATCACGAAGAAATCCGCGTCCCCCGCGACGCGCAGCCCATAGGCCTCCCGCCAGGCGAAGAGCGAGGGAAACGAAAGCGCCGTAAAGGGGTGCGCCTGTGTGTCCCGGCAGGCTTTTATCCATGCCTGATCCTCCAGGCGCAGAGGTCGAAAATCCATACGCTTGTCCTTTTTACTTTCAACTGTGCATTTTCAACTATTAAACCGATTTATTATATCATGCAGTTCAGCTCACGCGCAAGTGCTTTGTGCGCTCTTATATAAAAGAGGCAGGGAGCTCCCTGCCTCAAAAGGTTTTATTCTTCTGTGCCGTATTGGCTGATCATGCCGCGGTTCTCGTCAAAGACATAGCGGAAATCCGCGCTGTCTATCTCTTCTCCGTCCCGCAGGACGCAGATATGCAGATCCGCGCCCTCTCCGCCCGGGGTAAGCGCCATCCCGTCGAGCGTCGGGTTCTCGCCGCCGGTGAGGATGCCCGCCGGAGTGTTCACCGTCTCGCCGTCCCGGGGAAGACTATCCAGCACGGCGGCGCGCTCCCCGCCGTTTCGGATGAGGATGAGCTTTGTTTCCTCACCGCATTGGGCGGGGTCAACACCCAGGCTTTTGAGCAGCTCTGCCGCCAGGCCGTCGCGTAAAAGTCCGGAGTCCCGCACGAAGAGAGCCGCGTCCACCGCATCCCGCTCCAGGAGCATCAGATAACGGTAGAGGTCCTTCTGCGCATGAAGCTCTTCGTTCTTCTTCTGCGTATAGAGGCGGTGGTCCCGCTCCCAGTCGGCATAGGCGGCCTCACCCCGATGATTGGGGATGCCATAGCGCCGCGCGATATAGTCGCCGAGATATTCCGTGATCTTCCGCGCGCCCGCGGTATTCAGGTGTCCGGCGCTGTCGGCAAAGTCGATCTGATAATCCACCACATCCAGGTCAAAGAAGTTGAGATAATCCACGCCATATTCCGCCGCAATCTGCCCTGCGTACTGCGCCGCGGCCTGCTGATGCGCGTCGGCAAAGAGCGGCAGGAAGGTCACCAGGACCTCAATGCCCCGGCTCTGGCACTCCTCGATAGCACGGCGGAGATACTCCACACCCACCGTGTCAAAGACCGCGCCCTTCTCGCTGTCGTCGGGCACGAACGCGCCGGGGTAAATCGCGTCATTGGCGATGGCGCCGCGGGTCAGGTTCTTCTGCGGGCGAAAGTCCTCCGCTGTGAGCTGACTCCAGCGGGAGTGAAAGACCGGGAAGGTCCACAGAAGATTGAAGGCGCTGCGGCGCTCCCCTTCGTTGTATTCCTCCGTCATGGAGGGGTCGTCCAGCATGTCGCGCACAGCCCGGAGCTTCGTGATACTCAGCGGGAAGCTGTCCATGGAGATGTGCATGAGGCCGAACACCGCGGTGGTCTTGGCATCAAAGTGCATGCCGTAGCAGTCGATGACCATGAGCTTCGGCTGCTTGTAGTCCATGGCCAGGCGCATGACCCAGTAGTAGGCGGGGGGCGGATGCCCGGCCTGTGCCCAGTTGTAGGAGACGATGCCGTGATCCTCCCACATCTCCATGGGAAAGATGCCGTTCATGGGGCGGCTGGAGCCGACAAAGAACACATCGTAAGGCGCGTCCTGTTCAAAAAACTCCGCGTGTTTGGCGTAGCTGTCTTTTTTCTGGGTCAGCCATGTCAGCGCGCCCAGCAGTGCAGCCGTCAGGCACAGGGCGGCAAGGCAGCTCAGGATTTTTCTATTCATCTGTCATGCCCGTCCTTAAAACTGAAAATAGATAAAGTTTGCCTCGCTGAAGCTGGGGCCCCAGACCCCGAAGAGCAGCACGATTGCCGTGGAGAGGGCGAACACCAGCCAGCGGCACCAGGCGTCCTGCCGCAGGATAACGTGGCGGATGGCGATGCCGCGCTTCTTGCAGATATCCGAGAAGAGCAGCGCCCCCATAAAGAGCGTCATGGGCAGCACCATGGCGCTGTCATATTCATGAATAAAGAGCGATCCATCAAAAAGAATCCAGGGGTTGCGGATATGGATGATGCTGCTGATGACCGCGAGGGCCTCCCGCACGGAGCCGGCGCGGAAAAAGATCAGCGAAAAGGCAAAGAGACAGAAGGTGATGGGGATCTGCACCAGCTTCACCCCGAGAGACTGCCGGTCGATATGCAGAAGGCGTGAGAGCCTGAGACGCAGCGGCATCAGCAGCTCCCCGATCACCTGATACAGTCCGTTCAGGCCGCCCCAGACCACATAGGACATGTCCGCCCCGTGCCAAAGGCCGCTGACGAGAAAGACGATCATGCGGTTGAGCTGCTTTCTGAACATGCCCTTGCGGCTGCCGCCGAGGGGGATATACAGATAATCCTTGAACCAGGAGGTGAGTGAGACATGCCAGTTGCGCCAGAATTCCGCCACCGTGGTGGAGAGAAAGGGCGACTTGAAGTTTTCCATCAGGTCGATGCCCAGCAGCTTCGCGCTGCCCATGGCGATGGTGGAGTAGCCGTAAAAATCACAGTAGATCTGGATGGCAAAAAGGATGGCCGCAAGGGCCAGATAAGCGCCGGGATAGAGATAGCGCGCGCCGTAGACCGTGTCGATATACAACGCCAGGCGGTCGGCGATGACGAGCTTGAGAAAATACCCCCAGAGCATGATGAGAAGCCCCTCGCGGAGATTGTCAAAGCTGAATTTGTGCGGCACGGCAAGCTGGCCCAGAAGATTTCCGGAGCGCTCGATCGGGCCTGCCACAAGCTGCGGGAAGAAGGAGACAAAGAGCGCATAGGAAAACAGGTCCCGTTCTGCCGGGATCTGCTCCCGGTAAACGTCCATGGTGTAGCCCAGAGCCTGGAAGGTATAAAACGAGATGCCCACCGGCAAAAGGATATCGAAGGTCGGAATATTGAGCTGGATATGCAGATGGGCAAAAACGGATTGCAGAAGGTTCACGGCGAAATTAAAGTACTTGAAATAGAACAGGATGCCGAGATTGGAGACAAAGCTCAGCGCGACGATTCCCTTTTTCAGCCTCTCCCGCTCCGCGGGCGTATAGTCCCCGACCTTCACCCGCTCAAGCCCCAGGCCGCTCAGCCAGGTAATGAGGGTGGAGGCAAAAATCAGCAGCGCATACTTCGCGTTCCAGCACATATAGAAGTAATAGCTTGCCGCGAGCAGCCAGTACTTCTTTGCCTTGACGGGCAGCAGATAGTACATCAGCACGACGATGGGGAGGAAAATAACATACTTTCCGGAGTTAAACAGCAAGGCTCTCTCTCCCTTGGACAGAATAACAGAATTCTATAACGGAATGCGAACAATGTCAAACAAAACATGACCGCCGCCGAGGCTTGTCGGCAGCGGTCATCGTTTTTCTTTGTTTTCTGCGTTTACGCGGCGGGTCTGCTCTCGGGAAGTCCGGCGTCCGGTGTGCCGCCCACCATGGTTTCAAAGAAGGTGGCGGTTCCGTTGACGGTGATATTGCCGTCGAGTACATCGCGATCCCGGGTCGCGGTACACCGCAGATCACCGATCAGGCAGCGGTAGTGACTCGCGCTGATGGTGCTGATGATATGCTCCATGGTCTCATAGCTGTCTGTCGTAAGCTGCAGGGTAAAATTGCGGCGGATCTGGTCGCCGCTGCGCGTGGCGTTGGCAAAGGTGATGGAATACTGCAGCGCCTCGCCGAGTGCGTCGTTGAGCATGGAAATTTCTGCCTTGCTGTTGTTGTAGCTGCCCATCTCGGAGGCTGTGCCGCCGGCGGTGACATCCTCCAGCTCGGCACGCATGCGCCGCATTTTCGTAAGCTTCGCTTCCACTGTCTGCAGTTCGGTCGAGAGGGAATCCGCCTCGGCATGCGCGATTTCCAATGCCTCACGCACGGGCCGGTCAACAAACTGGTAATAGGCAAGCCCCACCAGAATCAGACCGAGCAGGATCAGCATCAGCTTTTCCTTCATGGTAAAGTCGCGGCTGAGTACCTTCACTTCGCGTCCACCTCCGTCCCGGAATTGAGATAGCAAAGCACGCGCGCCTTGACAATGCTGAATTCCTCAGCCTGCTGATTTCCGCGCGTATTATCGTCGGTGTTGGCGGTATTCACGGTGCAGAAATCCACCAGCGGCTGCTGTTCAAGCTGCTGCACGATGAGGTTGATCTGCTGCAGGCTCTCTCCGTTCATGTTGATGGTCAGCTGATTGCCGGTAACCGACCAGGAGGTCACCTCGGCATAGGGCAGGATCATGTTCCGAATCAGGTTCAGAATATCCACGCGATCCGTGCGGTTCAGTTCCTCCGCAGTAAAGCCGGAGTATGTATAATGCGCATAGAGCTCACTCAGGTCGTCAAAGTCGGCCAGCTCCGCATAGCCCCGATCCAGTTTTGCCTGCAGTTCGTCGACAGCATGCTGCGCGTCGCTGACCTCCTTGAGGCGGTCAATGACCAGAAACTTACTGAACGCGGCAGCGGCGAGAAGAATCAGAATGATCGACGGAATCAGAATCCCGTAGTTCATTTTCTTCTCTCCAAGGGTGGCCAGGTTGATGGTGCGCTTGGTTGGCATCTGGCGGCGTTTGATGCTGCCCGTTTTTTTATTTTTCGATTTCACGGCTAAAGCCACTGCCTTCACCCCCGATCATCCAACGCAATGCCGATTGCCTGCAGGAGCGCGTAATCCTCCTCCAGCGCGGCGCTGCCGGGCAGCAGCTCGCCCGCGGCGTGAATATTCAGATCCAACGTTTCGGCGATGCTCTCCTGCAGCGGGCGGATACAAGCCCCGCCGCCGCAGATCCAGATATCCTCCAGATGGCTGTCCGGGTTTGAGAAGCGATAGAAGTTCAGCGCACGCATCAGCTCTACCGTGATGGTCCCGTAGGCGTTCATACAGTATTCCTTGCGCTGGCAGTCCTCATAGTTGTTCAGCAGATAGGTATGTGCCAGATGTACGTCCACGGAATAAGCCTCCGCGATGACCTGATCCAGGCTGCTCATGCCGAGCTCCAGCACGCGCGTGACCATGTGGCGGTCACCGCGGAACATGTACATACGGATCGACTGATACCCCAGGTCAAGGATGCAGTATTCCTGGGGTGTCTCGGCGTCCTTGTTCTCCGTTGCCCGGATCAGTGCCTGGAACGCGCATACCGTCGGCGCGGCCTTTACCAGCTTGAGGCCCGCCCGGTGCAGTGCCAAGCGTGTTTCCTCAATCAGGGATTTAGGCGCCGCCACGGCCATCAGTTCCATGACAGGGCCATTATGGTCCACGTCCTCGCTGTTATCCATGCTCTCCGCGTTCTCGCCGTTTTCCGCGTCTTTCCCGTTCTTATCATTGGGGGTGGAAACCACCGCATAGTCGAAGAGATAGTCCTTCATCTCATCGGTGATATAATCCCGAAACTCGAAGGGCAGGTTATAGTTGAGCTGATCGATCGTCATCAGCGGCATGGTGACGCCGCGGATAAAAACCGTCTCATTCGCCAGCGCGACCGCTGCCTGGCTGCAGCGGATGCCGTGTTCCTTCATGGTGCGGCGAATCAGCTCGCCCATGGTCTCGGAGGAGACGATGCGCCCCTCGCGGATCAGATTATTCGGCATGGGCACCACGGCGGTCTTGCGGATCTGCTTTCCGCTGACCACTGCCAGCTTCAGGCTGTCATAGCCGAAATCAATACCCAAAACGGTTTTTGCCATTCTCTTCACCAAACTTCCTTTTTTGGAATACTTCTCTTATCAAAGGCCGAGTAAGCCCAGATACCACTGTATAATTCCCCGGCCGAAGAGCAACATGATTGCCGCCGCCAGCGAAATGGACGGCCCGAAGGGAATCGCCTGCCCCTTTTTTCCCTGTCGCGCAAGCACCAGCGCAAACAGCAGCCCCAGCACGCACGACAGCAGCACGGTGAACAGCGTCCCCGTAATGCCAAGATACAGGCCTACCACGGCGAAGAGTTTCACATCCCCGCCGCCGAGGCTCTCCTTGCCAAGAACCTTATCCATCACAATCGACAGCAGCAGGATCCCGCCGCCAAAGAGCAGGGCTGCCAGAACCGAGCGGCCTATCTCCGCCCAGCCAGGCCACAGAAAGGGCAGCGCCGCAATCCAGGCGCCGACCGCGATCAGCAGGCACCCGTCCGGGATGGTATAGCACTCCAGATCCACCAGGGACAGGCAAAAGAGGCAGCAGAGAAAGATCCAGTTGCGAAGACAGAGCACCGTGAGATCAAAGCGCCAGAGGCACAGAACCGTCACCACGGCGAAGAAAAGCTCCGCCAGCAGATACCTCACCGAGATCTTTGTCCCGCAATAGCGGCAGCGCCCGCGCTGCAATAGCCAGCTGAAAATTGGCACCAGGTCGCGCACGCCAAGCTCATGCCCGCAGGAGGGGCAGTGGCTGCGCCCGCGCAGGAAGGATTCCCCGTGGGCAATGCGCCACGCGGCGCAGTTGAGAAAGGATCCGAACACCGCGCCGAGGGCAAAGGCCACCACAGAACAGTAGATCAGCAGTCCCCTGTCCATCCAGATCGACATTGGCCTTCCCCCTTCGTGTTTCGTCCTTAATTTGACTCAACTTGCTGTATCACCATATCGGACACATATTGATAATCCGTGCCGGTGACATTGCGGTAGCTGTCGCCGGTCCACTCGTCGTGATAGCTCCAGTTGGCGCAGTGATCCTCGTCTGCATAGGCGAAATACCACATCTCGCCCTCCTTCACTCCGGAGTCGGCACCGAAGTCACTGTGACCCACAACGGAATAGTAGGCGACGATGCCCTTGACCCCTTCGGTCAGCTTTGTGCCGCGCTTGAGACCAACGTCCTCATCCACCAGATAGGCGGTGTGCTTCTTGCTGTGAAGTGTGTATTCCAGGCTCTCCGGATAGGGGTTTCCCTGGTTTTTCTGCTGGAGCAGCTTTTCGCGGATCTGTTCGCGCACGTTGAAGGAATTCAGGCGGGTGCGCAGCCTGCTGTCCGTGCAGTGCAGGCCGCAGACGATCTCCCAGTCCATAGGGCTGTCCACCTTGGGGACGATATAGACGCTGCCGCCGGCGGGGCACAGATCGTCCCAGCCGTTCATGACGTAGGTGACAAACTTCTTTGCCTCCTCGGCAGAGTCGTTTTCAAAGCCGTTGAGCATAAAGTTGGACGCAAGCTGCCGCCGCGCGGTATCCAGTGCCGTGGCGCAGGCTACGGCCTTCCCCTGATCCTGATACTTTTTATACGACGGGATCAAGCAGATAATGGCCATCACGATCACCAGAACAAGCATGAGCGCGACAAGCCGGTTGATGCCCCGTTCGCTGTGCAGTTTTGTTTTGATCAACATTTTCATAAGCAGCTCATTCCCGTGTTATTGGATGACCATAAAAATCCAGAGTTATTTTATCACAGGTACACGATTCGCGCAAGGATAATGTTTACATTTTGTCATAATTTCTCGAAAAATAACAGCGACTCCCCCGGCCTTCTGTCGGGCCGGGGGATGCGTTGTGGTTTTAATGAATGCGTTCAACCAGCGTTGAAGACAAACTCCTCGGGTGCGGGCCAGTCGCCGTAGTGCGTGGTGACGAAATCGGTGCCGGAGGATTTGGCCTTCGGTGTCTTCCCGATCTGATCCACGGTTCTGAGGTTAAAGGAATTCTTATAAATGGTGACCAGCTCCTGATCATAGGGCTTTGCGGGATCCCATGTTCCCGGCGCGCCGCAGAACGCATCGTAGTTCGTCATATTCTCGTCAATAGGCGTGATACCGGCATTGGCCTGATTGCGGCCCAGAGCCGTGAGATAGGTATAGCCCTTCGTGGAATCCTGCCGCTCGTTGATGATTTCAAAGTAGCGGCAGTCGGTAACTGTCGCGACAGAATAGGCAAACGCGCCGTCCTTCGGCATGATCGTTGTCTTCCCATCCTTTGTGACTTTTTCCGTCTCTATGCCCTTTACAAGGCCCGTGCAGTAGCTATTTCTGATGCTGCCGGTCGACTCGCCGACGAAGCCGCCGACTGTCCCGCCCGTAGCCGAGCAGGTTGAATAGCAGTTCGTCGCAGAGCCGCCGGTCATGTTGCCGATCAGGCCGCCCGCGGTCGCGCCGCCGGTGACGTTATAGATCGCTTTGATCGTTTCGCCGCTGTCTGTGTAGTATTTTGCCTTGTTGGTATGACCGCCGGCGTAGCTTTCCGTTACACCCGTATCGGAAGCCTTGCCGATCAGGCCGCCTGCATTTGCGCTGCCGTTCACGGTCAGCGCCGCCGCAGACCTGGACACGGTGCAATTCACCGCGGAGCCGATCAGACCACCCGCGTCGCCGCCGCTTGCTTTGATAACGTCTGTCTTGTAGGCTTCGTTTTTCTCCGTGTGATGCGCCAGCACGTTCGTGATGGTGGTCCCGCGCGCTGTGCCGATCAGGGCACCCGCGCTCGTCGTGCCCTTGATGTCAAAGTCGATCAGCTCAAGGTTGGAAACGCTGCTGCCCGCGATCATCGTGCCGAACAGACCGGCGTCGCCGGAATAATCCGCCTTGACATCCGTGATCTTGTGGTTTTGACCGTCATACTGAAGAGCGTAGGCCGCTGCCGCTGCGCTGTCGTAATGCCGGGGTGACACCGGGAGATAACAGCCATTGGCAACAGTGTCACTTGAAAGCGGGACAATGTTCCGCTCTTCTACCTTGGATCTGAAACCGGTCCAGCTGAGATCCACGGTCTGCTCCGCTTTGACAACGTTCAGCTTGTTTCCTGTATCATAATCGTCAAGCTTGGAGATATTGCTGTCGAGGTTTTCAAGATGGCGGAAGCTGCTTATCTTTGCAGTGTGGGTTGTTTTATCCTCCGCTGTTTTCTCTTCTATCTCGGCAAAAAGGCTGTTTGTCGTTTTCTTGCCGCTGTATGCAATGTTGGTAAGCGCCGTGTTGTTGTAGGCCACGGCTTCGATAATAATATCCTCGCCGGGGAGAAAATGCTTATTGATATCATCGTCTGCCGTAAGCTCCGCAAAGTGGAAGTTCTTCTTTGTTATATCGTCCAATGTAACATGAAGGCCGTTCACCCTGGAATCCGTGCTGCTTCTGAGCTCAAAGCTTTTCTGTGCGCCGCTCACCGCGCCTGTGATGATCAGCTTGAGGGAGCCTTCTCCCGTATTCTTATCGATCACTTCGACCCACAGCGTATCTTCATTGTGGACAATGATCTCCGGGTCGTTGAGATGCTTACCGACAGGCAGACCATCCGCACCACCGTACCAGCCGACGACACCACCGTGGAAATTCTGGCGCTGCTCTCTGTGTTCATCCCCTCTGCAATTGGCCATCAGCTCGTTGTAATGATCCGCTACGAGCCTCAGCCCATTCACAGTCAGCAGACTGCTCCTGCCGGGAAGACTGTAAAAGACATCCAGCACGCGCCCGGAGGAGGGCTGATAGCGGATAATATAGGTGCCGCCCGCACGTACTGTCTCGTCGATCGCGCCGAAGGGCAGCATCAGGTCAAGAAGTGACTCGCTCTCAAGCGGGCTGGATGCGTATGTATCGACAGCGTTGAACAGAAAATAGCGTTCGTCACCGACTTTCTCAGCGCTGCTTGTATCGAGAGAGCCAAGCTGCTTGCTCCAGTCGTCGGAATCGCTGTCCATCTGCAGATAGCCCTGGCTTTGCGCGGTGGTGAGATGATTCTGCGCGGCAATAAAGATTTCCTTCGCAATGCCGTCATATTCCAGCCGAGTGGAGGAGCGCTGATAGGACGGTACCGCAATGAAGGCAACCATCATCAAAACGATGACGATCGCCACCACGATCAGCAGCTCTGCCATCGTAAAGCCCTTGTTATTTCTTGTTTTCAAGCTCTCACCCCCAGGTCAGGTTTCGGGTATCTTAAATTGATCGTAAACAACGCGAACAAACAGATCATCTATTGTTTCGATTGTTGTGCCGTCTTTTTTTGCGGTTAAGTTCTCAAAATGGAGCACATCCTTTTTCTCGGGATCCGCCCAGGAAACCGTTTCATAGGTAACTCTCAGTGCGCTTGTAACGGCGGTTTTTGAGACAAGATCATGGGTCAGGTTTTTAATCTCCGCTCCGCTGTAATTTGTGAAATCCTGAACCATGATGGAGTCCCCATCCAGATACAGCCTTGTCGGGGCGCCGGTGCTGCTGCTGGTATATGTCACGGTATTGCTTCCGTCCGCGCATGCGACGCTGCGCGCCGTTGAGAGCTCCATGCGCAGGGCGTTCACCGTGGTGGACAGGGCCACATGCGCGTTCGCCGCGTCCACGGCTTTGCTGTAAGCCGTGACCGCTGCCGGGATTCCGCCCGCCATGACACCGGCAACCATCACCAGGATCAGCACTGTAATCAGTGTTTCAGCCAGGGTAAAGCCCGCGCTGTTTTTCAGTTTTTTCATCATCTTTTTCAAAGCTCATCCCTCTGTGCCCATAGGCCGCGCCGGTCAGCCGGTACTTTCAATCCCGCAATATACGTAGACAGGCTTACTGAAGGTATCGTTTCTATACAGTCTAACGTCGATCCCTGTCACGTTCAGTTCGGTGGCAGCCGTGTCTTCGGATTTTATGCTGATCTTGCCCGTACTGACGGTAACACTGGTGTTATCCGAATCGGCAGGCTGTATTTCCAGAACGCGGTTCGCGTCATAATAGTCATTCATTTTCAGCTTGCTTTTGTTAACCATGCTGAAGGTCGAGCTGATCATCACAGCCAGCATGGTAAGCGCAAGGACAGAAACCAGCATAGCCACCAGCACCTCGGCGATCGTCTCTCCGGCCTGTGAGCGGAATTTCTTTTTCAACTTCGTTTTCATAATCAGTTCACCCGCCTGCTGCCGCCGATGATTTCGGCAGACTCTAAGCTCCAGGATATTTTCCATGTCGTGACGGTTCTGTCCGCCTGTTTATCCTCTGTTTTTTTTACATCCGGCCTGAAGGTAAGCTGTACGGCATAGGCATCCTTACTGTCGTTTGCAAGCTTGAGCACCATCGGGCCGTAACGCTTCGTCTCTGCGTCGATCCCGCTGATCGTCTCCGTTATCACAACATTCAGGGGCTTCAGTGTATCATCTTCGCCCGCCTTCAGATTGAGCTTGTGGTCTTCTATCGAGCCAGTGATGCAGATGTAGGCAGCCTGCTTCGGGATGGAATCAAAGCTGTCCGGAGGAAGGAAGTTTCCGGCTTCATCTTTGTATTGGGATGTCTCATCGGTGTTCATCTTCGTCTCGATGATCGTGACCGGCTTTTCGTCGATTAGGCTGATGAGCAGTCTCGCGGCACTGTTGACGCTGTAATAGCGCTGATCCGCCTCCGCGATCTGGCTCATACGGCCCGCTGCCACAGTCCCCGCAGCGAGCACGACGGAGCCGACCACCGCACACACGAGGAAAATCAGCAGGGCGAAGGTCAGCGACGCGCCCCGCTGGGAGCTTATTTTGTTCCTGATCGCCTGCATCCTTGTCTCCTCCTGCCGGTTATTTCAAATACATATTGATACATAATAAAATATACCACATTTCCCCCGCATATGCAAGACTTCAAGATGTATCGTATGTGTCAAGTGTGTAGCGGCGAATGATAACTTGTGTGTTTCCCTTGTCAGAAAGAGTCGATTGTGATATAATCCACCCATTCCGTTTGTCTTTTGGGAGGCACTTGACAAGATGAGCGAAACCTATTACCTGATTGATTATGAGAATGTGGGTAAGAAAGGACTTGAGGGAGCCGGTAAGCTCACGAAATCCGACTGGGTCCATCTCTTTTCCACATGTCAGTCTGAAAAGATCACCACTGCGACACTGGCCAATTTCAACGCGACCAATCTGCTGGTGCATGAGGTTCCCGCCGGAAGCCAGTCTGTGGACAAGCACCTGCTTTCCTTTCTGGGCTATCTTCTGGGCCGCTCTGCCGGCACGCCGCAGATTGTGATTATCAGCAACGATACCGGCTATGATGATATAGTGAGATTCTGGAAAACCGAAAAGGGCGTCGTGATCCTTCGCCGGGACAAGCTCCTGGCGGACGAGGCAAAGCCCGCTCCTGTGAAGAAGGCGAGAGCCGGGAAATCTGTCTCCGTCAAAAGGGCCGCGGCCACCGCGCAGCCGCAGGCAGAAGTGAAGCCTGCCGCTCCGGAAAAGCCCGCCGGAAAAACGAAGAAGACGGCGAAGGCCAAGAGCGCAGAGCCGAAAGCGGAAGCGAAGCCGGACGCCGCAGAAAAGCCCGCCGAGAAAGCGAAGAAGACAGCAAAAGCCAAGAGCGCAGAGCCGAAAGCGGAAGCGAAGCCGGACACCGCAGAAAAGCCCGCCGGGAAAGCGAAGAAGACAGCAAAAGCCAAGAGTGCAGAGCCGAAAGCGGAAGCGGAGCCGGACACCGCAGAAAAGCCCGCTGCGAAGACGAAGAAGACGGCAAAGGCCAAGAGCGTGGAACCGCAGAATAAAACCGCGCTTAATAACGCCGTCCTCAAAACGCTCAGCAATGCCAAATACGACAACGAGACAGTCAGCTATGCTGCGTCTCTTGTTACAAAAAACTTCACCGAAAAAGGCGGCAAGCAAATCATTTACCGCAACATTATCAGCCGCTTTGGGCAGGAACAGGGTCTCGCCATCTACCGGCACATTCAGGAGCTCCTGTGATCCACC